>FWWM01003119.1_pt1 | contig 42242 bp, 36 predicted proteins | sample 2228351 | NCBI WGS metagenome assembly FWWM01 (sample SAMEA103939774, study PRJEB20133) | metagenome
GTACCGCAGCTTGCTATGAGGCATCTTCAAAGGTGTCATTCTGAGCGCGAAGCGCGAAGAATCCCGTTGTCACAAGGGCAAAGAGCGATCTGGCTACGAGATTCTTCGCTCCCTTCGGTCGCTCAGAATGACATGTCGGGTAGTGAGGTGTGGGCCTATATAAGGTGTCATTCTGAGCGCGACGCGCGGCATCTTCAAAGGTGTCATTCTGAGCGCGACGCGCGAAGAATCCCGTTGTCACAAGGGCAAAGAGCGATCTGGCTACGAGATTCTTCGCTCCCTTCGGTCGCTCAGAATGACATGTCGGGTAGTGAGGTGTGGGCCTATATAAGGTGTCATTCTGAGCGCGACGCGCGGCATCTTCAAAGGTGTCATTCTGAGCGCGACGCGCGAAGAATCCCGTTGTCACAAGGGCAAAGAGCGATCTGGCTACGAGATTCTTCGCTCCCTTCGGTCGCTCAGAATGACATGTCGGGTAGTGAGGTGTGGGCCTAATATGCGGACTAATTTGTTAAAGATCATTACGCTGCGGCTTGAGAACGCCCCACCGTTTAGGGTGGGGTGCCAGGTGCTTGAGGACGCCCTGATTATGATTCGGTTCCGCGGTCAGGCGGATTACGTCCAGGCGCTGGCTTCGTCCAGGGCCTTTTTCTCCTCCGGGCTGAGGCGCTGGCCGACCGCGCCCAGGCTCTCCCGAAGCTGCTCCACGTTGTTTGCGCCGATGATCGGGCTGGTGATCACCGGGTTGGTCAGCAGCCAGGCGAGCGCCACCTGAGCGATGGTCAGCCCGCGTTCGCGTCCCAGCGCCTCCATGCGCTCAATCAGGGCGAAGTTCGCCTCGGTCATGTAGGATTTAACGCGCTGGCTGGTCTGGCCACGCGTGCCCTGTGGGATGGGCTGGCCCTGGCGGTATTTGCCGGTGAGAAAGCCGCCGGCCAGCGGGCTATAGGGGATCACGCCGAGGCCCTGGTCGGCGCACAAGGGCATCAGTTCGCGCTCAAACTCGGCGCGATGGACCAGGTTGTAGTGCGGCTGAAGGCAGTCAAAGCGGGCCAGGCCGTGTTTGTCGCTGATCCACAGCGCCTTGCACAGCTTCCAGGCCGGGTAATTGGAGCAGCCAATATAGCGCACCTTCCCCTGATGCACCAGGTCGTCCAGCGCCCGCAACGTCTCCTCCAGCGGCGTATCGTCATCCGGCCAGTGGCACTGGTACAGATCAATATAGTCTGTGCCCAAACGGCGCAACGAGCCTTCTACCGCGTTCATGATGTGGGCGCGCGACAGGCCCTGGTCGTTCGGCCCATTGCCCATAGCCCCACGCACCTTCGTGGCGATCACCACCTGGTCACGTGGCCGGCCACGCAGCCATTTGCCCATGATCTCCTCGGCAACGCCAGCCGAATAGATGTTGGCGGTGTCAAAGAAGTTGATGCCAGCGTCAAATGCCGCCGACAGGATGTTGAGTGAGGTGGCTTCATCCGCCGTCCAGCCAAAGGTCATCGTCCCCAGGCACAACTCGGAGACCTTCAGGCCGGTGCGGCCCAATCGTCGGTACTCCATCCTACTTCCTCCCCCATTCATATGTCAGGATATGCTTGTGGACCTGGAACAGGCCCGCCTGAAAGCGGACAACGCACTGTTCAAACGCTGCCGCGCTCAGCGCCTGATTCTCCCATAACGCCGCGGACACGCGGCCATAGTATAGCGCCATCAGCGCATCCAGCAGGTCGTCCCGCTCCGCCTGGCGACGATGGTCAGCCAGGGCAAAGCGATATACGGCTGGCGCCCATAGCTCCGGCGCGAAGCGGTGATGGGCGCGGGAGCGGGCGGGAGCGGGCAGGAAACTCTCCCTGGCGAGGACGCGGCTGATAAGCCAGGCATAGCGGCTCACCCCCTGGCGGAAGGCCTTGAACATCCACTCACTATCCAGGGGGACAGGCTCCGGCTCCTCATAGCATAGTTCATCGCCATAGAAGGGCGGTATCTTCAGGGCGCTGCTCTTGACCGCCTGCCAGCGGTCGGCGTAGCGCTCCATCAGGTCAAACACTGTGCCCATCACCTGATGGAAGACCTGTCGTGGTGGGAGCGTGTTCCTGCGGTCACGCCTCTTCACCCCCAGGTTGGCCTGGGCGATGCGGAAGCCCTCGGCGACCGCTGTGGTCGTCATCCAGATGTCTACGGCGGAGCGGGCGACATTGCTATCCTGCCACACGGGTTGCGCCAGCCAGAAGCGGGCCAGGTCGCCGGAGAAGCCGGCCTCGCCGCCGGTGGGGTGGCGCAGGTCTATCCCATATAGCGCCCGTGTCAGCGGGTAGATGAGGAAATCATTCAAGGTCCCGGCGTGACGGTGGCGCACGTAATTGGGGGCAACGAAGTCGGTGCGGTCCCGGATGACCGGCCCGATGAGCCTATCCAGCCAGGCGGGCCTGACGCTGGGGACATCGCTGTTCAGCAGGGCCCCTGCCTGGGCGCCCAGCCGCACCAGGGCCTCAAGGGCGGCGCGCACCACACTGCCCCTCCCCTGCACAGCGTGCACCGGGCTGGTGATCACGCTGACATGGGGAGGGGCGTGAACGCTTTCTATTGTGGCGCGTATTTCATCAGGATACGTGCTGGCGACGCTGAAGACAACAGCGCGATGGCCAGGGAAATAGTGGGCCAGACCCTGGACCGCTGTTTCCACCACATAGCGCAAGGTGTCCACGTTGTAATAGCCGGGGATACCCACGACGATCTCGGCGCTGCCGATCTGCTCCAGACGCCCATAAAGTTCGTCGGGCAAGACAGATTCCGTGACCGGTGCAGTTGTCATGCTCGTCCCATCCTTTAGTCGTATTGATTCATATACAAGCTATCAACGTTTAGCTTTCAGCGCTCAGCCCTTCGCCGCCCCTTCGCTGCGCTCAGGGCGTGGCTCAGGGCAGGCTTTTATCTGACTACTGACTACTGAAAGCTGAGCGCTCATGCCGTCTTCCGTCGGATCAGCGCTGCCAACGCGCGATGAGTTCCGGCTTGAGCTTCAGGAAGGTCGCGGCCTGTGCCTGCACCACCTGCTGCTCAAACGCCGCCGCATCCAACCCGCTCGCCTCCCGAACCAGCCCGGCAGTGCGCCCATAATAGAGGGGCACCATGGCCGCCATGATCGCCTCTTTGGAATTCTCCTCTGCATTATATGCTAGGGCGAAGTCAAACACGATACGCGCCCAGGTCTCTGCCGGGAACACGAAGGCGTCTTCGTCACGGGCCGCGATGTCACCCAGCGCGGCCCATCGCTCCGGGGCCAGCACCCGTCGTAAACTATCGGCGTGCTCGCGCAGGCCATCGCGCAGCTTGCCGATCAGGGCCGGGAGATTCACTGGCACAGGCTCTGGTTCACCTTCTGGTGGCTCGCCGATGAGTGGCACGGGCTGTACCGATTGAATGGCACGCCATTTATGAGCATAACGCTTCATGAGCGCGAACAGCGTGCCCACGACCTGGCTGAACATGGGGCCGAGGGAGGCCGCCGGGTCTTTGGCGTCGTGGATTTTCAGACCCAGGCCGGCCTGGGCCACACGAAAGCCCTCAGCCAGCGCCGTTGTGGTCATCCAGATGTCAATGCCATAGCGGGCCACATCGCTGTCCCAGACGTCCTGCGCCAGCCACCAGCGCGCCAGCCTGCCGGAGAAGCCGAAATCGCCGCCGATGGGCTGGCGCACGTCCAGGCCGTAGAGCATCCGCGTCATGGGGTAGGTGATGTTGTTGGTGATCGTCCCATCGTGCTTGTGGCGGATGTACAATGGCGCCACGAAGTCAACGCCCTGGCGCAGGACCGGCCCGCCCAGCCGATCGGCCCACTCTGGCGTGATGCTGCGCAGGTCGCTATCCACGACGACGCAGGCTTTGGCGCCCAACCCGGCCACAATCTCAAAGGCCGCCCGCAGGGCGCTCCCCTTGCCAGAGATGCCCTGATACACAGTGGTCAAGACCGCGATGCCCTCTGGCACAGGCGTGTTGCGCACGGCCTCCCCTGTCCCATCCGGGCTGCCCCCATCCAGGTTAACGATGGCGCACTTCATGCCGGGGAAGTGCCTGGCCAGCCCTTCGCCGGCCATCCTCACGACATGACCAATGGTCTCCGCATTCTTATATGAGGGGATCGCCACGATAACATCGGCAGTGCGCACCTGGGCCATCCAGGCACGGGCGTCATCGCGCAAGGCCGTTGTTGGAGCGGTCATGGTTTTCCTCCTATGTTCACTCGTCCCATACGCGTTCTATAGCGCCTCACCCGTCACAGGCCTCGCCAAAGCAGTCGGCGATAAGCGTCTGCAGGCGGCGTTCCAACATTGTAAATGAATAGTGACAGCGTCCGAGCCGATAGTTATGCTCGGCCATCTCCTGGGCTAAATGCAGGTCTTGTAAGACCTGGCGTGTCTGTTGCACTGTCTCGTCTGTGATGAAGCCGTCAAACTCGATCACACGGAAGCCTTTGGGCTTAATGTCAATGGCAAAGACAGAGTAGCTGTTGACGACAATGGGCCGCCGGTAATAAATGGCCTCGAGGAAGGCATTGCCAAATCCCTCAATGGAAGAGGGATAAGTCACCAGATCAGCCTGGAGATACACGTCTTCCAGCGCGTAAATCTTGCGCCCATCTGGCGTCCAGCCCCGCCGGGCACGGATAATGTCGGATACGAAGTTAGCCTGCACGCCCAACAGCCGGGCATATTCGCGCACACGCCGCTCATAGGCGTCGCCCTCGTCGCCGGAGGCGTGCGAGATCACCAGCCTGGCCTTCAGGTCCAGGCGGTTGATCAATTCAATCGCGTGCTCAATGCCCTTGCGTTGCACAACGCGCGTCGGCTGCAGGATAAGTTTCTCATCCGGCGCCACGCCCAGTGCCGCGCGGATATCCTGGGCATATTCATCAGGCGGCGGGGGCGGATGGTCAAAGTCCATCACGTTAGGGATAAGCAAACTGGATATGCCTGTGCGCAGGCTCAACTGATTCGCCCCCGACGAATTGATCACGACGTGGCGGATTGAGGGCAGGTGTGGCGGGAAGGCCATGTTGAGGTAATCCCACACGCAATTCACCAGGAAGCGTTTGCGCTCCCAGAAAAAGTCGTGGTGATGGGCGATGGTGGGGATGCCGGTCTCGGCAATGAACTCGGTAAGCGCCAACCCCAGCGGGATGTTCAGCGGGATCGCCAGAGCATTCTCGGCGATGAGCAACTCAATCTCAAAATCACGGACAAAGGCGCTGATTTCTCGCTTGAGGTCATCTTTCAACCGGTGAATGCGCCGGGTGGTCTCCGCCGGCCGTGTACGTTCCGAGAACGCGGTCGTGTAAATCGCCCAGATCTCCGGGTGGCGAAAGAGCGCCTTGGGCACGATCCGGCTGCGGTCATGCCCCCTGTCGGAGGCGCCCGCAAAATAGAAGCAGGTATGGCCCAGGCGCTCCAGCACGTCGGCCCATTTGGCGGTCTCCAGCGAAACGCCGTCCGTCCCGGTGAAGCGGGTGGAGATGAAGCCGATGCGCCGTCCGGCCAGTTTGGGACGCTCCGCCCCAGGATGACTCACCCGCTCTCCCTTGGATATATCCATGCCGTATTTACCCTTGACTACTGACTACTGACGATAGCGGCCAGGTCACAACATCCCAGGCGGCATTATCGGGGATCACCTCCCAAAAGCGGTTCGGCGAAAGCCCCCTCAGGCGACAGCGCACCAGGGCCATGGCGATCTTATGCAGGAACACCGCCACCGTGCCCTCCGGATGCGCTGCGCTGATGTCATCCAATGCCGCAGTGAAGCGCGCCTCCAACTCCTGCAAGCTCTCCCCGCCGGGGAGACGCACGGTCAACGGCGCTTTATGCCATTGCTCCCAGAGATGGGGATAGCGCGCCTGAATCTCGCTCGCCAGGAGCCCCTCCCACTCACCCTGATGGATCTCGCGCAGGCGCGGGTCAAGATGCACCGGCAGGCCGATGACCTCAGCCAGGGCTTGTGCGGTCTCGTGGGCGCGCGCCAGGTCACTGGAATAGATGACCTCAAAGGGCACACTGCGCAGGGCCTGGGCCAGTGCACGCGCCTGGGCGCGCCCTTGCGCGTTCAGCGGCGGGTCGGCCTGCCCCTGATAGCGGCCTGCGTCGTTCCAATCGGTGCGCCCGTGCCGGATGAGATACAGCCTGGTCATGTCAGCATGCGTTGACGGCGATATGCCGGGATGGTGATCATGGGTGGGCGCTCCACATCGCTGATGCGCTCCACCTCCAGGAAGAAGCGCCCCGGCTCATACTGGATCAGTTTCATGCTGCGGTTGACCTCCTCTAGCAATTTGACTTTGTTACGGGCTTCCAGCCGGGCGATGAACACCTGCAGGATGGCAAAGGCCATGCGGCTGAGGTTCACCAGCGGCTGGTTGTGATGGACGCGCTCCTGCAGGTCCACCTGGGCGATGGCCTTCAGCCCGAAGCGGTCAAGCATGTCAATAAGCAGCCCGGTCTCCACGCCGTAGCCACTGAAGAAGGGTAACTGCTCCAGGGCCGCCCGCCGCCCGGCATATTCGCCCGAAAGTGGCTGGACAATGCCGGATAGCTCTGGGAAGAACAGATTGAGCAAGGGCCGCGCCACCAGTTCGGTGACACGCCCGCCGCCCCCAGCCCGCAGCACGCCATCTATCCGAATCGGCCGGCGATAGAACCCCTTGACATACTGGATCGTATCCCAGCGCAAGAGCGGGCCCAAGATGCCATAAACGAAACGCGGGTGGATGTTCACGATGTCGGTGTCCACCCAGGCGATGATGTCGCCGCGCGTGACGTACAGGCTCTTCCACAGGGCTTCCCCTTTGCCGGGGAAGCTGCCCACCTCATCGGCCAAAATATGCTGGTGAATATACACCGGGATGCCCAGGCTGGCGGCGATGTCCCGCGTCGCGTCGGTGGAGTTGGAGTCTATCAGCACGATCTCATCCAGCAGGGGCACCTCGTCCATGAGCGCTCGCTTAAGCGTGCTGATGACGTTGCCCACTGTCTCGGCTTCGTTTAACGCGGGCAGGGCCAGGCTGATGGTCTGGCCGCGCTGGACCTTCCAATGCAGCAGTTGATCCAGGTCGGCGAACTCTTCACTGTGGAAGGTGTTGGTTGCAAACCAGCGGTCCACGACCTCCGAGATGTCTGGCGCGGAGGTGGGCATGACCTGGGCCAGGGCGCCGGGCAGCGCCAGTGAAGCCAGCCGGTGGGCGCGCACCAGCAGGATCACCTGGTCAATCTGGGTGATGACCTGCCGCACCGTGGGGCCTAGGGAAAGCTCGTGGGGCACGTCGCTGATCCTGGCGCCTAACACCACGGCCTGATGGTCATGGGCCTCGCGCACGATGCCGGAGGCTGGCTCACTCGTCAGGCGCACCGTGCGGGTGATGAACTGACTGCGCTGGCTCAGGCCGCTTAGCTCCGGGGGTGTGCTGCCGGGCGGGGAAACGTGCAGCAGGGTGATCTCGCCATCGGCGATGCGGGCCAGCGCCCCGGCGACCTGAAGCGCCAGATCGGCGTGTGGGCCACCGCGCAGGGGCAAGAGCACGCGCCGGCAGGCAGCGATATTACAGCCGCGCACCAGCACCACATCGCACGGCGCCTGTGACAGCACCTGCTCCACCGGCACACCTAGGACGGGCTGGTCCAGCCCATCCCAGGGGATAAGCAGCACATCCGCAGGCGTCTCGGCCAGTTCAGCCAGCACCTCGCTCCACACGTCGTGGCCTACGCGCACGCGCGGCTTGACCACGAGTGGCCAGTCAGGGAAGTGGGCGGCCAGGGCGCTGAGTGCCTGGCGGCTGATCTGGGCGGGGAGCGCGCCCTCGCTCAGCGAGTGCCCCTCTGGCACGATCACCACGCCCATGAGGACAATTTCAGCGTTGGCTTCGGGCAGCAGTGCCTGCGCCAGCCTGACCAGGTCCTCCACGCAGTCCTGCTGGCGCAAGGGCAACAGCACACGGTACGCGGGTAGGGTCATTGCTCCGTCCTCTGTCCCCCCTTCCCCGTCACCAGGAGCGGGATCACCTTGTGCCTGACGATAGTCTCCCAGGTGTAATGCGCCAGCACGCGACGGCGCAAAATATGGGCGGGATTCGCCGCCAGGGTGCGTTGGATCAGCCTGGCGACATCGGCGGGATCGGCATCCAGGGCAAATGTGTGCACCTCGCCACCGCCGGTCTCGCGCAAGGGCGGGATGTCACTGCAAAAGACCGGCAGGCGCGCCAGGCCAGCTTCCAGCAGGGGGATGCCGAAGCCCTCCTGCGCGCTGGGGAACAACAGGGCATCGGCCAGCCGATACAAATCGGCTACGGTCTCGTCATCCGGCGTGATGCCTGACTCGTAGAGGAAATGTGCCGCGCCTTCCAGCCCCAGTTCCCGGCGTAAATCCAGCAGGCTTTGCAGATAAGCGGCGTTGGCGGGGTTGTGCGGGCCGGGCGGGCCGGTCACCACAAGGCGAGCATCCAGGGAGAGCGCTCGCAGCGCCGCCAGGATGCGCAGCGCCATCTCCACGTTCTTGCGCCGGGTCAGCCGCGCCGGGAGCAACAGGAGCAAGTTGGCTTCCAGGAGTCGCAGGTCGCTCACCAGGCGGCGCGTTGTCTCTGTCCAGCGGAAGAAGCGGGCCAGGTCCACCCCCGGTGGAACGATAGTGATGTGCTCCGGCGGAAGGCCATACAGCGCCGCCAGCCGCGCCCGTTGAGCCGCCGAGACAGTGACGTGCCGCACGCCGGGCCAGGGCCTGCGCAACAGGTCCCAGGGGTAGCCGGCGTGCAACTCGCCTTTGTAGCGGGCGCTGTCCCAGGCGAGGTCGTGATGCCAGGCGAGGATGGTTTCCCCCTTCCAACCGGGCTGAAGCCCGGTACTGGGCAGAGAGGTACCGGGCAGAGCTATGAGGGGAGGGGAGCAGGGGGAGGGGGTGATCAGCGCATAAAGAGCCGCTGTCAGGGGCAGGTTCTTATGCAGCGTGAAGACGTTGTGGGCGATGAGCGCGTCTACGTTGGCCAGGGCCTGGCGCAGACAGGCCAGCAAATGCTCCCGTAGCGCCACAAAGTCCGAGGTCACCTCGCCCCGGTCAAGCTGCGCCTTGACCGCCAGCACGTGGGGGTGACGGCTGCCGAACTCCGGCACGATGATGACCTCCACGCGCGGGTCAAATGGCTCCCCGGCCCCGGCCAGAATGCGCACACGGTAGCCGGCGCGGGCCAGCTCCAGCGCGTGATAGTAGATGGTCTGCTCCACGCCGCCGATGGTGGGTGGGGCAGCATAGTGCAAGATGGCTACGTTCATCTCAGGTTTACACTTCGCCCCGCGAGGCGCGGATGGCCAGGTCAATGAAGACCGCCGCTGACCAGCCAAACAAGGGCGCTGCAGTCGCTGGCGGCTGCCCCGTGATGGGATGGTAATACTCGCGGAAGTCGTCCTGCGCCATAAGCAGCGCCAGCGTCCGGTCGCGCAGTTCCCGCGCCAGGTCGGTGTAGCCCGCCTGCGCCAGCCCCTCAATAAACAGGTAGTTGATGTTCACCCAGGTCGGGCCACGCCACATCTGCTCCGGGTTGTGCCGGGGGTCGTTCAGCGCCACTGTGGGCAGCGGGTAGGGCGCCCAGAATTCCGCCGGGTCCCGGAGATGGGCCACCAGCCGGTCGGCCATGGCGGGTGGCAGGCGCCCCGTCAGAAGCGGATACAGGTTGAAAGGCGTGAGCACACGGATGGGCACGTGCTGGCGCTGCGCCCAGAAGACCCCGGCCTGCTCATCCCAGAAGTGAGCGATCATGCGCCGGGTCAGTTCATCCGCCTGCGCCGCCCAGGTGGCCGCATCGTCCTCCAGGCCCAGGATACGGGCGATTTCGGCCAGGTTCTCCAGTTGTAGCACAAGATAGGTGTTCAGGTCAGGCGACTCCACAGGCATGCCCTCATCCCACAGGGGGCTATCGTCCAGGCCAGATGAATAGGGGTGATTATACTGGACGATGCCATCGCCATCGTCGTCGTTCTCAGTGAACCACCAGCGGTTCCAGCGCACGATCGGCTCGTAGATTTCGTCAAGGAAGTCTATGTCCCCGCTCGTGCGGTAAAGGTGCAGCGCGGTCCAGGCGATCAGGGGGGGCTTGGTCACAGGCGCAGAGACGGGCACATCCAGATGGGTAATAATGCCTTCATCGTGGACGGCATCGGGGATCATGCCGTTCTCCAGTTGGTGGTCCAGGACGACGCGGAGTTGGTCTTGGGCCAGCCGCGTATCCACATGGCGGTAAGCCAGGGCGTGAAAGAAGGCATCCCACTGCCACACGCCCACGTAGTGGACGAGCGAAGGCGTCATGGCCTCGCGGGTGAGATAGTAGCGCGAACTGATCAGCCCGCTGCGCATGACTAGCCAGGCGTAGTAGTAGGCCCGCTCATATTGGGGGGCCACCGCTGGCGCGGCGGCGAACCAGTCATGCCAGCGCCTGGCGGCAGCCGCGAACACCGCCTCCGGCGGCGGCACGGCGCGATTGAAGCCCAGGCGCGGCGTGACGTTGAGCACCAGCCCCTGTCCTGGCTCAGCCTGGACGATCAGCGTCACCCGCAGGCGCTGTGGGTCCACCTGCTGGAGGCTGTTTGACAGGATGCGGGCGTTTGTGGTATAGGCGATGTTGCGCACGCCGCGCATCTCCCCGCCACGGCGGTCTGTGCGGCCCCGCTCAACGAAGGCGGTAAAGGACAGGCCCACCTGGCCCGGCGGCAGGGCGATGTAAAGCGCCTCCATGTCCAGGAAGGTGACCTCAAATGGCCCACAGGCCGTGTCAAAGCACAGCGCGTGGGGGTAGCTGGTCAGCTCTACGTCCAGTGGCTGGCCTGCGCCGTCTAGCCAGCGCCAGCCCTGGATGATCGGTTGGCGCTGACGATAGGAGCCCAGGCGGTCCTGGAGCTTGAACCAGCGTTCGGCCAGGCGCAGCGACAATTCAGAATCGCGCTTGAACAGCATCAGGCGTGACCCCCGGTCGCTGAAAGGCACGCGTTCCAGATTGATACACCCTTTGAGCAGCCTGAGATACGGGGTGAGATAGGCCTCACTATACCTCATGATAAGTCCAGTATAGCATAAGATGGCCGCACGCGCAGGCGGCTGACCGCTATGATTCAATTGCCTTCCTTGGCCGCCTCTGTTATACTCTATCCAGAACGGGGTGAGCGCAACGGGAAGTGGCCAATGGTGTTCCATTCATTGAATGGCTATCGCGAAGATGTGCCTCACCCGCAGGGGATCAGGCACATGCCAGGCGAATCAAACCATAGCGATGGCGATGCGTTAAGCCTCCAGGATGAGGCCACGCTGGTGGAGCGGGCGCGGACAGATGGGGCCGCCTTCGGTGAGTTGTATCAGCGTTACGCCAGGGCGATTTATAACTACGTCTATTATCGCACGGGCAACCACCACGACGCGGAGGACCTGACGGCGCGCACCTTCCAACAGGCCCTGGCGCATATCCACACCTACGTGGATCGCGGCCTGCCCTTCTCCGCCTGGCTGTACCGTATCGCCCACAATCTGGTGGCGAACTGGCATCGTGACCAATCCCGGCGGGCGGTGATTTCAATTGAAGAGTTGAGAGCGAGCGGCGCCCAGAACGAGCCCCTGCGCGATACGATGCAGCCGCTGGAGGCGCTGGCCGAGGACCAGGAACAGCGGGAACGATTGCTGGCAGCCATTCGCTGCCTCCCGCCGGAGCGCCAGCAATTGCTCATCCTTAAGTTCGTGGAACGCCTGTCTAACGCCGAGATCGCGGCCATCATGGGGCGGACCGAGGGGGCGATCAAATCGCTCTATCATCGCACGCTGCTCGCGCTGCGCGATGAGTTAATGCGCTACCCATAAAGGAGATGAAGGATTCCAAGATGGACGAACGCTTATTGGCGGAAATCCTGACGGAGCACGCTGACGCACTCAGCCGGGGAGAGGATGAGACCGAGGCGATCCTGGCGCGCTACCCGGCGGAAGAGCGCACGCGCCTGGAGAGCCTGCTGAAATTAAGCCGCATGTTGCGCTCCTCGCTGCTGCCCGTGGAGCCTTCGGCTGCCTTCCTGCGCGACCTGGGCGAGAGCCTGTCGCAGTCGGCCCTGGCGCGGGGCCGCCACCTGGCCCGCCGGACACAGCAAACTATCCTCATTGCCGTGGCCGCCATCGCAGGCTCATTGCTCTCGCTCATCGGGCTGATCGCACTCCTGACCCGACGGCGCAAATCGGTGATCAGCAGCCATTGATCGGCGGCCCGTTTCCCGCCCCATCCAGGGCGAGGGCCTCCTTGTCATTCTGAGCGCAGCGAAGAATCTCGTCGGGAGGAAAATTACCCCCTCCCCCCTTGTGGGGGCGGGTTGGGGTGGGGGAAACGCACCTGAGGTAATGTCATGCTAAGCGATAGCGAAGCATCAGCTTGTTTTTTGATTGAACCTGTGCTAGAATTAGGGAAGACTATCACAAATACAGGGGTGGTATCCCACCACGCCTTTAACTTTATTCCGGGGCGTGTCCGGCTGGCTCACAGGTCTCCACCGACCTGTAAGGGGGTTTGCGCCGGGGAAGGGCATGACATGCCACCGGATTTAAATTGCCAGTAATGTCATTCTGAGCGCAGCGAAGAATCAGCGCAGCGAAGAATCAGCGCAGCGAAGAATCAGCGCAGCGAAGAATCAGCGTAGCCAGGAATCAGATATCCTGATAGTGGAGGGTTGATGCTGCAAGAATACATCTTCATCGGCCTGTTTCTCCTCATTGGTGTGATCTTTCCAGCGGCCCCACTCATCGTGAGTTGGCTCATCCGCCCTAAAAAACCCAACCCCCTCAAGAGCGAAACCTACGAATGCGGTATTGAGACCGTCGGCGATACCTGGGTGCAGTTCAAGGCCCAGTACTACATCTTCGCCCTGGTCTTCGTCATCTTTGATGTGGAGACGGTGTTCCTGTTCCCCTGGGCGGTCGCCTTTGACCAGTTGCAGCTGTTCATGGTCCTGGAGATGGTGCTGTTCATCGCCATTCTGGCCGCCGGGCTGATCTACGCCTGGCGCAAGGGCGCGCTGGAGTGGATGTGAGAGGTGGTATGGACTTCCTGAAAGATCCCCTGGTCTTTCTGTACCTGCAAATTGAGAACCTGCTGAAAAGCGCGGGGCTGGCAGCGGAAGTGGTGAACGTGATCATGCAGCTCATCGGCGTGATCGCCGTCGCTACCTTCTGCCTGCTCCTGATCATCTTTACCACCTGGCTGGAGCGCAAGGTCGTGGCCCGAATACAGGACCGGCTGGGGCCGAACCGCGCCGGCCCCTTCGGTATCCTGCAAAGCATCGCGGACGTGATCAAGTTCCTGACGAAGGAAGACCTCATGCCGGCTGGCGCCGACCGCTGGGTGTTTAACATCGCGCCCCTGCTGGGCGTCATCGCTGTCCTGCTCATCTGGGCGGTGATCCCCTTCTCATGGAACGTCATCGGCACGAACGTTAACATCGGCGTGATCTACATCGTTGCCGTGGGGGCATTTGGCACGCTCTCCATCCTCATGGCCGGTTGGGGCTCAAATAACAAATATGCCCTGTTGGGCGCGTTCCGGGTCGTGGCGCAACTGATCAGCTACGAAGTGCCCATGATCCTGGCGCTCCTGGTGCCCGTGCTCCTGGCCCGCTCCATGCGCATGAACGACATCGTCATGGCCCAAGGGGTGTGGTTTATTCTCCTGGCCCCGATCTCAGCGCTGATCTTCTTCATCACCAGCCTGGCCGAAGTGGGCCGCACGCCCTTTGACCTGCTGGAGGCTGAATCGGAGATCGTGGCCGGTTATCACATTGAGTACAGCGGCATGAAGTGGGCCTTGTTCATGCTGGCCGAGTTCCTGCACGCCTTTACTATCTCGGCGCTGTTCGCCACGCTCTTCCTGGGCGGCTGGCGCGGGCCGGGCGCGGGCGATTTGAATCGCCCCGGCATCCCCATCCTGGGCGTGGTCTATTTCCTTATCAAGAGCTTCCTGGTTTACTTTGTGGTGATGTGGATACGTGGGACGTTGCCCCGCATCCGCATTGACCACATGCTGGCGTTTTGCTGGAAGTTCCTGACGCCGCTGGCGCTTATCAATATTACCGTGATAGCCATTGTGGATAAGTTGATTCCGGCGACCGCCGGGATATGGGGGCGCGCAGGCATCCTGTTACTGACGAACCTGGTCATGGGCGCGGGCATTCTCGTTGTGGCAGGCCTCGTCGCACATCGGGCGCGCCAGCGGGAGGCCGCTCTCCTGGCCCAGGCCGAGACACTCCCTATCCCATCGGGGGCAATGCGTTAAATGCTCGCCTGGCCCCTGAAACCACACCGTAAACGGTGTGGCCTGTCACAGTGATCCAACGGAGCACGTATGACTGTCGGACAACTGCTGTTTATCGTAGTTAGCGCCGCCACACTGGTCTCGGCGCTGGTCACCGTGACCAATCGCAATCTGTTCCACGCGGCCCTGTGGTTGATCGCCACGCTCTTCGGCGTGGCAGCGCTGTTTGTCCTGCTGGAAGCGGGCTTTCTGGCCGCCGTGCAGGTTCTCCTTTACATCGGCGCCATCGCCACGCTGATCATCTTTGCCGTCATGCTCACGCGGCGGCTGATGGCCGAGGCGCACGAGGCCGTGAACAGCGAATGGTGGTTGAGCGCCGTGCTTGCCGGCGTCCTGATCGTTTTGCTGATCGCCATCATTGGGCGCGTCCCCGCCTGGTCTGGCACAGCGCCTCAGGTGGATGTCAGCGGCAGCATCGCCGAGTTGGGCCAGGCGCTCGTTCATCCTGACCTGTACGTGTTGCCCTTTGAGGTCGCCTCGGTCATGCTGCTCGTAGCGCTTATCGGCGCCATTATCATCGCACGTGAGGGCAGGAGATAGACGGATGCTGGATAAAAGCACTCAGCTATCAGCTTTCAGCCTTTATCTGACTACTGACTGCTGACTACTGACTACTGATTGGAGAGGACATGGTCCCACTGAACTGGTACTTGATCGTCGCAGCGCTTTTATTCTGCATCGGGCTATATGGTGCGCTGGCGCGGCGCAACGCTATCGCCGTGCTCATCGGCATTGAGCTGATGCTCAACGCGGTCAACATCAACCTGGTTGCCTTCTGGCGCTACCTGACGCCGCAGTTGATCAGTGGCCAGGCCTATGCCGTGTTTGTGTTTGCCGTAGCCGCTGCCGAGGCTGCCGTCGGCCTGGCGCTGATCATCTCCATCTACCGCAACCGCGAGACAGTCGTGGTTGAGGAAATAGACATCCTGAAGTGGTAGGATCGGTTATGGATGCGGAGCTATTAAGAACTTTCACCTGGCTTATTCCGCTGCCGCCGCTGATCGCCTTTGCCCTGATCGTCCTGTTCACCCACCGTTCTAAGGGGCTGAGCCACTGGATCGCCATCCTCTCGGTGCTGCTCTCGTTCCTCATGGCCCAGGCCGTCTTCTGGAACGTGGTGCGCACCGGCGAGGAGATCCATGCGCATCTGCCCTGGCTCTCGGCGGGCGCCAACCCGGAGGCCTGGCTGAACTTCGGTATCCTGGTGGACCCGCTGGCGGCGGTGATGCTGTTCATGGTGCCGCTCACCTGTCTGATGATCTTCATCTACAGCGTGGGCTACATGGGCTGGCCCGCCAGGGGCGAGGGCGTGAAAACGCCGCCCGGTCTGCCCGCAGGCATCGGGCTGGACGCGAACTATAGTCGTTTCTTCGCTTTTATCTCCCTTTTCGCCTTCGCCATGCTCCTGCTCGTCGTCGCCGACAACCTGCTGCTTCTATTCGTCGGCTGGGAGATCATGGGGCTGTGTTCGTATCTGCTCATCGGCTTCTGGTTTCAGAAGCCCAGCGCCTATCGCGCTGCGGTCAAAGCCTTCATGACGACGCGCATCGGCGACGTGCTCATGATGCTGGGCATCGGCTATCTGTACTTCCACAGCGGCACACTGACCTTCAGCGAGGTCCTGACCAACCCGCAGGCGCTGGAGGCGATGGCGGCCACGCCTAGCTTCGTGGGCGGCCTGTCGGTCGCGGCGCTCATCGGCCTGCTGCTGTTCGCCGGGACGGTGGGGAAGAGCGCACAGTTCCCGCTGCACGTGTGGTTGCCAGACGCCATGGAGGGCCCGACGCCGGTCAGCGCCATGATCCATGCTGCCACGATGGTCTCGGCGGGCGTGTACATGGTCATCCGCATGTTCCCGCTGCTCCAGGCCGGGTCGCATGAGGGCGCGCTTACCCTGCCCATGGTGGCGATGGCGGTGATCGGCACCTTCAGCGCACTGTTTGCCGCGACCATCGCGCTGGCCCAAAATGACGTCAAGCGCGTCCTGGCCTACTCCACGATCAGCCAGCTCGCCTACATGGTGGCCGCGCTGGGCATCGGCGCGTACATCGCCGCCGCGTTCCATCTGATCACCCATGCCTTCTTCAAGGCGCTCCTGTTCCTGGGATCCGGCTCGGTGATTCACGGCATGGAGCACGGCGAGCACCATGTCCATGAAGCGCATGCTCCGCCGCGCGTTCCCTCCTACGTCGGCCAGGGCGAGGCGCACAGCGCCGATGAGCCGCATGGGGCACATCTGGCCGGTGAGCCGCACGGGGCGCACGCGCCGGCGGCACACGCGGAGGAAGCGGAGGGCATCCCCTTTGCCCAGAATATGATGAACATGGGCGGGCTGGCGCAGCGTATGCGCTGGACGTTCCTGACCTTCCTGATCGGCGGGCTGGCGCTCTCCGGCTTCCCCATCATCACCGCTGGCTTCTGGAGCAAGGACGAGATCCTGGCCGAGGCCTTCCACAAGGGGCAGACCAACCCCGGTGCGATGCTTGTGTTCATTGTGCTGGCGCTGGCGGCCTTCGTAACGGCCTTCTACACGGCCCGCCAGATCGCCCTCACCTTCCTGGGCAAGCCGCGCACTGCCGCCGCCGAGCACGCCCAGGAGAGCAGCGCCTGGATCGTCGCCCCGCTGGTTGTCCTGGCCGTCCTCGCCATTGGCGCTGGCTGGGTGGGCATCCCCAACAACTTCCTGGGGCTGCATCTGGGTGAGATCAACTGGTTCCATCACTTTGTCGGCGAGACGGTTCATGGGGTAGTGGAGTTGGAGGAGTTGCCTTTTAACCCGGTGCCGCTGCTGACGAGCGTGGTGGCCGCGCTGGGCGGGCTGGGGCTGGGCTTCTGGCTGTACGCCTGGCGGCGGCCCCTGGCGGCGGGGGAGCCTGATCCGCTGGTGGGCATCCTGGGCGGGCTGCACCCGGTCCTGCAGAATAAGTACTACATTGATGAGTTCTACCGCGACGTGTTCGTCCGGCCCACGCAGCGGTTCGCCGAGAACGTGGTCTATCAGGCGATAGACAAGGAGACGATTGATGGCCTGCTGCACGCGGTCGCCAGGGCGGCCCTGTGGGTGGCCGAGGGCTACCGCGCCTTTGACCGGGGCGTCGTTCATGAGGCGGGCGATGCCATTGCCGAGGGGATCAAAGGCTTTGGCCGTCAGTTCCGCACCATTCAGACCGGGCGGGTGCAGGAGTACCTGCTCCTGTCACTGGTCGCGGCAGTGGCCTTCGGGTTGTTCTTTTACTTCTTTATTGGGGTGAGGCCGTAACAGCAGCGGGCAGCTACCCGCTGCTGTTAGCCACAGTGTACTTTGAAATCATTGGAGAAATCACTGAAATTGAGACCATCGCTGTAGGCAACGCGATCCGAGATATTGCCCGCTTGCGGAAGCGTTATAGGCCTGGCCGCTGGCGTAAACTTAAGGGAATTGCAATCGTTCGCTTATCTGATGGCGGCATACGCCGGGCCGAAATTCACTGGTATGAAGCGCATGGTATTGGTCGGAAGCGATTTAAGATCAAACGGTTCTTGGAGGAGATGCCATGAAACACGACAAACAGCCGCGATTCGCGATCTGCATTCGGAATGAAGGCGCCGAGGATCTGGAAATACGTAAGGTATATCAAGTTCTGCCCGACGAGTCTGCTGCGGCTGCGGGTTATATAAGGATCATAGACGAATCCGGGGAGGATTACCTCTATCCCAAAGACTATTTCGTTCTGCTTGAATTACCCGAAGAGGTTGAGCGCACCTTGCTGGCAGCAGCATAGAGTGCTCATAAGGTCCTACCAGGAGAAACGATGGATGTCATTCTGAACAATCTTCTCACCTTGATCGTGTTCACACCGCTGGTGGGCAGCGTGCTGATCATGCTCCTGCCCCGCGAGAACAAGCCGCTGTTGCGCTGGGCGGCCTTCGTCTTCAGCCTGGTGCCGGCAGCGCTCTCCATCCTGCTGTGGTTCGTGTACCAGCCGGATGTGGGCGGCTTCCAGTTGGAGGTCTATGCGCCCTGGTTCCCCACCATCAACGCGGGCTACCATGTCGGCGTGGATGGCATTAGCGTCGCCATGATCCTGCTCACCGGCATCCTGACGCCCCTGGCCATCCTGATCTCCTTCAGCATTGAGGAGCGCGTCCAGGCCTACATGGCGCTCTTCCTCTTGCTGGAGATGGGCATGATGGGCGTGTTCGTGGCGCTGGACCTGATCATCTTCTTCGTCTTCTGGGAGTTCGGCCTGGTGCCGATGTACTTCCTGATCAACCAGTGGGGCGGCGCAGACCGGCACTACGCCTCGTTCAAGTTCTTCATCTACACGATGGCGGGCAGCGTGGGGATGCTGTTGGCCATCCAGGCGATGGGCCTGACGGCGGGCACGTTTGACCTGCTGGGGATCGCCCAGGTATGGCCGAATCTGACCGTTGGACTGTTCGGCCTGCCGATCAGCACGGTGAAGGCCATCGCCTTCTGGGCCTTCTTCCTGGCCTTTGCCATCAAGGTGCCTATCTGGCCGTTCCACACCTGGCTGCCCGACGCGCACACCGAGGCGCCCACGGCTGGCTCCATGATCCTGGCGGGCATCCTGCTCAAGCTGGGCGCGTATGGCTTCCTGCGCATCATCCAGCCGCTCTTCCCGCGTGAGTTCCAGGCGTTCGCGCTGCCGGTGGCGATCCTGGCGCTGTTCGCCATCGTGCTGGGCGCGTACGCTTCGCTCGGCCAGCGTGACTTCAAGAAGCTGATCGCCTACTCCTCGGTCAGCCATATGGGCATGGTCGTCCTGGGCCTGGCGGTGGCCGCCCGCACGCTGGGCGCGGATGAGGCCACCCGCCTTAACGGGATCATCGCCGCCAACGGCGCGGTATTGCAAATGTTCAACCACGGCCTGTACTCGGCGGCGCTGTTCGCCCTGGTCGGCGTGGTCTATGAGCGCACGCACACCCGAAACCTGGACGACTACGGCGGGCTGTGGGTGGCGCTGCCAGTGTACGGGGGGATGCTGATCTTCTCCTCTATGGCCTCGTTGGGCCTGCCGGGGCTGAACGGTTTCGTCAGTGAGTTCTTGGTGGTGCGCGGCGCGTGGCCCGTGTTCCCGGCGATCACCTTCATTGGGCTGTTGGGCCTGCTGCTCTCCGCGGCCTACTCGCTCAAGGCTATCCAGAAGGTGCTGCACGGCCCGCTCAACCCGCACTGGACGCACTTGAAAGAGATCACCTGGCGCGAGGCGCTGGCGATTGCACCGCTCATGCTGCTCATGATCGCCATTGGCGTCTGGCCGCGCTGGCTGTTGGATGTGATCAACCTGACTGTGACGAGAATGATGGGATAATCCGACGGAAATAGCGATAACCGGGTTAAAACCCGGTACTGGGGTTTTATCCGTCCTCCGTCATGATAGAAGGGGAGTTATGCTTATAGACCAGATTCCATTTATCAGCATCATCGTCTTCACGCCGCTGGTCGCAGCGATTGTTCTGATCTTGATGCCGCCGGAGCGCAAGACAGCCATCCGCGTCCTTTCGGCCATTGCCGCCTTTATCACCATGGCGCTGTCTATCTACCTGTTCTTCGCCTACAATCAGGCACAAGGCGGCTATCAGTTCACCGAACGCACCGAGTGGATCCCCCAGCTTGGCATCAGCTATTTCGTGGGGGTGGATGGGCTGAACCTGCCCCTGGTCGTGCTGACGGGCATCGTGGCCTTCACCGGCGTCCTCGTCTCCTGGGGGATTGAGGACCGACCCCGCGAGTTCTTTACCTTCTTCTTCATCCTGGTCACCGGCGTCTTCGGCGTGTTCGTCTCGCTGGACCTGTTCCTCTTATTCTTCTTCTACGAACTGGCCGTGTTCCCCATGTACCTGCTCATTGGCATCTGGGGCTGGCCGGTGACGCGCGAATACGCCGCCATGAAGCTGACGCTGTACCTGCTGGTGGGCAGCGTGTTCTCGCTGGTCGGCGCGCTGGCGATGTATTTCAGCTATACCACGCCGCAGGGGACGCACACCTTTGACATGCTGGAGTTGGCGAAAGCGGGCTTCAGCCCCGACTTCCAGCGGCTGTGGTTCCTGCCGACCTTCCTGGGCTTCGCCGTCCTGGCCGGCCTGTGGCCCTTCCATAACTGGTCGCCCGACGGCCACGTGGCCGCGCCCACGGCTGTCTCCATGCTCCACGCCGGCGTGCTGATGAAGCTGGGCGCGTACAGCGCGCTGCGCGTCGGCGTCATCCTGCTGCCGGAGGGGGCGCGCACGTTCCTGCCCTTCATCGTCATGCTGGCGATGGTCAATGTCGTCTATGGCGCGTTCATCGCCATGATCCAGCGTGACTTCAAGTATGTTATCGGCTTCTCCAGCGTCAGCCACATGGGGCTGGTCTCGCTGGGCTTCGCCACGATGAACCATTATGGCTGGGTGGGCGCGGGCCTGCAGATGTTCTCGCACGGCATTATGACGGCGCTGTTCTTCGCCGTTGTGGGCATGGTCTATGACCGGGCCCATATCCGCGACATTCCCCAACTGGGCGGCATGGTGCAGAAGATGCCCTGGGCGGCGGTGGCCTTTATCATCGGTGGCCTGGTCTCTATGGGCATGCCGGGCTTCTCCGGCTTCGTCTCCGAGCTGCCCATCTTCATCGGCGCGTGGCGGGCGGGGAGCATCGCCGCCTGGTATCCGGCGGTCGCCGTGATTGCCGCGTTCTTCGGCATCCCGGTGACGGCAGCTTACATCATGCGGGTAGTTGGGCGGGTGTTCTTCGGCGAGTTGCCACCGCACTTCGCTCACATCCCCGGCATCACAGTGCAAGATAAAATCGCGCTAGCCATCCTGGTCTTCTTCCTGATCGGCCTGGGGGTGTACCCGCGTATTATGGCCGATCTGATCGGAGTGGGCGTCAGGCCGTTCCTGGCCGCTTTGGGAGGCGCGTGAAACGTGATCCGTCAAACCCCAAATGGGATGATTCCTCACGCCTCACCCCTCCCAACCGGGCTGAAGCCCGGTACTGGGTGAGCCCGGTACTGAGTGGGGGAGGGTTGGGGCTTGTCTGACTACTGACTACTGGCTACTGAATGGGAGGAGCTTTGTCGCAATTCAGCACGTTTGACCCAAACAGCCTGCTTGCCATCCTGCCTGAGATTCTGCTGCTGGTCCTGATAGTGCTGGTGCTGGGGCTGGACTTGGCCCTGCCGGAGTCGCGTCGGCGCGGCCTGGGCCTTGTGGCGGGGCTGGGCCAGCTTGCCATTCTGGCCGCGATGCTGGCCTTCAGTCGGCCCGGCGGGGAGGGCGTCTCGCTGTGGGGCGGGATGTTCCGGCATGACCTGTTCACGCTCATCTTTCGGGGCCTGTTCCTGGTGGCCGGGGCCGCCACCTGCCTGATCTCGCTGGAGGTGCGCGGCATCAACCGCCAGGGGGAATATTACGCCATCCTGCTGGCGGCTGTGCTGGGCATGAACCTCATGGCGGCCTCCAACGACCTGATCATGCTTTATGTCGCCCTGGAGACGACGAGCATCGCGCTGTATCTGCTGGCGGGCTATTTGCGCGACGACGTGCGCTCCAGTGAGGCCGGGCTGAAGTACTTCCTGTTCGGCTCGGTCTCCTCGGCGGTGATGCTGTATGGGCTGAGCCTGCTTTATGGCATGACCGGCAAGACGGGCCTGCGCGAGGTGGCGGCGGCGCTGGCCAACGCGCAGGACACGCTGCCGGTCATCGGCGCCGCCGTGATGATCGCTGTCGGCTTTGGCTTCAAAGTGGCCGCAGCGCCCTTCCATTTCTGGACGCCCGATGTGTATGAAGGCGCACCGACACCGGTCACGGCGTTCATCTCGGTGGCCTCCAAAGCGGCGGGCTTCTCGGTGCTTTTGCGCTTCTTCACGGCGGTGTTCCCGGTGATCCAGCCGCAGTGGGCCCCGCTCATGGCGGCGATTGCAGCGGTGACCATGACCATCGGCAACGTCCTGGCCATCCCGCAGCGCAACATCAAGCGTATGCTGGCCTATTCCAGCATCGCGCAGGCGGGCTATGCGCTGATCGGCTTTGTGGCTGGGGGCGAATTCGGCCTGGCGGCAACGACCTACTACCTGCTGATGTATGTAGTGACGAACATCGCTGCCTTTACCGTTGTTATCCTGTTCGCCAACCTGACCGGCAGTGAGGAGATTTACGATTATGCCGGGCTGAGCCGCCGCTCGCCTTATCTGGCCCTGGCGATGCTGCTGGCGCTGCTCTCGCTGGGCGGCATCCCGCCGCTGGCGGGCTTTTTCGCCAAGGTGTATGTGTTTGCAGCCGCAGTGAACACCGGGCTGGTCTGGCTGGCGGTCGTGGGGGTGGTCAACGCGATCATCGGCCTGTACTACTATCTGACAGTGGCCAAGGTTATGTATATCCTTCGCTCAGAGGAGGAGCACATCCCGGTACCTGTGCCGCGCGTCTATGCCGTTGTGCTGGCGGTCCTGGTCTTCGGCATCATCGCGCTGGCCATCGGCGCGAACCCCTGGCTGAACTGGGCGACGCAGGCAGCGCGGCCCTTCTTCGTAGCGGGGGCCGGCGGTTGACATGCCTGAGAGGATTGTGATAAAATACACTTACTTGGGTCATTTTGATCCGAATGGGGACGTGGGGCGGGGGATATGCCTGCCGGAGGGCGTCCCTCTGCCCTGGCGGATGCTTCATGGAGCCTGAACGGCCCAAACCGGCCGCTGTGGTTTCTCGCAGCCTGATCGTCGCCAGTGGCATCGCCTGGCAGATCGGCTGCGTCACGGTTGCGATCCTGGTCGTGGCACTATTCGCGGGCATCTGGTTAGATCAGCAGTTGAACACCAGACCTTTATTGACCGTGATCTTGTTGTTGATCAGTCTGCCATTGAGCCTGGTGCTCACCTTGCGGATCGCGCTCTCGGCGGCCCGGCAGATTGAGGAAGCACGCAAGGAAGGGCACGACGACGGCAAGCCGTAGGCGAATCGCGCAGGTTCGGTGATGCCTGCGAGCCTCTGACGACTGAATTAAGGGAGGCAATCCTGATGAGACGTTTGATCACATGGGTTATCATCCTGGCGCTGGTGGCTTTCCTCTGTGGCGTTCTGCCCAGGCTATTGCCTTCTGTGTTGCAGCCGATCAGCGTCGCACCGGAGACTGTGTTCACGCTGTTGGGCTTCCCGGTCACCAATAGCTTACTCGCCACGCTCCTCGCTGATCTCGTCCTGATCGCCCTGTTCTTCGCCGGCACGCGCAATCTGAAGATGGTGCCCGAGGGGCTACAGAATGTGCTGGAGGCCTTGCTAGAGATCCTGAACAATCTGATGGAGCAGGTGGCGGGGGCCAAGGCGCGGCGCATCTTCCCCCTGGCCGCGACGATCTTCTTATTGGTACTTGCTTCCAACTGGCTGGAGCTTATCCCCGGCGTGGATAACATTGGCAAGGTGGAGGTGCCTCACAGCCCAACCATCCAGGGCTACGAGATCGCCACCTGGGGGCCGTTTGCCTATCTGACCGAGACCAAGGTGGAGCACAAGGGCGAGGAGGCCATTCACGAGGCGGAGCACCTGCCTCTTAAGGAACGCTGCCATGAGCTGGGCTGCATTGTCGTCCCGTATCTCCGTGTGCCCTCCACCGACCTGAATTTCACCCTGGCGCTGGGCGTGATCTCGGTCGTCATGACCTGGTATTATGGCATCCGCACACTGGGGCGCGATTATCTGGCCCGCTTCGTCAACATACGTGGCTTCAAGAAAAGCCCGATCTTCGGCTCCATTGACTTCGCTGTGGGGCTATTGGAGTTGCTGAGCGAGTTCACCCGGATCATCTCGTTCACCTTCCGGTTGTTCGGCAATATCTTTGCCGGCTCTGTGCTTATCTTCGTGTTTAGCTGGCTGGTGCCCGCGATTGCGCCGGTGATCGTATATCTGTTGGAGATCTTTGTCGGCGCGATCCAGGCGTTTGTGTTCATGATGCTCACAGTGGTGTTCATCCACCTGGCGACTATTTCGCATGGTGGCGAAGCACACGAGGGAACTCACGCTCCGGCTGCGCATGGCGAGACCGCCTGAGGTCGGGGCGAAAGCATGACTGATGATTTCAAGGAGGAACATTTATGGATGTTGAGGCCGCGCGCATGCTGGGTACCCTGATCGGTGCCGGGATGGCGATGATCGGAACCATTGGTGCCGGGTTGGGTATCGGTCTGTTGGTGTTCGGGGCTGTACAGGCGATGGGTCGCAACCCCGATGCTACCCCGATCATCCAGACGAACATGATCCTGGGCATTGCCTTCACCGAGGCCATCGCCATCTACGCACTGGCGGTCGCGCTGATCCTGCTGTTCGTCAAATAGCGTTCCCAGGGGGATCAGCCGTAGAAACGGAACGCGAAAGGGGCAAAACCACGCTATGGAACAACTTGGCATTAACCTGAGCTTTCTGGTTGCCCAGATCGTCAACTTCATCCTTCTTCTGCTCATCCTGCGGGCTGTGGCATATAAACCGCTGCTGGGGATGTTGGACCAGCGCCGCCAGCGGATCGCCAAGGCGCTGGAGGATGCCCGCCAGGCGGAGGAGGCCCGCGCCAACGCCGACCGCGACTACCAGAAGCGCATAGACGAGGCGCGGCTGGAGGCGCAGCGTATCGTCGCCGAAGCCAACCAGCGGGCTGAGCAGGCCGCCAGCGGCATCCTGGCCAAGGCCCAGGAGGAGGCCCAGCGCATTCTTGAGCAGGCGCGTGAGGAGGCCGAGCTGGAGCGCAACCGCATCCTGGCCGAACTGCGCACCCAGGTCGCTTCGCTCGCCATTGCCGCAGCCAACAAGGTCATCAGCGAGTCGCTGGATGAGCAGCGCCAGCGCCGCCTGATCCAGGAGTTCTTCAGCGGTGTCCGCGCGGGCCGCATCCAACTGGCCGAGGACAGCGACCTGCCGCAGGGCAGCACCGCTGTGGTCACCAGCGCCCTGCCCCTCACCGAGGAAGAGCAGGCGCAAATCCGCAGCGACCTGGTCCAGCGCACCGGCGCCACGCAGGTGCAATTCCGCGTGGACCCCAGCATCCTGGGGGGGCTGGTGATCCGCATCGGCGACAAGATCGTGGACAGCAGCGTCGCCGGTCGTATGGAGGCCATGCGCCAGAGCATTCGCTAATCTGTTATCAGGCTGCCCAGCCCAGGCCGGCGCGGAGCAGCGTGAGGGGCACGCGCTCCGCTTTACAAATCCCCGGTTTGACCCTACGATGGGATAAGCCTGCGGATATATGGGCACAATGAAACTGAGTGAACTGATCCGGGCCTTACCTGACGCCCATCTTTCCTCACCCATCTATGATCCTGAGATCAGCGCGATTGCCAGCGATTCCCGCCGGGTTCGCCCCGGCACCCTGTTCGTTGCTATCCGGGGCGAAACTGCCGATGGGCATGCTTACATCCCTCAGGCCATCGCTGCTGGGGCTGCCGCCGTGATCGGCGAGCAGGAGTTTCAGGGGCTGGGCAGCTATATTCGCGTCCGCGATAGCCGCGAAGCGTTGGCCTGGCTCTGCGCGGCCTGGCACGGCTATCCGGCGCGGCGCCTGGTCGTCATCGGCGTGACCGGGACGGACGGCAAGACGACGACGACCAACCTGGTCCATAGCATCCTCCAGGCGGCGGGCTATCCCACCGGCATGATCAGCACGGTCAACGCCGTCATCGGCAATCGGACCTACGATACGGGCCTGCACACCACCACGCCGGATGCGCCCGATGTCCAGCGCTACCTGGCCGAGATGGTGCAGGCAGGCATCACCCACGTCGTCCTGGAGACAACCTCCCATGGGCTGGCCCAGCACCGTGTGACCGCCTGCGAGTATGATGTCGCTGTGCTCACCAACATCACTCGTGAGCACCTGGACTATCACAAGACATTTGAAGGCTACCGGGCGGCCAAAGCGCGCCTGTTTGAGGCGCTCTCTACGGCCACGCGCAAGCCTGGCGTGCCCAAGATCAGCGTCCTCAACGCGGACGACCCCTCTTATGAGGTCTTCAGCCGCATCCCCGCCGATGTCCACTTGAGTTATGGCTTGAAAGCGCGGGCCGAGATCACCGCGCAGGATGTGGTTTATCGGTCCGAGACGATGGCTTTTCAGGCGGTCACACCCAACGGGGCCATCCCGATTGAGACGGCATTGCTGGGCGCATTCAATGTCTCCAATATTCTGGCGGCGGTCGCCGTGGGTGTTGGTCTGAGCCTGCCTGTGGCGGCGATCCAGGAGGGCATTCGTTCGCTGCGCGCTATTCCTGGCCGTATGGAGCGGATAGAGGTTGGGCAGGACTTCCTGGCCATCGTGGACTTTGCCCACACGCCCAATGCATTGGGGCGGGCGCTGGAGACGGCGCGGAGGCTCGCGCCGGGCCGGGTCATCGTCGTCTTCGGTGCCGCTGGCCTGCGCGATACGGGCAAGCGCCCCTTGATGGGCGCGATGGCTGCCCGCCTGGCCGACCGGGTGATCCTGACCGCTGAGGACCCGCGCACGGAATCGCTGGAGGCCATTCTGGCAGCGCTGGCCAGCGGCGTCGTGGGCGAGGGCAAGGTGGAAGGGCGGGACTTCTGGCGCGTCCCCGACCGGGGCGAGGCCATCACCCTTGCGGTGGAGATGGCCAGGCCGGGCGATGCCGTTATCGTGTGCGGCAAGGGCCATGAGCAATCTATGGCCTTCGGCAGCACCGAATACCCCTGGGATGACCGCGCCGCGCTGCGGGCGGCGCTGGAGTACCGGCTAGGGCGCGGCCCAAGGCCGGTATCCCATCTGCCGACAGTTTCAGGATAGACTGGGCGCAATTTATTGCGCCCTTCGCCTCTACGAGCCCTTGACAGCCCCGCATAGACCTGATATACTGGGCTGGGCACAATAAATGGCGCCCCTACGCGCACACAATCTATACCCATAAGGCGAGGATCAGGACAAGTACGCGCCCAGGCGACGTCCAGAGAGCCGGGGCCAGGTGGAAGCCCGGTACGGGCGCGGGCGCGGAATGGACCTGGGAGCCGCAATCTGAACAGTGGTCAGTCGTCAGCCGCCAGTTGCGGCGTATCCGTGTGATGGCTGGCTACTTAGTATGTGCGCCGGAGATGCCACCGTTATCAGGGCAAGGGCGCCAGGCCGGTGGCCTGGGCCTGTAACGAGTGAGGTTGGCCGAGGCCAGCAGGCAACCTCAGAACCAGGGTGGCACCACGAGAGCGAACCCTCTCGTCCCTAGGGACGAGAGGGTTTTGTTATCAAGCAGAGGCGCAATTTATTGCGCCCCTATGAGAGCCTAGAACGAGAATGACAGATGGGCAAGAATGGAGGTGTGGAATTATGACAAAGAAAGGCAGAGTCTTGACGGGTGATCGGCCAACGGGCAAGGTCCACCTGGGCCACTACGTCGGCTCGTTCGCCAACCGCATCCGCCTGCAGGATGAGTACGAACTCTTCCTGCTGGTGGCCGACTACCACGCGCTGACCACCCATCCCAGCCGCGAGGATGTGGCTCAGTTGCGCGACAACACGCGCGAGATCGTGTTGGGCTACCTGGCATCGGGGATAGACCCGGAAAAGGTCACCATCTATCGCCAGTCCGATGTGCCCAGCGTGGCCGAACTAACGCTATTATTCTCTATGCTCATCACCGTGGCCCGGCTGGAGCGCGTGCCCACGCTCAAGGAGAAGATGGCCGATAGCGGGATTGAAAACCCCTCGCTGGGGCTGCTCAGCTACCCCGTGCTGCAGGCGGCGGACATCCTGCACGTCAAGGCCGACCTGGTGCCGGTGGGCAAGGACCAGGAATCGCACATTGAGGTGACACGGGAGATCGCCCGCCGCTTTAACAACACCTACGGCGAGGTCTTCCCAGAGCCGCAGGCGCTTATTGGCGAGGTGCCCACGCTCATGGGGATTGACGGCAAGGCCAAGATGAGTAAAAGCCTGGGCAACGCCATCTACCTGACCGACGACCCGGAGACGGTGCGCCAGAAGGTCATGAGGATGTACACCGATCCCAGGCGCATCCACGCGCATATCCCCGGCACGGTGGAGGGCAACCCCGTCTTCCAGTACCACGATGCCTTCAACCCGGATAAGGCCGAGGTGGAGGAATTGAAGGAGCGCTACCGGGCCGGGCGCGTGGGTGACGTGGAGGTGAAGAAGCGGCTGGTGCGAGCGCTCAACGCCTTCCTGGACCCCATCCGCGAGCGCTACGCCTATTACAGCGCCCGCCCCGGCCTGGTGGACGAGATCCTGGCGGCAGGCGCGGCCAAAGTCCGCCCGATCTCAGAGGAGACGGTGAACCAGGCACGCGAGGCGATGGGGTTGGGGGCGTTCCGCCGATAGGAGCGGAACTTCGCTCCCCCATCTTCTATCGCAGTAACGATGGGCGTGGACAGGCATGAAGTCATCGTGGTGGGGGCCGGCCCCGCCGGGAGCGTGGCGGCCAGCGTGCTGGCCCAGGCTGGCCGGGATGTCTTGCTCTTAGATCAGACGGGCTTCCCCCGCGACAAAGCCTGCGGCGACATGATCCCCTGGCAGGTCGTGCGCATGATGCTGGACCTGGGTATAGGGGAGGCGGTGCGCGCAGCCCACTTCTATCCGATCAAAGCCACGCGCATCGTCTCGCCAGGCGGCACGGTGTTTGAAACCCGCGTGCACGATCACGATGGGATAGATACCTGTATCGTCCCGCGCGAGGTGTTTGACACGATCCTGTGGGAGCACGCCTGCAAGCGCGGGGCCCAATTTGAGATCGTCCATGTGGACGCCCCCATCCTGGAGAATGGGCGCGTCGTCGGTGTGTATGGGCGCGCGGGCACAACGCGCAGAGCCTGGCGCGAGATCCGGGCGGCACTGGTCATCGCTGCCGACGGCGCTACCTCGGTCATCGCCCGCGCGCTGCGCAGACACAAGCCAGCGGATGACCATCGGGCGGTGGCGCTGCGGGCCTATATGGACGACTTTGAGGTAGTGGACCACATGGCCGAATCGTACTTCACCAACGACCTGGTCCCAGGCTATGGCTGGGTGTTTCCAACGGGCGAAGGCAGCGCTAACGTGGGCATTGGCATACGGCTGGACCTCTTCCGGCGAAAGGGGCGCAGCCTCAAGGAGATGCTGGATGATTTCCTGCGCCTGCCTATGATCGCCCGGCGCCGGAGCGCGCACAGCCGCATTGACAAAGTGCTGGTCTGGCAACTCCACTTCGGCAGCGACGACTTCCCCAGGACATACGATGGCGCGGTGCTCGTCGGCGACGCCGGGGGGTTCACCGACCCGCTGACGGGGGGCGGCATCTATGGCGCGATGGTCTCAGGGAAACTGGCCGCCGAGGCCGCCTTGCAGGCCCTGGCGGAGGGGGACACACGCCGGGAGGCGTTGGCCTGGTTTGAAACGGGCTGGCGGAAGCAGCTCTGGCCGGCCTTCCGGCTCAGCACCTGGTTGCAGCGCTGGCTGGCCAGCTCCCCCCGACTTGTGGACCTGGTGGTGAACTTCCTGGTGCGCCACCCCCGGATCGGCCAGGGGGTCGCCGGGTGGGTTCAGGGATAAACGGGGCGATGGAGGACGGAGAACGGGAGATGCGGGCCAGTTGGCGCCGGCGCAACCAGGTATAGAGCGCATAGAGGCGCGGCCAGGGGGCATAGTCATAGGCGCCGATATGTCGCACCACCTGGCCGCCGAAGCCCTGTTTGAAGCGGTACACCCCCCACATGCGATCGCGCTCGTCAAAGACATCGGGCGCGCCCCACAGGTCATAGAGGGTGCAGCCCTGCGCTCGCGCCCACCGCATGGCCTCCCATTGCAGCAAGTGGTTGGGCATCTTCTCGCGGTGGCGGTCGGAAGAGGCGCCATACATGTAGAGGGCCTTCTGGCCGAAACGGAACAGGATGACGGCGGCCACAGGCTCCAGGCGAGACGGGTCGCCCTCCTCCGGCACCTCCGCGATCAGCGGGCAGGCCAGCCCGGCCTGCATAAACAGGCCCCAGGCGTCACGGTAATAGGCCAGCGGTCGGATGAGAAAGGCATCGCGCCCGGCAGTCTCGGCATACATCCGGTAGAGCAGGTCCAGGTCATCCAGGCGGCCCTGCCGCACCCTCACCCCCTTGCGTTCGGCCAGCCGGATGTTATAGCGCGTCTTGGGCTTCATCGCCGCCAGCAGCGCATCGTCGCTTTGGCGCAGGTCAATCGTGATCGTGTTCTGGAACTGCACCTGGTCCAGCGAGTAGCGCCAGCCGCGCGCCCGCAACTCAGCGACGACTGCCTGGCCGAGGGGATCAGGCTGGTCCGCCTCCGTCCCCGGCAGGCCGGTGCCCAGGGGCACATCCGGGTCAATCTTGAGGAATACCGCCCGTTCGCGCCGGGCCAGGGCCTCCAGCGCCGACCAGACCTGGGCGCGCAGCCCGGCGTCCTCGTAGGCCAGGGCCGGGCCTTTGGGCACATAGAGCATGGCCAGTGGCAGGGGCGACAACCGCCGCCGCAGCACGCTGGCCATGGCCAGCGTGCGCCCCCCGTCTTCAAAGGCCAGCCGCCGCGCCGTCCACCCATAGCGCTCCTTAAAGGCGCCCCACTCCCAGCTTTGCAGCACATGGTGATAGGGCAGCGTAGCCAGGGTCGCGTTCCAGTGGGTCGGGTCAGTAATCTCACGGATGTCCATGATCTGATTTATCCAGTTGGAGATAAAAAGCTGACCGCTGAAAGCTGAAAGCTATTTATCCTCTGCGCCTCCTCTGCCTCTACGGTTTATGTATTGCGTGTATATCCAGTACAGGGGCGCATTATAAACGCGGTCCCAGGCGCCGACGCTGCGGACGAGGCGGCCCCCAAAGCCGCGCTTGAAGCGATACACGCCCCACAGGCCGTCCTGGCGCCGGGTGAATTGGGCTTCCAGCGTCTCCTCGTCTTCATCGGGCACGCCCCACAGATCGTACAGAGTGCAGCCGCGCGCCTTTGCCCAGCGGATCGCCTCCCACTGGAGCAGATAGGTGGGCATGCGGTTGCGCTGGCGGTCGGAGGAGGCGCCATAAAAGTACCAGGCGCGCTGGCCCAGGGCGAAGACCATGAGCGCGGCCAGCGGCTCACCCTCATATTCGGCGATGAGCAGCGCCGCCCGTCCGGTGGGGACGAACAGGCGGTAGGCCAGCGTATAGTAATCCGGGCTGTGGATGGCGAAGCGGTCGCGTTGCGCGGTTTCGGCCATAAGCTGGTGAAAGACAGGCAGGTCAGCCTCACCACCTTCCCGCACGCTTACGCCTTTGCGTTGGGCCAGGCCGATGTTGTAGCGCGTCTTGGGTTTCATCGCCGCCAGGATGGCCTCCTCGTTCGGGGCCGTGTCCACCTCAATCGTGCGTGGTGGCTGAAGCGTTTGCGGGCTGAGGCGGAAGCCCATCCGCGCCAACCGCTCCCGCCAGGCCGGGCTATCCTCCACATCCGGCTCAATCTTGAGGAAGGCTGCCCGCTGGACGCGAGCCACCGCGTCAATCGCCTGCCACAGCGCGACTACCCGCTCATGATCGTCCCAGTCCACCAGCGGGCCTTTGGGGATATAGGCGACCGAGGCCAGGCGCAGCGGCAGCGGTCGCACCAGGAGTTGCGCCCCGGCGACAATGTGGTCCCCCTCCGCCAGGGCCACGCGGGCGCATGTCCAGCCGAAGGCAGCCTTCAGCCGACCCCAGGCCGGGGTTTGTAGAATATGGCCGCTGGGCTGGGCTGCCACAAAAGCATCCCAGGCGTCCTCTGCAGGCACGATGATCTCAGGCACAGGGGCATTATACAATAGCTTTCAGTAGTCAGTAGTCAGTAGTCAGTACCCCACCGTAAACGGTGGGGCGTTCAGGCCGCAGCGTAAACGCTGCGGTACGCTCAACCTACCAAACCGCTGCGCGGTTGACACACCCCACCGCAGCCTAAACGCTGCCGCTTGTGCATCCCAATAAGGCAAGAGCAGCGCTTTAGTTCTGCAAAAGAGAATTGGGTGGCCCGGCGCAGCGGATGTACGCCCGGTTTCCTCTCCCAGCTTGAGCGCAACAAGGCTGCCCCCTCTGTATCCATGTTGTATGCCATTGCTCAAGCCCTGGGCGTCAAAGTCACGGATTTCTTCCCGGATGGGGTCAATGCTACGAAGGTCACGCGCTGGACGAACCGCGAGAGCGTCCATTTTGAAGGTTCTGCGATCACGTATTCCGTGCTCTCGGCGAAGTTTTCCCACGCGGCCATGGGGGCTTTCCTCTTGACCGTCCGGCCTGCCAGTGAGGCCCTCCCCACCGATGAGTACCGGGCTCATATGGGCGAAGAATTCATCTACGTCCTGGAGGGTGTCTTACGGCTGCGCATCGGCGATACGTTCTACGACTTGTATCCTGGGGACAGCGTCTATTTTAAGTCAACAGTCAAGCATCGGCTGGAAAACCGCACCAATCAACCGGTCGTCGCGGTTGCATTGATCTCGCCCTCATTGTTCTAGAAAGGCCCAGGCGCCCCCAATTGTTATCTCAGGGCCGGCCTGGGTCTATTTGTGATTATGACCGACATCATAAGAAAAGTGTAGCGGCCAGTGGCACAGAGCGTTGGCAAACGGATTAAGGAGTTGCGCATTGAGCGGGGGCTGACCCTGGCGGATCTGAGCGAGGAGACCAACCTCTCTATCAGCTATCTGTCCCAGGTGGAGCGGGATAAAACCACACCCTCGCTGGCGACCTTAACCAGTATTGCCCAGGCGTTAAATGTGAGTGTGCGCTACTTCTTTGAGACTGAGGCAGAGGTGGCCTATGTGGTGCGCGCGGAGGGGGAGCCAGACCACCTGGCTCAAAGTGCTTCAGGGGAACGTCTGCCTCTAACACCTGAGGGGAGCCATAAGCTGGAGGTTGAACGGGTGACGCTGCAGCCACATTCGGCTCCCCAGCAACTGGCTTCGTTTGCGGGTGAGGGGTTCGCCTTTGTCCTCGCCGGGACATTAACTGTGACGGTGGGGGGTGAGCAATTCACGCTGACCGCTGGCGATAGCATTCACTATGATGCGCTCCAGCCTCACACCTGGAGCAATACAGGCGATGTGCCCTGCGTTGTCATTTGGGCACGTGCGCTGCAGTCGCGGGCCTAGCCGCCCCATGGCGGGCACGACAGAGGTTATCAGGCCTCGTGCCCCAGCCAGGGATGCGTAGGACGGGTTTTTAGCTCATGTGCGGAAAGGAGGTGGGCGACTGAAGGCTGTGGTTATGCGTTCAATCAGGTCATGAAGGCCGTCAATCAGACGGTCGCTGCTGAGTCTGGCCTCTCTGTGCATAGATGTGCTGAACCCGTGCTGGACATGCGTTCAGTGGGCTTCAGCAGCCCAGAATGCCAAAAACAAGGAGGAGAGATGAGCATGGCACGCAGACCCTTGATCGTCCTCAGCGCTGTTTTAAGTGTGCTCAGCCTGCTGGCCACCCAGTGCGCGCCTCAGGCCACGCCAGCGCCCCCAACGCAGGCGGCGGCCACCCAGGCGCCCGCGCCCACGATGGCACCAGCGACCCAGGCACCAGCCGCGACGCAGGCCCCAGCGAAGAAGCGTGTCCTGCGGATCACGTTCTCATGGCCCAACCGCATTGACCCCGCCGTGGGCAACGACTACGTCGCCTCCACCTCGCTGGCCAACCTGTATGACACCCTGGTGTTCCCCAACGCCAAAGGCGGCGTTGACCCCTGGCTGGCGGAGAGCTGGGACGTGTCCCCGGATGGGTTGACCTACACCTTCCATCTCCGCAAGGGGGTGAAGTTCCACGACGGCACACCGCTGAAGGCCAGCGACGTCGTGTATAGCTTCAACCGCTTAAAGACCATCGGCGAGGGGTATGCCTACCTGGTTACGCCGGGTGTCGCCAGCGTGCGGGCGGTGGATGACTCCACCGTGGAGTTCAAGTTGGAGAAGGCCAGCGCGCTGTTCCTGCCCAGCCTGGTGCGTCTGTATATCGTCAACGAGGCCCTGGTGCGCCAGAACACCAAGCCCGAAGGCCCGTATGGCGAGAATGGTGACTACGGCAAGGAGTGGCTACAAACGCACGATGCCGGCTCCGGGCCCTACATGGTCAAGGAGTTCCCCCTGGAACAGTACTTGCTCATGGAGAAGTTCACCGACTGGTGGGGGAAGTTCCACCCCAACGCCCCAGATGAGGTGCGCTTCATCGGCACGACCGAGGCTGTCACCGTGCGCAGCCTGATGCAGAACAAGGAGCTGGAGATCTCCGACCAGTGGCAGTCTTTTGAGGCCTATAAGGCCCTGGAGCAAATAGAGGGTGTGAAGATCGCTGCCTTGCCCTCCATGTCGTCGTTCTACTACATGATCAACACCAAGAAGCCACCCACTGACGACATCCATTGCCGCCGCGCTATGGCCTGGGCCTTTGATTACGAGGCGGCAGTCGGCCTGGAGTGGCCAGGCACCAAGCAGATGGTCGGGCCGGTGCCGGCGACGCTGGCGGGGCACGACCCCAACGTGTTCACCTTCCATCGCGACCTGGATAAGGCCAGGGAGGAATTGGCCCAGTGCAAGTACGCCAATGAGCTGGACAAGTACCCGGTGGATGTGCACTGGGTGGCCGAAGTGCCTGATGAGGAGAAATGGGCGCTGCTGTTCCAGTCCAATATGGCCGATATCGGCATCAAGGTGAACGTCGTCAAGGTCCCCTGGCTGAGCATGGTGGAGAACACTAGCAAGCTGGAAACCGCTCCCCATATCGCCACGATCTACGTCTCCTCGGACCTGCCGGAGGCGGGCCTGATGCTGAAGCAGCGCTACCACTCCAGCACAACGGGCACCTGGCAGCAAAACGAGTGGCTGCAGGATAAGGCCTTAGATGCCGCCATAGAGGATGCGCTGGCCACGCTGGATCAGAACGAGCGCTTCGCCAAGTACGCCAAACTGCAGCAACAGATCGCTGAGCTGGCGCCCTCCATCTTCATTTACGACCAGGTGGAGAAGCACGCTTACCGCACATGCGTGGATTGGCCGGCGACGCGGGGCGAGAGCAGCGTGGTGATGGGCTATCAGCTCTTCGCAGCGCATATTGGCGTGGATTGTCCTTAAAACGCGGTGGGGGCAGGGCGCTGCCGTGCTCCCACTGCTGGCGCACAGGGGTGTAGGGGCGCGCTGTGCGCGCCCCTACAGAATAACGTGATTGAGGGGAAGTTGAGAGGAAGATGTCATACCTGGGTTTCCTGGCACGTCGTCTTGTCCATGCGGTGTTTGTCCTGTTTGGCCTCTCTATCGTCATCTTCGTCATTGCGCGGGTGATGCCTGGCGACCCGGCGCGGATGGCGGTGGGCGCACGGGCGCCGCAATGGGTGGTGGACCGCCTGCGGGCGCAAATGCACCTGGACCAGCCGCTCGCGGTGCAATATGGGTACTGGCTGCGCGATGCGCTGCAGGGCGACTTCGGCCTGTCGCTGGTGACGCAACGGCCAGTCACCAGGGATATTTTGGAGTTCTTCCCGGCCTCACTTGAGCTGGTGCTGTTTTCAGGGGTGCTGTCGGCGGTGGGAGGCATCGGCCTGGGGACGCTTTCGGCACGCTATAAGGACACCTGGATTGATAACCTGGTGCGCCTGTTCTCCTACGCTGGGGTGGTCACCCCCTCGTTTGTGTTTGCCATCCTGTTCGTCCTGCTCTTCGGGTTCACGCTCAAGTGGTTCCCTATCATTGGCCGGTTAAGTGAGAACGTCCCGGCTCCGCCCACCATCACTGGTTTGGTGACAATAGATGCTCTGCTGGCCGGGCAGGTGGGGACGTTCCTGGACGCGCTCAAGCATATTGTGCTGCCTGCGCTCTCGCTGGCCATGGGCTCCATTGCCCAGGAAGCCCGCATCACCCGCGCCAGCATGGCCGACAACCTGAATAAGGACTATATCGCCTCGGCGCGCGCCCTGGGCATCCCGGAACGCATTGTCATGGGGCGCTTTCTGCTCAAGCCCTCGCTGATCCCTACCGTCTCCATCCTGGGGCTGGACATCGCCGCAACGCTGAGCATCGCCTTCCTGGTGGAATTGATCTTCAACTGGCCAGGGCTGGCGCGCTATGGCATGACGGCCATGCTGCATAAGGACCTGAACGCGATCTCGGCGGTGATCCTGGTGCTGGGGGCTGCTTTCATCACGGCGAACATCCTGGTGGACGTGATCGTGGCCCAGTTGGACCCGCGCATCCGGCTGCGGGCGGCAAGGAGTGAGTGAGATGGCCGAACGAGTGGATGCCAGCCTGGATCTCACCCGGACGTTCACAGCACAGCAGATCCGGCAATTGGAGCGCGAGAGCCGCCGTGAGAACCTGGGGCGGGCCTGGTACAAATTCTCGCGCAACCCCCTCTCCATCGTGGGGCTGGTGACGGTGGTGGTGCTGGTGCTTGTGGCCGTGTTTGCGCCGCTGGTGGCGCCTTACCCCAGGCACGCCGGGCCGTTCACCGACTTCGCCAACGCCAAGAAACCGCCCAGCCTGCAGCACCTCTTCGGCACCGATCAGATCGGGCGGGACATCTTGAGCCGGATCATCTTTGGTCTGCGCTCATCGCTGCTCATGGGCGTGGTGGTGCTGGCGCTTGTCGTGCCGCCGGGGGTGCTGCTGGGCCTGCTGGCCGGTTACTTCCACGGCAGTTGGATTGATACGATCATCATGCGGATCACGGACATCTTCCTGGCGGTGCCGCCGCTGATCCTGGCGCTGGCGGTGGCTTCGGTTCTGGAGCCGAACCTGTGGAACGGCATGTTAGCCGTCTCGCTGATGTGGTGGCCATGGTACACGCGACTGGTGTACAGCCTGACGAGCGCGCTGCGCAACGAGTATTTTGTGACCGCCGCAGAGATCAGCGGGGCCAGCACGGCTCACATCCTGTTCCGCGAGATCTTGCCTAACACTATCTCGCCGATCCTCACCAAGATGAGCCTGGACATGGCCTGGGTGATCATCATTGGATCCATGCTGAGCTTCGTGGGGTTGGGGGTGCAACCGCCGGAGCCGAGCCTGGGGACGATGGTGGCGGACGGGGCGCGCTATCTGCCGGACCAGTGGTGGATCGCTGTGTTTCCGGCGCTGGCGATTGTGGCTGTGGTTCTGGGCTTTAACCTGTTGGGCGACGGTGTGCGCGACATGTTCGCTGCGGAGGGTGTGTGAGATGGGGGCCGGCGCGTTGTTGCTGGATATGCGCGATCTCTACGTCCAGTTCGCAGTGTATGGTGGGCGGTTGAAGGTGCTGGATGGGGTCAACTTCCATATGTTTAGCGGGGAGAAGGTGGGGCTGGTGGGGGAGACAGGCTGCGGCAAGACCACGATGATGAAGGCCATCCTGCGGGTGTTGCCCATGCCGCCCGCCGTCATCCCCAAGGGGGAGATCTATTTTAAGGGCCGTGACGTCCTGAGGATGAGCGCTGATGAACTGAAGGAGGTGCGGGGCCGGGGCATTTCCATGATCTTCCAGGACCCGACGGCGGCGTTGAACCCGGTGTTCACGATCGGTGAGCAGTTGGGCGCGGTGATCGCCTACAGCGCGTCTAATGGGAAGCCGCTGTCACGGCAGGAGGTGCAAGCGCGGGCGGTGAAGGCACTCCAGGAGGTGGCGCTGGCCGACCCTGAACGGCTGTTGCGCAGCTACCCCATCCAGCTCAGCGGGGGGATGCGCCAGCGCGTGTGCATCAGCATGGCGCTGGCCACCGGCCCGGAGTTGCTCATCGCAGATGAGCCGGGGACATCGCTGGACGTGACTATCCAGGACCAGATCCTGCGATTGCTGCGGCGGCTGGTGGAGGAGAAGAATACTTCCATTATTCTGATCACGCATACCCTGGGCATCGTGCGGGAGATGACCGATCGGGTGTACGTCATGTATGCGGGGAACATCGTTGAAGTGGCGGCGACGGCGGCGCTGTTCTCCCGGCCACTGCACCCCTATACCCAGGCGCTGCTGAGCACGGTGCCGCGGTTAACAGGTGGGGGGATCGCCAGCGGCATCCCCGGGCGCATCCCGGATTACCGCAATCCGCCCACGGGCTGCCGTTTCCATCCGCGCTGCCCCTATGTCATGGACATCTGCCGCACGGAGAAGCCCCCGGCCTATCACATGGGCGACGGCCACACAGTGGCTTGCTTCCTTTACCGCGACCAGGGTCAGGCAGTGTAAATGGGCGATGGGCGGTAAACACGAGAAGGACGGATGACGGGTATGGTTCGGCATGAAAACGACATCCTCACAGTGACCGACCTGAAGAAGTACTTCGTGGTGGGGCGCACGGGCTGGCTGAATCGGGGCCAGCCCATCACAGTCAAGGCGGTGGATGGGGTGTCCTTCACTGTGCGTGAGGGGGAGACTTTCGGCCTGGTGGGGGAGAGTGGCTCCGGCAAGAGCACAGTGGCCTACACAGTGGTGGGCATGTATCGCCCCACAGCCGGGAGCGTTCGCTTCCGGGGTGAGGACCTGTTCCAGAATGGGAAGGAGCGGCCTTTGCATCTGAGGAAGGCCATTCAGATTGTGTTTCAAGACCCGGGTTCATCATTGAACCCCAGGCAGAACATCAAGCAGATTTTGGAGATACCCCTGCGCATCCACCAGCCGGATAGGAACCGGCTGGAGCAAATCATTCATCTATTGGAGATTGTGGGGCTGCCGCCGGAATACATGTACAAGTACCCCCATATGCTCAGCGGGGGGGAGAAGCAGATCGTGGCGATCGCTCGTGCGCTGGCCACGCAGCCTGCGCTGGTCATCCTGGATGAGCCCACCTCTGCCTTGGACGTCTCGGTTCAGGCCAAGACGATCCATCTGCTGCTGCGGCTGCAACGTGAGTTCCACCTCTCTTATCTGTTCATCACCCACGATCTGAGCCTGATGCGCAATGTGGCCTCGCGAGTGGCCATCATGTATTTGGGGAAGGTGTGTGAGGTGGCCGAGGCAGCGGAGTTCTTCCAAAGCCCGTTGCATCCATATACCCAAATGTTGCTCTCCTCCATCCCGGTCGTCTCGGCGGAGGAGGAGGCGCTGAAGCCCAAGAGGGTGATCTCCAGCGGTGAGATCCCCAGTCCCGTGAACGTTCCCAGCGGTTGCAGCTTCCACACGCGCTGTCCATTCGTCATGGACGTGTGCCGACGGATCGATCCAGTGATGGTAGAGGTGGGCAGGGGACACCTGGTGCGCTGCCACCTCTACCCCCAACCTGTGTCATCCTAGAGGGCAGGCAACCCGATGGGGCGCCCTGACCTGGAACTATTTCAAAACTGTCGCCCCTTCATTTCATTCAGGGCAGGCTCTGAGCCGAAGCCCTGACCCTGAGCGCAGCGAAGGGGAAGGGGATAGCGAAGGGTCGCACTCCCTCCCAACCGGGCTGAAGCCCGGTACTGGGTGCCGGTACTGGGTGAGCATGACAGGCTGAGGGCTTTGGCCTGTTTTGGAAACAGGTTGTCACCTAGAAAGGAGACTGTCCTATGCGCGTTGCAAGTGACATTGGCGGTACATTCACAGACCTGGTGTATCTGGACGAAGCCACAGGGGAGGTGGGCGTGGCGAAAGCCTCCACCACGCCGGCCAACTTCGCTGAAGGGGTGATTGATACCCTGCGCAAGGCCCGCCTGAATGTGGCTGAGACGAGCTTCTTTGTGCACGGCTCCACCGTGATTATCAATGCGCTGACCGAGCGCAAGGGGGCCAAGACAGCCCTGATCACCACGAAAGGCTTCCGCGATGTCCTGGAGATCGGTCGTGCTAACCGCCCGGATATTTACAACATGTACTACACCAAGCCCAAGCCCTTCGTCCCGCGCTACCTGCGCTTTGAAGTGGCTGAGCGGGTGAATTACAAGGGTGAGGAGTTACAGCCGCTCAACGAGGAGGATGTGCGCCGGGCGGTGGAACGCTGCCGGGCAGAGGGCGTGGAGGCCATCGCCGTGTGCTTCCTGCATTCTTATGCCAACCCCAGCCATGAGATGTTGTGTGGCGAGATCATCAACGAACTGGCCCCCGAGATCCCGGTGACGCTGTCACACCAGGTGACCAAGGAGTGGCGCGAGTATGAGCGCACCAATACGGCTGTGCTCAACAGCTACGTCCTGCCCATCGCCAGCCGCTACCTGGACAAATTGGAGAGGGACCTGGCGGGGATGGGCATGCGCAAGGTGTATCACGTGATGCAGTCTAATGGGGGCATCGCCACCTTTGAGAGGGGCAAACAGGCGCCCATCAACCTGGTGGAGTCTGGGCCGGTGGCCGGGGTGATCGGCGCGGCGGTGATCGGCGAGCTGATCGGCGAACACAATGTGATCTCACTGGACATCGGGGGGACGACGGCCAAGACCTCGCTGGTGGAGAACGGGACGCCCAAGATCACCACGGAGTACAAGATTGAATACCGGCGCAACTTCGCTGGTTACCCTATCCTGGCGCCGACGGTGGATATTGTGGAGATCGGCGCGGGGGGCGGCTCCATCGCCTGGATAGATAAGGCGGGCGCGCTGCGCGTCGGGCCGGTGAGCGCGGGGGCCGACCCTGGCCCGGCCTGCTATGGTTGGGGCGGGACCGAGCCCACCGTCACCGACGCCAACGTCGTCGCCGGACGCATCAATCCGGACTATTTCCTGGGAGGTGAGATCCCTCTGGATGTGGATAGGGCACGGAAGGCTTTGCAGCCCATCGCCGATGCCTTCCATATCAGCGTAGAGCAGGCGGCCATGGGCGTCATTCGCCTGGCCGATGCCAACATGGTGAATGCGCTGAAGCTGGTCTCGGTGCGCCGGGGCTATGACCCGCGCGATTTTGTCCTGGTGGCCTTTGGCGGCGGTGGGGCCATGCACGCGGCGGCGCTCATGCGCGAGCTTCGCGTCAAGAAGGTCATCATCCCCCTGCAGCCGGTGGTCTTCTCCGCCTGGGGCATGTTGATGACCGATCTACGCCAGGATTACATCCGCACGTTGATCACGCGCACGGATCAGGTGACCCCGGAGACGCTGAACGCGATCTTCGCCGAGATGGAGGCGCAGGCGGCGGCGGATATGGCGGCGCAGCGTGTGGCCCCGGCGGACATGGTGTTTCAGCGCTTCGCAGATATGCGCTATCTGGGGCAGGAGCACACGGTGAAGGTGCCCTTGCCTGGGGGGCGGATCACGGCGGAGAGCATGCCGGAGATCAACGAACGCTTCCATCAACTGCACGAGCACACCTACACTTTCCGCCTGGAGTCGCCGGTGGAGCTGGTGAATTATCACCTGACGGCGCTGGGGCGGGTGAAGAAGCCGGTGCTCAAGCCGCTGGACAGCCAGGGCAACAGCGTGGAGGGGGCGCGCAAAGGTGAGCGCCGCGTCAATTTTGACGAGCTGGGCTTCCATCAGGCCACGATTTACGAGCGCGACCTGTTGCCGGTGGGTGTCACCTTGCGTGGGCCCCTGGTGATTGAGGAGCCGGCTTCCACGACGGTGGTCTTCCCTGACCAGCAGGTCACCAAGGACATCTATGGCTTTCTGCATATTGAAACGGCTGCGTAAGGAGGGACTGGCATGGCCAATCAGAATAGCGTTGACCCCTTCACCCTGGAGATTATCAAAGAGGCCCTGGTGGCGATTGGCGATGAGATGTTCGTGACTATGCAGCGCACCAGCATGAGCACGATCATTTACGAGGTGCTGGACTACGCCACCGGCCTGACGGATGCGCAGGGGCGGCTGATCACGCAGGGGAACGGCGTCACCCTGTTCCTGGGGACGCTGGACTTCGGCGTGCGCAGTGTGCTGGAGAAGTTCGGTGCGGAGGGGCTAAAGCCCGGCGACATCATCATCACCAACGATCCCTATAGTGGAGGCGGCACGCACCTCTCGGATGTGACCCTGATCGCGCCGATCTTCTATGATGGCAAGATCGTGGCCTTCGCGGCCAATAAGGGGCACTGGACCGAGGTGGGCGGCATGGCGGCGGGGAGCTGGACGACCGA
>FWWM01003126.1_pt1 | contig 42174 bp, 40 predicted proteins | sample 2228351 | NCBI WGS metagenome assembly FWWM01 (sample SAMEA103939774, study PRJEB20133) | metagenome
CCAGATCATCGCCGAAATCCAGAAGGGACAACAGCCCTTCGAGTATTTCGCACGCAGCTTCTCGGAGGCATCCACCCGCGCGGTGAATGGCGATCTGGGATGGGTTCGCGCGGCGCAGCTGCCGCCCGAACTCCAGGCTGCGGTACAGCAGATGCAGGTCGGCCAGGTCGCCGGGCCGATTCAGATTCCGGGCGGCTTCTCGATCCTGTACCTGACCGACAAGCGCCAGGTGCTGACGGCCGATCCGCGCGATTCGCGCCTGTCGTTGAAGCAGCTGACGGTCAAATTCCCGGCGGGCACTACCCAGGCGCAAGCCAGCGCCCGTGCGGCGGATTTTGCCAAGGCTACCCAGGCCATCCGCGGGTGTGGCGACGTGCAACGTGTCGCGACCGCCTTGAAGGCCGAAGTCGTCGACAACGACCAGGTGACCATTCGCCAGCTGCCCGCGCCGCTTCAGGAAATCCTGTTGAAGTTGCAGATCGGCCAGGCCACCCCGCCCTTCGGTTCGCCGGAGCAGGGCGTGCGCTCGCTGGTGCTGTGCGACCGCGAGGAGCCGCGCTCGGGCAACCTGCCGACCAACGATCAGATCCAGAATCAGGTCGAGCAGCAGCGGGTCAATCTGCGCGCCAACCAGAAGATGCGCGACCTTCGTCGCGACGCGGTAATCGAATATCGTTGAGATGATCCGGCCGCTCGCGATCTCGATGGGGGACCCGGCCGGGATCGGGCCGGAGATCATTGCCAAGGCCTGGGCAGCGCGCCGTCAGACGGGGTTACCACCCTTTCTGGCGGTCGGCGACGCACGCGCCATCGAGCGGGTCTGGAACGGCCCGATCGCACGCGTGTCGGATATGGCGGATGCCGTGGCCACCTTTGACGAAGCGCTGCCCATCCTGACGGTCGACGACGCAGGCGAAATCCGCCCCGGCCAGCCCGATGTCGAGGGTGCACGGTGCGCGCTCCACTCGTTGGAGCTGGCGGTAGGGCTCGTGCGTTCGGACGCCGCGAGCGCGCTGGTGACCGGGCCGGTCAGCAAGGCGCAGCTCTATGACATCGGCTTCACCCATCCGGGCCAGACGGAGTTCGTGGCCGAACGCTGTGGCGTCGCTGGCGAGAATGCGGTGATGATGCTGGCCGGCCCCTCGTTGCGGGTCGTACCGATCACCACCCACGTCCCGCTGGCGGCGGTTTCGGGCCTTTTGTCGGTCGAACTGATCGTCGCCAAGGGACGTGCGACCGCTCGCGGACTGTGTAAGAATTTCGGCATCCGCGAGCCCAGATTGGTCTTTGCCGGATTGAATCCCCATGCGGGGGAAAGCGGCGCGATCGGGCGAGAAGAGATCGACTTCATCGAGCCCGCCATTGCCCAGCTTCGTGCGGAAGGCATCGACGCGAGCGGCCCGTTCGCCGCCGACACGCTGTTCCATCCACGCGCCCGCGCTCGGTATGACGCCGCGCTCTGCTGCTATCACGATCAGGCGCTGGTGCCGATCAAGACGCTCCATTTCGATGAGGGCGTCAACATCACGCTCGGGTTGCCGATCGTGCGGACCTCGCCCGATCACGGCACGGCCTTTGGTCTGGCGGGGCAGGACAGCGCGCATCCTGGCGCGATGATCGCCGCCATCGCGATGGCGGGCGACGCTGCCCGACGCCGCGCCGAAGCGGCAGCCTGACATGAATCCCACCACGCCGCTCCCGCCATTGCGGGAGGTCATTGCGCGCCACGGCCTGTCCGCGGCCAAGTCGCTCGGCCAGAATTTCCTGTTCGATAGCCAGTTGCTGGCCCGGATTGCCGCCATTCCGGGCGACCTGACCGATCAAGAGGTGCTGGAAATCGGCCCCGGCCCCGGTGGCCTGACCCGTGCCCTGCTCATGGCCGGCGGGCGGGTCACTGCCATCGAACGCGATCGCCGTTGCATCCCCGCGCTGGCTGAACTGGCCGAAGCCTTTCCCGGCCGGCTTAAGGTCATCGAGGGCGATGCCCTGCGGATCAGTGCGCCGGAGCTGTTCGAGGGGCAGCCGCACATCGTTTCCAACCTGCCCTATAATGTCGGCACGCCTCTGCTCGTCGGCTGGCTGTCTGGGGCGTGGCCGCCCTGGTGGCGATCCTGCACGCTGATGTTTCAGAAGGAAGTGGCGGAGCGGATCGTCGCCGCGCCCGATCAGTCATCCTATGGTCGCCTCGCCGTTCTGACCCAGTGGCGCAGCGAGACGCGGATCGCGATGCCGGTCCACCGATCGGCGTTCACCCCGCCGCCCAAGGTGATGTCGGCAGTGGTGCATATCGTGCCCAAGCCTGCACCCGAGGAGGTCAGCTTCCGCACGCTGGAGCGTCTGACGGCTGCCGCCTTCGGTCAGCGGCGCAAGATGCTGCGCCAGAGCTTGAAACCCGTCGTCGGCGCGGTCGAGGCGATGGAGTCGATCGGCCTCGATCCCGCCCGCAGGGCCGAGACGCTATCGGTCGCGGAGTTCGTGGCCCTGGCCCGCGCGCTCGGTTGAGGCAGACGCATTCCTCCCGCTGCAAAGGGGGGAATAAAGACAAGGCCTTACGGCGTAGGCGGCGTCTTGCTGTCGACTTGCGCCGTCGTAACCGTCGCAGGCGGACCCTTGGCGATCTGTGCGGCCAGAGCGCTCGCATCGGCGCATTCGCTTTTGCAGAGCGTCTTAATCTTCACGAGATTGTCCTTCGCGCGCGCGACCGCGCCGCGCTGGACCAGCGCCTCACCCTGACCGCGCAATGCGCGGGTATCGTTCGGGTCGAGAAGCAGCGCCTCGCGATACAGTCGGATCGCCTTGCCCGGCAAGCCGCGGGCGTCCGCGACTTCGGCAAGCAGGACGAACGCTGACCGGTTGCGCGGATCGACCGCCACAGCCGTTTCCAGCATGTCCGTCGCGCCATCGAGATTGCCCGCCGCCTTCAGGCCACGCGCCTGTTCTAGCAACTGCATGGAACGGGCGTCGATCTGATTATCCGGGCGCTGGCCGCTGAGCGAGGTGGAGAGCGAAACCACCGCCAACGCGGCGGCAGCAGCCAGGGACGACAAACGCATGAGGAACTCCGGAGGTGGCACTGGGCCGGATGCTAGCATGGAGCCCGGAGGCAGGCGACAAAAAAGCCGTCGGTGCCATGGGTGGCCGGATCGAGCCTTTGGCCAAACCCACGAGGCGTACCGATTCCCGGTTCGACAGGCTCGGGCGACCAGCCGGGATGGCTGGCGAGGAATCTCGCAACTTGGTCGCTTCCCTCGGCATCGAGAAGGGAGCAGACGATATAGACCAGCCGCCCGCCAGCTTTGACCAGTCCCGCGCCGATCTCCAGCACCTGCATCTGAGCCGCTTCAAGCCGCGCCAGTCGCTCCGGCGTCAAGCGCCAGCGAGCCTCGGGATTGCGCCGCCACGTTCCCGTACCTGAACAGGGTGCATCGATCAGGACACCATCGGCCTTGCCCGCCCAGTCCGCCAGCATTTCGGCTTCGCGCCCCGGATTGAGCAACCGGCTCTCGATGATTGTCGCCCCGGCCCGCTCGGCGCGAGGGGCCAGCCTTTGCAGCCGGGCTCGGTCGATATCACAGGCGAGCAAGGCGCCCTGATTGCCCATCGCCGCCGCGAGCTGAAGCGTCTTGCCGCCCGCCCCAGCGCACAGATCGACCAGCCATTCGCCGGGTTGAGCCGACATGGCGGCCCCGACCATCTGGCTGCCCTCGTCCTGCACCTCAACCAGCCCCGCCCGATAAAGATCAGACGGCTCGACCGGCGTTCCGTTGGGAAGACGTATCCCCGTCGGCGCATGCGGCGTAGGCGTGGCGTCGGCCCATTGCTCCAGAACCGCCGCCCTGGTCGTCATCAAACTGTTGATGCGGATATCGAGCGGCGCGCGGTCTATCAGTGCCGCAAGCTGCCGATCATCCAGGCCCGATGCGGTCAGCGCCTCGACGAGCCAGGCCGGGGCGACGCCTCCCTCGGCGCGGGGTTCGTCGGCCGCAATGGGGGCAGGGCCATGGGCCGATCCGTCGAAGGTTGCCGCGATCGCCGGATCATGATCTGCGACCGCCAGCATCGCCGCCCGCCCGTTCACGGGCAGTGCCCCGGCTTGACGGATGGCGGCATAGACGAACTCGCGCACCGCCCGCCGATCCTTGGATCCGGCATAGCGGCGCGTCGAGAAATAGCGAGCGATCAGCGTGTCCGCCGCCGCCCCGCCGCTAGCGGCAGCGGCGACGATCTCGTCCAGCAACTCGATCGCCGCCTGGGTTCTTGCGGCGGGGGTCATGCGAAGCGCTCCGGCAGTTTAGCGGGTCGGGTAATTGGGCGCTTCCCGCGTGATCGTCACGTCATGGACGTGGCTTTCCTTCAGGCCCGCGCCGGTGATCTGGACGAACTGCGCCCGCTCGCGCAGATCCTTCAGCGTCGCCGAGCCGGTATAGCCCATCGCCGCCTTGATGCCGCCGACCAACTGGTGGATGACGTCGCGCGCCGGCCCCTTATAGGCGACCTGCCCCTCAATACCCTCGGGCACCAGCTTCATCTGGTCCTTGATGTCGCCCTGGAAGTAGCGGTCCGCCGAACCACGGCCCATCGCGCCGACCGAGCCCATGCCGCGATAGGATTTATACGCGCGGCCCTGATACAGGAAAGTCTCGCCCGGCGCTTCCTCGGTACCCGCCAGCAGCGAGCCGACCATGCAGGCACCGGCACCCGCCGCCAGCGCCTTGGCAAGGTCGCCCGAGGTGCGCAGGCCGCCATCGGCGATCACCGGCACGCCCGATTTCCAGCCTTCCTCGGCGCAGTCCATCACGGCCGTCAGCTGCGGTACGCCGACGCCCGCAACGACGCGGGTGGTGCAGATCGAACCCGGCCCGATGCCGACCTTCACGGCATCCGCACCCGCGTCGATCAGGGCGCGGGTAGCTGCTGCGGTGGCGACATTGCCCGCGATCACCTGAACCGTGTCGGACAGCTTCTTCGCCGCCTCGACTGCGCGAGCCACGTCGCGGTTATGACCGTGCGCGGTATCGATGATGACGCAGTCGACCTCCGCCTCGATCAGGGCACGAGTCCGCTCGAAGCCCTTCTCACCCACCGTCGAGGCGGCGGCGACGCGCAGGCGACCGGCGGCGTCCTTGGTGGCGGAAGGATAGGTGACGGCCTTTTCGATGTCCTTGACGGTGATGAGGCCAACGCAGCGATAGCTGTCGTCGACGACGAGCAGCTTTTCGATGCGACGGGCGTGGAGCAGGCGGCGCGCCTCGTCCTGGCCGACGCCGACCTTGACGGTCGCCAGATCCTCATGCGTCATCAGCTCGGATACCGGCTGCTGCGGGTTTTCGGCAAAGCGCACGTCGCGGTTGGTCAGGATGCCGACCAGGCGGCCGTCGAACTCGACGACGGGAATGCCGCTGATCCGGTGGCGCGCCATCAAGGCCTGCGCTTCGGCCAGCGTCGCGGTCGGCGAGATGGTGATCGGGTTGACGACCATACCGCTTTCGAACCGCTTGACCTGCCGCACGGCGGCGACCTGCTGCTCGACGGTGAGGTTGCGGTGGAGCACACCCATGCCGCCCAGCTGCGCCATCACGATCGCCATGTCGGCCTCGGTCACGGTATCCATTGCCGCCGACAGGACCGGGATGTTGAGCGCGATCGAGCGGGTCAGTTGCGTCCGCGTGTCTGCGGTGCTCGGCAGAACGTCGGACTCCTGGGGCACGAGGAGCACGTCGTCGAAGGTGAGGCCGAGGCGGATATCCATGGGGCTGCCAAATCCTGCGGAGGGAACAAGTGGCGGGCCATGTAACCAAAGCAAGCCGTTCCGGCTAGGCCCTTGGTGCATCGCCATGCTAGAACAGCATCGGACTGATTAGGGGGAAGCCGTCCATGGGCCTGATTATCGCCGCGCTCACCGTCCTGCTGGTGTTGATGTACCTGATGATGTCGATCAAGATCGTCCGCCAGGGCTATCAGTACACGATCGAGCATTTCGGCCGCTATACCGGCACGGCCGTCCCCGGCTTCAATTTCTATCCCGCCTTTTTCTATCGTGTCGGCCGCAAGGTGAACATGATGGAACAGGTGATCGACATCCCGGGACAGGAGATCATCACCAAGGACAATGCGATGATCTCCACCGACGGGGTCGTCTTCTTCCAGGTGCTGGACGCGCCCAAGGCGGCCTATGAGGTGTCGGACCTGTATGTCGCGCTACTGAACCTCGTCACGACCAATTTGCGTACCGTCATGGGGTCGATGGACCTGGACGAAACCCTGTCCAAGCGCGACGAGATCAACGCGCGGCTGCTCAATGTCGTCGATCACGCAACGACGCCCTGGGGCGTGAAGATCACCCGAGTCGAGATCAAGGACATCCGCCCACCGGTGGATATCGTCAACGCCATGGCCCGCCAGATGAAGGCCGAGCGCGAGAAGCGCGCCAACATCCTGGAGGCGGAAGGCTCACGCGCATCGGAAATCCTGCGCGCCGAGGGCCAGAAGCAGGCGCGTATCCTGGAAGCCGAGGGCCGCCGCGAGTCGGCGTACCGCGACTCGGAAGCTCGCGAGCGGGCGGCCGAAGCGGAGGCCAAGGCGACCCGCGTCGTGTCCGAGGCGATCGAGTCGGGCGGCACGCAGGCGATCAACTACTTTGTCGCCCAGAAATATGTCGAGGCGATCGGCAAGTTCGCCACCAGCCCCAATGCCAAGACGATCCTGTTCCCGGTCGAGGCGACGCAGCTGATGGGCACGCTGGGTGGGATCGGTGAACTGGCCAAGGAAGCGCTGGCACCGCACAACGGGACGCCCGCCCAACCCGCCACCCCGCGTGTCACTAGCAAGCCGGGGCCGTTCGACCAGTCGCCGTCGTGACGATCGTCGAACTCGACCCCGCGGCGCTCTGGCTGGCGGGGGCGCTGGTGCTGGGCATTGCCGAGTTGCTGGTGCCGGGGGTTTTCCTGATCTTCCTGGCCATTGCAGCGGCCGTGACCGCGCTCACCACATGGGCGCTGCCGCACTTGCCCGTCGGATTGCAACTTGCCGATTTCGCGGTCTGGAGCGTCGTGTGCGTCATGATCGGGCGGCGATGGTATCGCGACTTTCCGGTCGAGAGCGATGCGCCCGTCTTGAATGAGCCCGCCCGGCGGCTGCGTGGGCAGATCGTCACCGTCACCACGCCGATCATCGATGGCGAGGGTCGCGCGCGGCTGGGGGACGGCGAATGGCCGGTGCGCGGACCTGATACGGACATCGGAACGCGGCTGCGTGTCGCGCATGTCGATGGCGGGACGCTGCTGGTCGAGCCGATCGAGCCCGAGGCCTGATCCCGCCGGTCAGCCGCGCTGCTGCGCCAGTACCTCATAGGCCATGACCGCCGTCGCTACCGCCGCGTTCAGGCTGTCCGCCTTGCCCAGCATCGGAATCTTGACGAGCGTGTCGCAGGCAGCGGCATATTCGGCAGGCATCCCATGAGCCTCGTTCCCGGTGAGCAGGAAGGTAGGCGCGGCATAGCGCGCGGCCCGATAATCCGAATCGGTGTCGAGGCTGAGGCCAACCAACTGGCCCGGACCCTGCCGCAACCAATCAAGGAAAGGCTGCCATTCGGTCTTGACGATCGGCACGGTGAACAGCGCGCCCATGCTCGCGCGAACCGCCTCGACCGAAAAGGGATCGACGCATTCGCCGACCAGGATCAGCCCCCCTGCCCCGACCGCGTCGCCGGTACGCAGGATCGTCCCCAGATTGCCCGGATCGCGCAGACGCTCCGCGACCAACCAGATGCCGGACGCATTGCGGTCCAACTCATCGAGCGTGACGCCCAATTCCTCGAATACGCCGACGACCGCCTGCGGATTGTCCTTGCCCGACAGCTTCGACAGGATGTCGGGGGTCGTCTCGATCGCCTCGCCTTCCGATGCCTCGACCGCCTTGATCAGATCGCGGACCAGCGGATGGCCAGCGGAGGGCTTGGCGTAGAATAGCAGGGTCGGCAGCCGACCCGTCTCGCGCGCCTCGGTCAGGATGCGCAGCCCCTCGGCCAGAAACTGGCGGGATTGCTTGCGGTGACGCTTGTCACGCAGGTCGCGTGCCCACTTTATCAGCGGGTTGGAATAGGCGGTAATCTCACGGGGCATCAGTCTTCGCCGAACTTCGCTTCCACCAGCGCAGCCAGCGCCTCGACCGTTTCGTCAGCGCCGTCGCCGGCCGCGCTGATCGTGATGGTGTCGCCCATCGCGGCACCCAGCATCATCAGCCCCATGATCGAGGTACCGGTCACCGTGCTGCCGTCCTTGGCCACCCGCACTTCACAGGGCTGGGTGGAGGCGAGCGTTACGAACTTGGCGCTGGCGCGGGCATGAAGACCGCGGCGGTTGGTGATGAGGACGGCTCGCGTCTGCTCCGTCATGCGGCGGCCTCGCCCAGCACTTCCGACGCGACCGAGATATATTTGCGTCCCGCCTCGCGCGCGGCCGCGACCGCATCGACCACCTGCATCGACTTGCGCGCCGAACCCAGGCGGATGAGCATCGGTAGATTCATGCCCGCAATCACCTCGACCCGTCCGCGCTCCATAAGCGAGATGGCCAGGTTCGACGGCGTGCCGCCAAACAGGTCGGTCAGAACGATCACGCCGCGCCCGGCATCAACGGTGGCGATCGCCGCCGCAATGTCCGAGCGCCGCTCTTCCATATCGTCTTCCGGCCCGATCGCGATGGTCGCGATCCGCTCCTGCGGGCCGACCACATGTATCATCGCGGTCACGAACTCATCGGCGAGCCGCCCGTGCGTCACCAGAACCAGACCAATCATGTCAGACACGCATATCCATCATTGCTTGGCCGGCCCGGCTTCCAGTGAGTCTTTCGGCACGGCACTCAAATCACGATGCACCACCGTGGGGGAAAAACCGCTCTGGCGCAACCGTCCCGCGATCCGTTCGGCGACATGAACCGACCTATGTCTCCCTCCGGTACAGCCGATCGCGATGGTGATATAGGATTTTCCACTTGCGATGTAACGCGGGACCAGCGTGTCGAGCAGCGTCTCGATCTGAGCCAGGGCGGCGTCGTAAGCGGGATCGTGGCGGATATAGTCGATGACGCCCTTGTCCAACCCGGTGCCCGGTCGCAATTCCGCCGACCAGTGCGGATTGCGCAGGAACCGCATGTCGAAGACGAGGTCGGCGTTTCGCGGCAGCCCCTTGGAAAAGCCGAACGACATGACGGTCAGCACCGGCTCGCTCAGTCCCTCGACGGCATAATTGGCGCGCAGCCATTGCCCCAGATCGTTGCTGGTCATGTTCGTCGTGTCGAGCAGCCGATCGGCCATGTCGCGAACAGGTGCCAGCAACGCGCGTTCATGCGCGATCCCGTCATCAGCGGCCCGATCCGCCGCGAGTGGATGGCGATGGCGGGTCTCGGCATAGCGCCGCTTCAATTCCGCGCCGCCGCAGTTCAGGAACAGCGTCTCGATAGCCAGATTGGGACTTTCGTTCAGCCGCCTGATGCTCTGCGTGATCTGTTCGGGGGCGAAGTCGCGAGTGCGTACGCCGATACTGATCGCCAGCGGCCGGTTCTTGCCTTCCATGCCCTTGGGCGGAGCGGCTTCGAGCAAGCCGTTCAGCAGGAAGAGCGGCAGATTGTCGACCACCTCCCAGCCGAGATCCTCCAGCGTCTTGAGCGTGGTCGAGGTGCCGGCGCCGGACATGCCGGTCACCAGCAAAATGCGTTTTCGATCCATCACGGCAATTCCTTCAGGCGCGACGCCAGCAATTCGACCTTGATCGGGGCCGAGGCCGGAAAAGGGTTGAGCCTATAGATAGGGATGCGCACGCCCGCGATCACGGTCTGGCGTGGCTCGGGCAGACGCTCCTCGATGTCCGGCTCGACACCCAATTCGATGACGAGGCGGATGGTCGCGCTCGCGCGGTACGGCGCAGGCATGATGCCGACGCCGCGCACCTCGATCAGTCCGGCGATCCGGTCCGGCACCGTGACGCGCAGGCTGCCATCGATGACTTCCGCTTCGACATAATCGTCGCCGATCAGCATCGCCCCCCGATCGATCAGCCGAAGGGCCAAATCGGATTTACCGCACCCCGAAGGACCGCGCAGCATAACCCCCATATCCCCCATCAGGACACAGGTGGCATGGATCAGCGCCCCCGTCATGCGATCGCAGCCAGCGGCAGGCGGACGACGAAGCGCGCGCCGCTCATCCGATCCTCGCGTGATTCGACGTGGATCCGCCCCTGATGCGCTTCGACGATGGTCCGGGCGATGGCGAGGCCAAGTCCCGAGTGACGCCCGAAATTCTCTGAGCTTGGGCGGATCGAATGAAAGCGGCGGAAGATGGTCTCGCGCGCCTCCTCCGGCACGCCGGGTCCCTCATCCTCGACCCGCACGACCCAGTCTTCCGGCTCGCGCGCCAAGCTGATCGCCACCACCGCCTCGTCCGGAGAGAAGGACAGCGCATTGTCGATCAGATTTTCAAAAACCCGTTCGAGCCGCGCGCCCTCGCCCGACACCATCGCCTGGCCCGGCTCGGTCGAATCGAAGAGGAGGCGGATATCCCGTTCGACCCCACGCGCCTCTCGCTGCGCGATCAGTCCGGCGATCAGCGCGTTCAGATCGACCGGATCGAATTTGGCCCGGCTGAGCTGTGCATCAAGTCGCGAGGCGTCGGAGATATCGGTGATGAGCCGGTCGAGCCGCCGCACATCGTCGCGAACGATCGCCAGCAACTGCGCCTGGAGCGCCGGGTCGTGGATCGTCTCCAGCGTGTCGACGGCGGAGCGGAGAGAAGCAAGCGGGTTCTTCAGCTCATGCGTCACGTCCGCCGCAAAGGCCTCGGTCGCGTCGATCCGCGCGCGCAACGCCAGGCTCATATCGGACAGTGCGCGCGCCAGCATTCCCAGCTCGTCACGCCGATCGGGCAGACGCGGCACCACCACTTCGCGCGCCCGGCCCAGCCGGACTCGCACCGCCGCTCGCGCGAGCCTCCGCAGCGGCCGGACGATGGTGCGCGCGAGGAACAACGACAGCAGAACGGAAATGAGCGCCACCAGCGCCAGCAGCACACCCAACCGGAACCGCTCGATGCGCACGGTCTCGGTGATGAAGCGGGCATTTTCGGTCGCCATGATCGCCCCGCCACTGGGCAGCGGAGCAGCCGCGGTGATGACGGGCGTACGGTCAGGGGCGCGCCAGACGGAGCCGGAAACGCGTCCGTCCCGGGCCTCGCGGACATCGGGCCATTCCGCGCCCCCGCGACGCTCACGGTAGAGCGGCGGACGGGCCGCGCCGACAACCGTGTCGATCCCGGCATCGAGGAAACGGGCAATCGCCTGCCCCCAATCCTGCTTGTCCGGATCGCGCAGCACCACGTTGCGAATGCCCAGCGCGCGGCTGTCGGCCATCAGTCGCCCCCCCGCATCGAACAGCCTGATACGCCCGCCAGTATCGCGTGCCAGCCGCATGACCAGCACGTCGCGCTCCTCGCTGCGCACCGAGGTCAGCGCCTCTCCCATCAGCCGCACCTCGCGCAGCGACTGCGCAACCCGGTTGTCGAGCAACCGGGCACGGTAGGAGTCGAGATAGAAAAACCCGCCCGCCAACAGCAGCAGCGCAAAGATGTTCAGCGCCAGAATCCGCTGCGTCAGCGAGATCTGGCCCGACCAGCGCAACGCCAGGTCGGGGGCTTCACTCCTCGGAGAATCGGTAGCCGGCGCCATAGAGCGTCTCGATGGCGTCGAATTCGGGGTCTACCTGCCGGAACTTACGCCGGAGACGCTTGATATGGCTGTCGATCGTCCGATCATCGACATAGATGTCGTCCTGATAGGCGGCATCCATCAGCTGATTGCGGGTGCGCACGATGCCGGGGCGCTGCGCCAGCGTTTCCAGGATCAGAAACTCGGTGACGGTCAGCGTGACCGGCTCGCCCTTCCATGTCACCCGATGCCGGGCGGGGTCCATCGCCAGCGCGCCGCGCGTCAGCGGCCCCTGCACTTCGGCGGCGGGCGTGCCTTGCGGCGTGCCGACATATTCCGATCGCCGCAAAATGGCGCGGATACGGGCGATCAGCAGCCGCTGCGAGAATGGCTTGGCGATATAATCGTCCGCGCCCATTGCAAGACCCAGCGCCTCGTCCAGCTCATCGTCCTTGCTCGTCAGGAAAATAACCGGGATCTGGCTCTTCTCGCGCAGACGGCGGAGCAGCTCCAGCCCGTCCATACGCGGCATCTTGATGTCGAAGATTGCCAGGTCCGGCGGGTTATCGACCAGCGCCTTCAACGCCGCCTCGCCGTCCGCATAGACGCGGGTCACGAACCCCTCGGCCTGAAGCGCGATCGACACGGAGGTCAGGATGTTCCGGTCGTCATCGACCAACGCAATAGTTGCGGTCATGCGATCAACCTCAGACCCGTCTCATGCGAAGGAACCGCCATGGCCATCGGTTAGGCTAAACCGGGACACGGCTCAACCGTCTTCGCGAAAAGCGGTGTTTGACGTGTTTAACAAACAGGCTATGAAAGACTGATCGCGCACGTCCTATCGTGCGGTACAACAACGCCGGGCCATCGCGATCCGGCACCTTTGGGGAACGAGGAAGCTCCTATGAACGAACGGATTCCCGAGATTGGTTTGCAGGCGCAGGGCATCGAAACGCGCGCCACCTTGCACTGGAATCTCGTTACCGCACGGCTGATCGAAACGGCCGTCGCCCGTGGTGAGGGCAAGCTGTCTGCCGATGGCCCGCTGGTCGTCGAAACCGGCGAGCATACCGGCCGCTCGGCGCAGGACAAGTTCATGGTCCGCGACGACGAAACCCGCGACACCGTCTGGTGGGGCAAGACCAACAAGCCGATGAGCCCCGATGATTTCGCCGCGCTGAAGGCTGATTTCTTCGCCGCGCTCGGCCAGAAGGAAGATCTGTTCGTTCAGGACTTGTATGGCGGATCGCAGCCGGAACACCGCGTTCGCGTGCGCGTCGTGACCGAGCTGGCCTGGCACAATCTGTTCATCCGTACGATGCTGGTCCGTCCCGAAGAGCATGAGCTGCGCAAGTTCGCCGCTGAATACACCATCATCGACCTGCCGAGCTTCCGCGCCGACCCCGCGCGTCACGGCTGCCGCTCGTCGACGGTGATTGCGGTCAACATGACCGAGAAGCTGATCCTGATCGGCGGCACGCGCTATGCTGGCGAGATGAAGAAGTCGGTCTTCGGCCTGCTCAACTATCTCCTGCCGACGACAGGCGTGATGCCGATGCACTGTTCAGCGAACATGGGCGCGGACGGTTCGACCGCGGTGTTCTTCGGCCTGTCGGGAACCGGCAAGACCACGCTGTCGGCCGATGCCAGCCGCACCCTGATCGGTGACGACGAACATGGCTGGTCGGACACGGCGGTCTTCAATTTCGAGGGCGGCTGTTATGCCAAGATGATCCGCCTGTCGCCCGAGGCGGAGCCCGAAATCTTCGCCACGACCAAGCGCTTCGGCACGGTGCTGGAAAACGTCGTGATGGATCCGGTCACGCGCCAGCTCGACCTGAACGACAACAGCCTGGCCGAGAACAGCCGGGGTGCGTACCCGATCGACTTCATCCCCAATGCGTCGAAGGACAATATGGGGGGCGTGCCGCGCAACATCGTCATGCTGACGGCGGACGCTTACGGCATCCTGCCGCCGATCGCCAAGCTGACGCCCGAACAGGCCATGTACCACTTCCTGTCGGGCTATACGGCACGCGTGGCGGGTACCGAGATCGGCGTGACCGAACCGGACGCGACCTTCTCCACCTGTTTCGGTGCGCCCTTCATGCCGCGCCATCCGTCGGTCTATGGCAACCTGCTGAAGGAGCGGATCGCCAAGGGCGGGGTCGATTGCTGGCTGGTCAACACCGGCTGGACCGGCGGCAAATATGGCGTCGGCCATCGTATGCCAATCAAGGCGACCCGCGCGCTGCTCAACGCTGCGCTGGACGGCAGCCTCAACCAGGTCGAGTTTCGAACCGACCCGAATTTCGGCTTCCAGGTTCCGGCCTCGGTCCCCGGCGTCGATACGGCGATCCTGAACCCGCGCGACACCTGGGCGGACAAGACGGCCTATGACGCGACGGCGGCCAAGCTCGTCGATCTGTTCAACGAGAACTTCAAACAGTTCGCCGACCATGTCGACGAAGGCGTCCGCGCCGCTGCGCCGAAGGGTACGGTCGCAGCCTGACGATATGGGAGGCGTTCCAGTCGAACGCCTCCCCTCTTCATTTCAGCTGGTCTCCAAGATCATCAGCACACGACAACCCTCCCGGCGAAGGCCGGGATCCAGTTTAGTTGATGCCGACAACCGCTCCAGGCACTTGGCAACTGGACCCCGGCCTTCGCCGGGGTGAGGCGCATAGGTTGACCAAAGCCCATTGCGAGATAAGCCTTTTGAAGCGGTAGCTTCAAAACGTTGCGCGGCTCAAAACAACGCGCCGCCCCTATCGGCTGACGTTCGCCGCTTCCCGCCTTCTGGCTGAAAACCTTACTCCGCCTCAGTCTCGGCAACGTCCGCAGCCGGCATCAACTTGGTCAGCGGTCGCACCGCCTGTTCGCCCAGCGGCGGCGAATCGATGCTCTTGCCGCCCGTATCGATATTGAGCGTCTCGAAACGGCGGGCGCTGGTCAGCACCTGGCTTTCCAGGCTACCGACAAAGGCATTGTACGCGGTCATCGCGGTATCGAGATTCTTGCCCAGCCTGGACACATGACCGCCCATCACCGCGAGCCGGGCGTAGAGTTCCTTGCCCAATGCTCCGATCTGTCGCGCTTCCTGCGCCAGCTTTTCCTGCCGCCAGACCGCCGCCACCGTGCGTGCGATCGCAATCAGGTTGGTCGGAGTCGCCAGCAGCACGCGCTTCTCGAAGGCGAAATCCCAGAGCGTCGGGTCATTCTCAAGCGCCGCCGACAGGAAATGTTCGCCGGGCACGAACATGATGACATAGTCCGGCGCGTCTTCGAACTGGTTCCAATAGCTCTTGTTGCCGAGGCCATTGACGTGCGCGCGCATCGCCGCGGCATGGCGCGCCAGACCTAGCTGCCGTTCGGGCTCGTCGACCGCGCCGAACGCATCCTGATAGTCGTTGAGCGACACCTTGGCATCGATGACCAGCGCCTTGCCGCCGGGCACGCGTATGATCGCGTCGGGGCGCAGGCGGCCGCCCTCGCCATCGTCAACGCTGACCTCGGTCTGGAAATCGGCATGTTCGGAGAGGCCGCAGCTCTCCAGCACGTTGCGGAGTTGCTGCTCGCCCCAGCGTCCGCGAGCCTTGGGAGCGTTGCGCAGCGCGTTAACGAGCTTGGCCGCCTCGCCCGAAACGCGCTCCTGCCCGATCCGCATCGCCTCGATCTGTCCCTTCAGTTCGCCGAATGCGTCGCGGCGCTCATCCTCTACCTTGCGAACGCCTTCCTCATAGCGCTGGAGCCGCTGATGAACCGGGTCGAGCAACGCCTTGAGCGTCTGGCCGGACGCCTCCTCGGACTGGCGGAAGCGCGCCTCGGCACGCTCGAGAAACTGGCGCTGAGCGACTTCCAGCGCGCGCGCTGCCGCTTCGCCGAATTGGGCATTGATCTGCTCGCGTGCCTGCCCCAGCGCCTCCAGCGTCTGGGCATAGGCCGTTTCGCGCTCCTGCGCCCGTGCCCGCTGCTCGGCCAGCTCGCGATGCGCAGCGTTGCGCTCCGCCTCGACGGCATCGCGCGCCGCGCGGATGACATCGAGATCGGCGGCGCGTCCGCGCAGTTCGGCCAGCGCCTGCAGCGCCTCGCTCCGGTCGCGTTCGGCGGCGTCCCGGGCCGCCCGCAGCGGCTCGACCTCCGCCGCGCGGGTCGTGGCGGTCGCCAGTTCGGCGGCCAACCCATCGGCCTTTCGCCGCGCGGCCAGCCAGCCGACAACACCCCCCAATAAGAGGGCGAGCAGGGCAACGGCGATCAATTCCGGCATTGGAAAAACCTGTCAGACAGTAGGACAGGTCGGAACATAGAACGAACGAAGCCGGTCGAACAAGGCCATTCGACCGGCCTGGTCGGGAAAGGTCAGCCCTTCCGGATCTTGTTCAACTTGCGCATCAGCATGTCGCGCTTCAACCGGCTGACATGATCGATGAACAGCACGCCGTTCAGATGGTCGATCTCGTGCTGCATACAGGTGGCGAGCAGACCGTCGAGTTCGGCCTCATGCGCATCGCCCTTTTCGTCCAGCCACTTCACGCGGCAGGCGGCCGGCCGCTTCACCTCGGCATATTGCTCGGGGATCGACAGGCAGCCTTCGTTATAGGTCGACAGCTCTTCGCTCACCGACAGGATTTCGGGATTGATATAAGCCTTGGGGTTCTTGACCGGCTTGCCTTCCTCGTCCTCTTCTTCCTGAAGGTCGATGACGAGGATACGCTGATCGACGCCGACCTGGATCGCGGCCAGGCCGATCCCATGCGCGTCATACATCGTCTCGATCATGTCGGAGATGAGCTGACGAACGCTGTCGTCCACCGTCTCCACGGGTTTCGAGACAAGACGCAGGCGGGGGTCGGGAACTTCGACGATCGAGAGAATGGCCATAACGGTTTCGCTACGGTCAGGGGCTCGAACCGTCAAGCGGGCCGATCAGACGACCGGCCGCCGCGCGCGCAAGGCCTGGGCCAGCGTGCCTTCATCGAGATAATCCAGCTCGCCACCGACCGGCAGCCCATGGGCGAGTTGCGTCACGCGCACCGGAAAGCGCTCGATCCGTTCGGCAAGGTAATGGGCGGTGGTCTGCCCCTCCAGCGTGGCGTTCATCGCCAGCACGACCTCATCCACTCCGCCTCCCTCTATCCGCCGAACGAGGGCGTCGATGGTCAGATCTTCGGGCCGCACCCCTTCCAACGCGGATAGCCGCCCGCCCAGCACATGGAAGCGTCCCGGGAACAGCCGCGACCGCTCCAGCGCCCAAAGGTCGGCGACCTCCTCCACGACGCAGAGCGCACCCGCGTCCCGCCGGGGGTCGGCGCAAATCGCGCACGGATTGGCCGTGTCGATATTGCCGCAGGTCGAACAGGTCTCCAGCCGTTCTTCGACCGCCCCGAGCGCGGTCAGCAGCGGCACCAGTGCCGCTTCCCGTTTCTTCAACAGATGCAGGACCGCGCGACGTGCCGATCGGGGGCCAAGGCCAGGAATACGCGACAGCGCCTGGGTCAGCGCCTCGATTTCGGGGGATGCCATGTGGAAACAGATAGGGGGTTGCGCGCCGTCCCGCCAGCGCAGAGAGGCGTTGGGATGCGGATCATCTTCATGGGTACGCCGGGCTTTGCCGTCCCGGTTCTGCAAGCGCTGGTCGAGGCCGGGCATCAGGTCGTCGCCAGCTACAGCCAGCCGCCGCGTCCCGGCGGACGGCGCGGGCGGCAGCTAGTGCCGTCGCCGGTGCAGCAGAGGGCGGAAGAATTGGGCATAACGGTGATGACGCCGGTGTCGCTGCGCTCGGCCGAGGAACAGGCGCAGTTTGCCGAATTCGAGGCGGATGTCGCGGTGGTCGCCGCTTATGGCCTGATCCTTCCGCAGCCGATACTCGACGCGCCTCGCCTGGGATGCCTGAACGTGCATGGCTCGCTATTGCCACGCTGGCGCGGCGCCGCGCCGATCCAGCGGGCGATTCTGGCCGGTGACGTGGTGACGGGGGTCGGCATCATGCAGATGGAAGCCGGGCTCGACACCGGGCCGGTTCGGCTGGAGGGCTCGACTTCGATCGGGCGCAAGACGACGAGCGAACTGACCGAGGAACTGGCCGCGATGGGGGCGGAACTGATGGTCAAGGTGCTGGCCGACCCAGCTCGCTATCCGCCGCGACCCCAGCCCGTCGAAGGCATCACCTATGCCACCAAGATCGACAAGGCGGAAACCCGCCTCGACTTCACGAAGAGCGCGATCGAACTGGAGCGGCAAGTCCGCGCTTTCCATCCCGCGCCCGGCGCCTGGTTTGAATATCAGGGCGAGCGGATCAAATTATTGTCCGCCGAGCTGACCGAGGACCGGGGTGCGCCCGGCGAGGTGCTGGATGACCGGCCGACCATAGCCTGTGGCGAAGGGGCGCTTCGGCCGGTCATCGTCCAGCGCGCGGGGCGCGGCGTTTCGAGCGCCGCCGACCTGTTGCGCGGTTTTCCCATTCCGGCGGGGACCCGGCTTTGACGCGATTCGCGCTGACGGTCGAATTTGACGGGCGCCCCTTCATGGGCTGGCAGCGTCAGTCGCATGGTCCGAGCGTCCAGCAAGCGCTGGAGGATGCGGTCCACGCCGTCACCGGCGAGCGCACCGCGGTCCATGCCGCCGGGCGTACCGATGCGGGCGTGCACGGCCTAGCGATGCGGGCCCATGTCGACATCGCCAAGGCCATCGCACCGTTCCGCCTGATGGAAGCGATCAATGCGCGGGTGCGCCCCGCCCCCGTCGCGGTGCTGGACTGCGTCGAAGTCGCACCCGATTGGCACGCGCGCTTTTCATGTATCCGGCGATCCTATGAATATCGCATCGTCAACCGCCGCGCACCGCTGACCCATGAAGCCGGACTGGCGTGGCAGGTGCCACAACCCTTGGACGAGGCCGGCATGGCGGACGCCGCGGCGCGGCTGGTCGGGCGGCACGACTTCACGACCTTTCGTTCGGCCCATTGTCAGGCGGACAGCCCGGTGCGGACGCTCGACCTGTTATCGGTCGAGCGGGTCCGGGATCGGCTGTTCATCCGGGCCGCCGCCCGCTCGTTCCTGCATCATCAGGTTCGGTCCATGGTCGGGTGCCTCGCGCTGGTCGGTATGGGCCGCTGGTCCCCCGACGATGTAGAGGTCGCCCTCCACGCCCGCGACCGCGCCCAGCTCGGGCTGAACGCGCCGTCGGACGGGCTGTTCTTTGTCCGGGCGGATTACCCGGACGAAGGCTGACGCGAGAAGCGCGCGGCCAGTTCGACATGGGTCGACCAGCGGAACTGGCCCACCGGCTGCACCCAGTCGAGCTGCCAGCCCTGATCGATCATCGCCTTGGCATCGCGTGCGAAGCTGGAGGGATTGCACGAGACATAGGCGACCGCGCCCACCTCCGCGCTGGCCAACGCATCCGCCTGATCCCGCGCGCCCGCACGCGGCGGATCGAGGACGATCGCGTCGAAGCGGTCGAGTTCCGTCTTCATCAACGGACGGCGATAGAGATCACGATGCTCGGCAAAGACCATACGCCCCGCACCGTTCGCTGCGCCCTTTAGCGACAGGATCGCGTCGCGCGCGCCCTCGGCTGCATAGACCTTGCCCGGCAGCGCGAGCGCGAAGGTGCCGAGCCCCGCGAACAGATCGGCCGTGGTGCGGGGATTGCCCACCGCCTCGCGCACGGCGGCGACTAGAGCGGCCTCGCCATCGGCCGTCGCCTGCAGGAACGCCCCCGGTGGCAGCGGCACACCAACGCCACCCAGCGTGATCGTTATCGGCTCCGGCTCCCAGCGCGTCTCCGCCCCCAAGCCGTCATCGACCGAGAAGCGCGCGACGCCGTGCCGCTGGCAGAAGGCGATGATCGTCTCCGCCGCCTCTAACCCATCGGGCGAAAAGCTGGTGACGAGGATATCCGCGCCCTGATCGGCCAGCGCCAGATGCACATCGCCGCGCCGCTTGAATCCCAGCCGCTGGAGTAACGCGCGAAGCGGCGCGACCAGCGCAAACAGCGTCGGGTGGAGGATATGACACTCGGCCATATCGACGATGGCGTGGCTTTTTTCCTCGGAAAAGCCGATCAGCACGCGCCCACCTTTCGCCTCGGCATGGAGCGTCGCGCGTCGGCGACTGTGCGAGGGCGAGAGGTGCGCAGGCCGGAGCGGCGCGGTCAATCCATGGGCATCGAGCGCTGAGGCGATCCGGTCGGTGACGAAACCGGCATAGCTTTCGTCGTCGAGATGCTGGAGCTGGCAACCGCCGCAGCGTGGGAAATGGCCGCAGGGCGGAGTCTGGTGATGGGGGCCAGGTATGACGCTGCCGTCGGCGGACAGGGTGTCGCCAGGTGCGGCAAAGGCGGCGTGACGGCCGTTCGCGGTCACGCCGTCGCCTCGGGCGGCAACGCGGATGATGGTATCGCTCATGCGGTCAGCCTCTGACGGCGGAAAGCGCATCTGCCAAGTCGTCCGCGATGAAAGCCTTGCCGCAGGCCCGCGCTGCCTGGGCGTGAAGCCAGACGCCCGCTTCCGCCGCCCTGAACGGTTCCAGCCCTGCCGCCAGCATCGCGCCGATCGCCCCCGCCAGCACGTCGCCGGTGCCAGCGGTGGACAGCCAAGGGCTCGCTTCAGGGCACAGGATCGCCCGGCCATCGGGGGCGGCAATGACCGTATCGGCACCCTTGTGCACGACGACCGCTCCGCTTTGCCGGGCAGCGCGGCGCGTCGCGGACAGTTTGTCGTCCGCCGTCTTACCGAACAAATGGGTGAATTCGCCGCCATGCGGGGTGAGGATCTTGGAGCCATCATGCTCGGCCAGCGCCTCGATCTGGACGAGTCGAAGCGCATCGCCGTCGACCACCAGCGGCCGCCCGCTGACGAGGGCCGCATTCAACCGCTCCGACGCATCGCCATCCCGCCCCAGACCGGGACCGATGACGATCGCGCCGATCCTCTCCTCGCTCAGCGCGTCGGCCGCATAGCCCCGGCGAACGACGGCATGGAGCGAGGCGGGGCCGCTCGGCCCTGCGGATGCAAGGTGAAGCACATAGCCCGCGCCCGCTCGCAAAGCTGCCAATGCTGCCAGCTCAGAGGCTCCGGACATGCTGCCCGCAACGACCGCGACCATGCCCCGGCTGTATTTGTGCGAAGTCGCATTTGGCTCAGGCAAACCCGGCCGCGCCAGAATGTGCGCCTGCGATTCTGTCGATACGCCAATGTCCAGCAGGCGAACCTGCCCCATCAGGCTGGCAGCGGGTTGCAGCACATGCGATGGCTTTACCGCCCCAAGGGCAAGCGTGACGTCAAAGCGCGGCATTTCGCCCAGCAATTTTCCGTCGTCGGTGGCCACCCCGCTCGGCAGATCAACCGCGATCCGCAGCCATGCCGCCGATGCGAGCCGGCAAAGCGCTTGCTGTACGGAATGGTCGAGAGGTCGTGACAGACCGGTGCCGAATAGGGCATCGAGCAGAATGGGCGCGGGCTTGGCCTGAACCAGCGGTTCGACCGCTCCATCCCACAAGGCGGCGGCACGACGCGCGCCGTCACTGCGGGGAGCTTCGCTCGCCGCGACCCGGACCGGCAGGCCCTGCCGCCTGAGCATGGCCGCCGCGATATAGCCGTCGCCGCCGTTATTCCCCGGTCCACACAAGACCAGTATTTCCCGCCCCGCGGCCAGCCGGGCCACCGCCCGTGCGATGGCGGCCCCGGCACGGTCCATAAGCGTGGCTTCGGTCACGTCCCCGACCATCGCGGCCAGTTCCGCCGCACGCATTTCGGCGGCGGTCAGGACGGGAAGGCCGTCGATCGGGATCACGGTGTTCCCACCGTGGCAGGCAGGCGATACCGGTCGCCCCCGACCGCTACCTCGATCTGTCGGTCTCCTGCGATCGATACCGAGGCGGGCTGCGCTCCGTCGGCAGCCGCGACACCATGACCGTCCTGCGTGACCCTAAGCCGCCGAAACCCTCCATCGCGATGCCGTAGGGTCAGGACAACCACATTCCCGGTGCCCGATTGCTCCACTGTGCAGTCGCGGGCAAAGGCGGCTGCTCCCGCGAGTGCGCAGTCGATCGGCAGGCCCGATTTCTGCTCGGCGGCGGGACCATTTTGGGCTGCGGCCTGTCGGTCCCCCTGCCCGTCCGAGCAGCCGGCCAGCGCCAGAGCGCCGACCAGCCACCGGGGGTCAGATATCGGCATAGACATGGCGCTCGGACTTGGCGCCGGGATGAGTGACCGCGCCTTCATGCGCCGGTCCGACATTCTGGGCATAGCGCCACAACACGCCGGACTGGTAATCGTTCACGCGCGGGCTCCACCGGCTGCGGCGCTCATCCAGCACCGAGGGTTCGACCATCAGGTCGATCGTCCCCGCCTCTGCGTCGATCCGGATGGTGTCGCCGTCTTCGACCAGGGCGATCGGACCACCGTCAGCGGCTTCGGGTCCGACATGGCCGATGCAGAAACCCCGTGTACCGCCCGAGAAGCGTCCGTCCGTAATGAGCGCGACCTTCTCGCCCAGTCCCTGACCATAAAGCGCCGCCGTGGTCGACAGCATCTCGCGCATCCCCGGACCGCCCTTCGGCCCTTCATAGCGGATGACGACGACGGTACCCTCGGTGATGGCGCGCCCCTCGACGGCGGCGAAGGCTTCTTCCTCGCAATCGAAGACGCGCGCTGTCCCCTCGAACTGGAGGCGCTTCATGCCCGCGACCTTCACGATCGCGCCCTCGGGTGCCAGCGATCCGCGCAGACCCACGACGCCGCCGGTCGGGCTGAGCGGCGTCTTCACATCATAGATGACCTTCTGGTCGGGGTTCCAGGTGATCTCGTCGATATTCTCGGCCAGCGTCTTGCCGGTGACGGTCACGCAGTCGCCGTGCAGGAAGCCGCCCGCCAGCAGGGTCTTCATCAGCATATAGACACCGCCCGCCTCATACATGTCCTTGGCGACATAGCGGCCGCCGGGCTTGAGGTCGGCGATATAGGGGGTCGTCTTGAAGATTTCGGCGACGTCGAACAGGTCGAAGTCGATCCCCGCCTCGTTCGCCATCGCGGGCAGGTGAAGCCCGGCATTGGTCGAGCCGCCGGTCGCGGCCACCACGCGCGCGGCATTTTCGAACGCCTCGCGGGTGCAGATGTCGCGCGGACGGATATTGCGTGCAATCAGCTCCATCACCTGCTCGCCCGCTGCCTCGGCGATGCCGTGACGGTCGAGAAAGGGCGCGGGCATCATGTTGCTATTGGGCAGCGACAGGCCGATCGCCTCGCCTACGCAGGCCATAGTGTTGGCGGTGAACTGTCCACCGCACGCCCCATGCCCCGGGCAGGCGACCTTTTCGAGCGCAATCAAGTCGTGGAGGGGGCAGTTGCCTGCCGCATGCTGGCCCACCGCCTCGAACACGTCGACCACGGTCACGTCGCGATCTTGGTGACGACCCGGCAGGATCGAGCCGCCATAAACGAAGATCGATGGCACGTTCAGGCGCAGCATCGCCATCATCATGCCGGGCAGCGACTTGTCGCACCCTGCGAAGCCGACCAGCGCGTCATAGCAATGGCCGCGGACGGACAATTCGACCGAATCGGCGATCACCTCGCGGCTGACCAGCGAGGACTTCATCCCCTGATGGCCCATGGCGATGCCGTCGGTCACGGTGATGGTGTTGAACCGACGCGGCATCCCGCCGCCCCGAATGACGCCCGCCTGGGCAGCATCGGCCTGTGCGTCCAGCGTAGTATTGCAGGGAGCCGAGTTGTTTCCGGCACTCGCCAGCGCCACGAAGGGCTTGGCGATGTCCTCTTCCTGGATGCCCATGGCATAATAATAGCTGCGATGCGGCGCGCGCTCAGGACCGACCGAAACATGGCGAGACGGCAAGCGAGATTTGTCGAATTGGCGTGTCATGGCGCAGGCCTATGTCGCCAGACCACCTCTCTACGCAAGCAAATTTCGTAACGCCCCGGAATTTGAAGCCTTCGCGACCGTCAAGGGATCAGAGGGAACCCAGCGCCTTCGCTACGCCATCCATCGTGAACGGCTTTTGCAGTCGGGGACGATCGCGGAACCGCTCGTCCAACGCGTCGTCCGCGCCGCCAGTGGCGAAGACGAAGGGCACGCCGCGCTCGGCCAACGCTTCGGCGACGGGGGTGCTCTTCTGGCCGCCCCGCAGGTTGACGTCGAGGATAGCGGCATCAATACCGCCCTCAGCCACCCGCGCCAATGCGTCCTCGACGCTGTCGACGGTTCCCGCGACCTGTTTGTCCAGGACATCCAGGAAATCCTCAAGCATCATGGCGATCAGGGGTTCGTCCTCGACGATGAGGATCTGCACGGGCTCTGTCATCGTCATCGCCATAACACGCTTTGCGCCCTGCGCCAGCCGCTAGTTGCGCTTCGCACCCTGCGCGCTCATCTGGGCAAGCGCTGTCTGGGTCGCCTCGGCCAGTTGCTGGACGGAGAAGGGCTTGGGCAGAAAGCCGACATTGGGCAAGGTGATCGACTTGCGCAGTTGCTCCTCGGCATAGCCCGACATGAACAATACGGCCAGGTCGGGATAACGCTGGCGAACCAACCCGACCATCGTCGGCCCGTCCATCGTCGGCATGACCACGTCGGAGATCAGGAGGTCGGGCTTGCCATGCTTGTCGAGCATTTCGAGCGCGGCCTCGCCATTCTCGGCGGCGAGCACGGTATAGCCCTGCCGCGATAGCGCCCGTTCGGCGACGGCGCGGACCATGTCCTCATCCTCAACCAGCAGGATGGTACCGGACCCCCACGGGGTCGCCGCCTTTGGCGCAGGCTTGGCAGGGCTCGCCGGGGCGGACGACACGGCCGGGGCCGCATGGACCGGCAGATAGATGGAGAATTTGGCGCCGCCACCCGGCGGCGAGTCCGCAAAGATATATCCGCCCGACTGCTTGATGATCCCATAGACGGTCGACAGACCCAGGCCCGTGCCCTTGCCCATCTCCTTGGTGGTAAAGAAGGGCTCGAAGATTTTGGGCAGGATTTCGGCCGGGATGCCGGTGCCGTTGTCGCTGATGATGAGCGCGGTATAGTCGGCGGCGGGGAGGATTTCGTTGTTCAGGGCGCGGGCATCGGCCATCGAAACCGCCCTGGTCTGAATGGTCAGGATGCCGCCGCCCGCCGGTTCGTTCTCCAGGATCGCGTCGCGGGCATTGACCGCGAGATTGACGACCACCTGCTCCAGCTGTCCCGGATCCGCGCGCACCGGCCCCAGATTGCGGCCATGGCTGACGTCCAGGCGGACCCGCTCGCCAAGCAGGCGCTTGAGAAGGTTCGACACTTCCGACACGACATCGGGCAGTTGCAGGATTTGCGGGCGGAGCGTCTGCTGCCGCGAGAAGGCGAGCAACTGGCGGGTCAGGCTGGCCGCACGGTTCGAATTGGTGCGAATCTGCTGGATATCGTCATAGTCGCTGTCGCCAGGCGAATGGCGCATCAGCATCAGGTCGCAATGCCCGATGATAGCGGTCAGGATATTATTGAAGTCGTGCGCAACGCCGCCCGCAAGTTGGCCGACCGCCTGCATCTTCGTGGCCTGGGCGACTTCGCGCTTCAGGCGACTTTCCTCGGAATTGTCCTTCAGGCTCAGCAACACCGCCGCCTCGCCCAGCCCGCGCGCACCCGCGATGGTCAACGCAACCGGCTCCTCGGGGTGATCCTTTAACCGGACCGCCATATCGGCCGAATGGGTCGCGCCGCTCGCAAAGCGTCGGATCGCGTCGGCAACCGCCGCCTTGTCCTCCCGTACGACCAGATCGCCCGGATAGAGCGGCTGAGCGGTACCATTGACGCCAGCGGCGCGCATGAAGGCGGAGTTCATCTGGATGAATCGTCCGTCCCGGTCGACCAAAGCGATGCCGAAGGGCATCAACGAGACGAGGCCACGCACATGGCTGCCCGCGCTGGCGCCGGCCGGCGCGACCAGTTGCTCCTCCTCGTCAAGCAGCGCGACCAGCATCGGTGCGCCTTCCCCCTCCACAAAGGGGATCTGCAGAATGCGCAGCGGCTTGCCGTCGCCTTTGGCAAGCTCGGCAGCGAAGCGGACCTGGCCGCCCGGATCATGCGCCAGGAACGTCGCGAAATCCCGGCCTACGATCGAGATCATCTCGCCGCCCATCGCACGGGCGCAAAGCACCCGGTTGGCGGCGCGCACCCGGCCATCAGGTGCGATCAGCGCGGCCATGACGCCCGCCGTGCCCAACCGATCACCGTGAATGCCGCCAATCAGCCGCTCGACCGTCTCGGCCAGATCCTGTTCCTCGGCAATGGCAAAACGCCAGACGAGCAGGTCGGCCTCGTCACCGGCGCGCGTGACCAGCACCGACAATTCGGTACCCATCACCGCGATGCGGTCCGCGCGCCCAAGGCCATCTCGCCAGGCGGTGCGCCCGGCCTGCGCCAAGGCATCGACCGAGGCCGCGTCGAGTGGCACACCCGGCGGCGTGGGCATCATCGGGAACAGCGACGCGTAAGCGTCATTGGCGCAGACCAGGCGCCCTGCCCGGTCGGTCACCGCGAGCGCATCCAGGCTGGCATCCGCCACGACCCGCGCGAAATCCCAGTCTATGCTACGTCGCGTCTGCTCGACCCTGGGGGTGAGCACACGCCAGACAAGGATCAGGCCAAAGGCCAGCAACGCTGCCGCCAGAAACCCCGCCGCGACAACCCAGCTGCGGATCGCCACAAACAACAGCGTGGCCGCGCCCGTCCCGCTGGCAACCGCCACGGCGGCCGCGACGCGGGTGGGATGAAATCTCTCGAAGGACGCGATCGCCATGATGAACTCTTCATCCGGCAACCCGGCATGGGTCAAGCGTGATCCTTATATGGGGCCATGCCGGGGACGCGAGGACGGTTACCAGATCCGGACACGCTGCTCCGGCGTCAGATACAGCTTCTCGTCCGGCTTGGGGCTGTACGCCGCATACCAGGGGTCGAGATTGCGCACGACCCAGGCGCGCTGCTGCGACGGCGAATGCGGATCGGTCAGCAGGCGGTTGCGCAGGTTCGCCTCGCGATAATTGCGCCGCCACACCTGCGCCCAACCCAGATAAAAGCGCTGGTCGCCGGTGAAGCCGTCGATCACCGGCGCGGCCTTGCCCTTCAACGACGCGTGATAGGCGTCATAGGCGACCGACAGGCCCGCCAGGTCAGCGACATTCTCGCCCAGGGTCAGCGCACCCTTCACATGCAGGCCGGGCAGCGGCTCGTAAGCGTCATATTGCTTGACCAATGCGCCCGTGCGCTCCTTGAACGCCGCCACATCCTTGGCCGTCCACCAGTCGGTCAGCTGACCCTTGGCGTCGAACTTCGATCCCTGGTCGTCGAAATGATGGCTCAGTTCATGCCCGATCACCGCGCCGATGCCGCCATAATTGACGGCCGGGTCGGCCTTGGGATCGAAGAAAGGCGGTTGGAGGATCGCCGCCGGGAAAACGATCTCGACCATGCCGAAATTGGCATAGGCATTCACCGTCATCGGCGTCATGCCCCATTCCCAACGCTGGATCGGCTTTCCGAGATGGCTGATATTGTCCTCATGCCGCCACTGCGCGGCACGCAGCGCATTGCCGAAGGCATCGCCGCTGACGATCTTCAGGCCCGAATAATCCTTCCAGCGGTCGGGGTAGCCGATCTTGGGCGTGAACGCGGCCAGCTTCACATGAGCCTTCGCCTTGGTCTCCGGCGCCATCCAGTCGAGCTGGTCGATCCGCTTGCCCATCGCAGCCAGGACGTTCTTGACCAGTGCATCGGCCGCCAGCTTGGTCGCGGGCGGGAAATAGCGCGCGACATAAACCTTGCTTACCTCATCGCCGAGCGCACCGCTGGTAAAGTCGACTGCGCGTTTCCAGCGTTCCTGCTGCTGCGGCGTGCCCGACAGGACGGTGCCGTAAAAGGCGAACTGCTCCTGATCGAACTTCGCAGGCAGGACGTCGGCGAACTCGTCGAGCGAGCGCGCCAGCAACTGGTCCTTCAGCACCGCGATCGGGGTCGACTGGATCAACGCCGCGATCCCCGTCACGGCCGTCGGCTGCGCAACGACCAGCGTTTCGACCGGCGTGCCCACGCCCTTCAGATAGGTCGCGAAGTCGAAGCCGGGCGCGGTCTTCGCCAGATCGGCGACGCTCATCTTGTTATAGGTCTTGGTCCGGTCGCGGCTGTCGATCCGAGTCCAGTGGACCTTGGCGATCTGCGTCTCGAAGGCGACGATCGCGGCGGCGCGCGCCTCGGCATCCACTTCGCCTGCCATGGCCAGCATCTTGGCGAGATGCGCCTGATAGGCCGCGCGGGCGGCGGCGAGCTTGGGATCATCGCTCAGATAATAGTCGCGGTCCGGCATCCCCAGACCCGACTGGCGCAAACCAACCGTATAGAGATCGGGCTGGCGCGCATCCTGTCCGACACCCGAGCCGAACGGAATGCCGACGCCGTTGCGATCCGCTTGGGCGAGCAACGCGGCATAGCCCGACTTGTCCTGCAATCCCTTAATCTGGTCGAGCCATGGCTGAATGGGTGCAAGCCCCTTCGCCTCGATCACGGCGGTGTCGAGATAGGTAGCATAGGCGGTCCCGATCTGGTTCCGCTGCCCCTTGGCCTGCTCCAAAATCATGTGTGTCCGCTCGCGCGACAAGTCGGCGAGTACGTCGAACGCGCCGTAGCTGGCCTTGTCGGCGGGGATCGCAGTCGTCTTTGCCCATTCGCCATTGGCGAAGGCATAGAAATCGTTACCGGGACGAACGGACTTATCCATGCCCTTCTCGTCGAAGCCGAAACGCCCATAGGTCGGCCCTTTGGCGGTGGCGGGGCTCGTCTGTGCGTTGAGCGCCACAGCACCCGTGATCGCGGTCGCGCCGAGCAGCGCGGCGATGGCCAAGCTCTTCATCATTCTCTCCGAAACAGAAAAAAGGCCCTCCGGTCGGTACCGAAGGGCCTGTCATTCAATTAGTTACCAGATACGGACGCGCTGCTCGGGTGTCAGCGCCATCTTTTCGGTCGGCTTAACGCCGAATGCCGCATACCAGGGATCGAGATTGCGTACGGTCAGAACACGCTCATGCCCCGGCGAGTGCGGATCGGACAGCAGCGCCTGGCGCAGCGCCGGTTCGCGCCACTTGGTCCGCCACACCTGCGCCCAGCCATAATAGAAACGCTGGTCGCCGGTCGTGCCGTCGATGATCGGCGCGGGCTTGCCGCCGAGCGACTTGTGATAGGCGTCGAGCGCGACGGTCAGGCCCGCCAGATCGGCGATATTCTCACCCAGCGTCAGCTCACCCTGGACATGCTGGCCCGGCAGCGGCTCATAGCCGTCATATTGCTTCACCAGCGCATCGGTAAAGGTCTTGAACCGCGCCACGTCTTGCGGCGTCCACCAGTCGGTCAGCTTGCCGGTGGCGTCATATTTCCGGCCCTGATCGTCAAAATGGTGGCTGATCTCATGCCCGATTACGGCGCCGATGCCGCCATAATTGACCGCCGGATCGGCCTTCGGATCGAAGAAGGGCGGCTGGAGGATCGCTGCCGGGAACACGATCTCGTTCATCGGCGGGTTAGCATAGGCGTTGATCGTCATCGGCGTCATGAACCACTCGCCGCGATCGATCGGCTGACCCAGCTTGTTCAGATCCCGCTGGAATTCGAAGGCATTGGCGCGCGCGACATTGCCGACGAGATCGCCCCGCTGGATGGTCAGCGCGGAATAATCCTTCCACTTGTCGGGATAGCCGATCTTGGGCGTGAAGGCGGCCAGCTTGGCCAGCGCCTTCTGCTTGGTCTCGGGCGCCATCCATTCCAGATTGCGGAGGCGATCGCCCATCGCCGAGATCAGGTTCTTGACCAGCGCATCGGCCGCGGCCTTCGACTCCGGCGGGAAGTATTTGGCGACATATTGCTTGCCGACTTCCTCGCCCAGGCCGTTCGAGACAAGCCCCACACCGCGCTTCCATCGCGCCTGCTGCTCGGGCGTGCCGGACAGGGTCGTGCCGTAAAAGGCGAAGTTGGTCTTGTCGAAATCACTCGACAGATAGCCCGCATAGCTGCGCAGGACCTTCAGCATCGCATAGTCCTGAAGGACGTTCAGCGGCGCTTCGCTATAGAGCTTGGCTTCGCCGGTGATCGCGCTGGGCTGCGCGACCAGATAGGCCGGGCGCCCCGCGACGCCCAGCGTCTGCATATATTGCGCCCAGGGGAATCCCGGTGCCTTGGCGGCGAAATCGCCCGCCATCCACTTGTTATAGGTCTTGTCCGCGTCGCGGCTCTCGATGCGGGTCCAATGCACACCCGCCAACGCCTTTTCAAAATTAAAGACGGCCGCTGCCCGGGCTTCCGCATTGGGCTCGCCCGCCAGCGTCAGCATCTTGGCGAGATAGGCCTGATAGGCGGTGCGGATCGCCGCCAGCTTGGCGTCATCCTTCAGATAATAGTCACGGTCGGGCAGGCCCAGTCCGCTCTGGCCGAAGTTCGGGATGTAGGTGTCGGGCGCCTTGTCGTCCTGACCGATATAGACGCCGAAGGGCGCACCGACGCCCTGACGCTGGAGCTTGGCCATCTCGATGGCCAGCGCGTCGCGGTTCTTGGTCGCCTTGATGGCGTTCAGCCACGGTTTGACCGGGGTCGCCCCCTTCGCGTTGACGGCAGCCTCGTCCATGAAGCTGGCATAGAAGTCGCCGGCCTTGTTCCCAGGCTGCTTGGTGGCTTCGTCAAGGATGGTGCGGGTCTGCTCCAGCGAGCGATCCTGCAGGACATGGAACATGCCGTAGGACGAACGATCGGCGGGAATCGTCGTGTTCTTGTACCAGGTGCCGTTCGAATAGTCGAAGAAGTCGTAGCCCGGCTTCACCGCCGTATCGCGGCCAGCCATGTCGAAACCGAAATCGCCGATCTCGGGACCGTTCTTGGCATTGGGCTTGACCGGCCCGACCGCCGCCTTGTCGACGGGGTTCCTGGTCTGGGCGGCGACGGGGGAAATGGCGGTCGTGAGAAGGGCGGCGATCAGCAGAGAGCGCATCTGAATTCCCGAAAAGGACATTGATGCGACTGTTGTAGCGAGACGATACGCCCAGTCAAACCGATAGAAACGCGCGTCCAACCGAAGGTGGGTTAGATCACCATGCTATTCTGGCGGTTACGCCACTTGCGCGCGATCCACACCCGCCAGCCCAGTGCCGAAGCCGCATACCCGATCACCGCACATCCGGCCGTTAGCACGCAGAGCCCCAGGCCGAACACCGGCCCCTGCTCCCACAGCCAGTGAAAGGCGCTCAAAGCCCATTGCAGCCATCCGGTCGCTGCCTCTGCCACAGGCTGGGTGTTGATCGGCGTCTCGCTGCGCAACAGGAAGGTGCCGATGCGATAGGCGATCACCCAGATGATCGGGGTCGTCAGCGGATTGGTGATGAACGTCGTCAGCGCCGCGACCGGCACGTTGGCGCGAAACGGCAGCGCGAAAACCGCCGCGATCGCGATCTGCGCGACCGGAAACAGGAACCCCGCCACGACGCCCAGGGCAACACCGCGCGGCACCGACCGCCGGGTGAAGCGCCACAATTCGGGCGCGAGTACCCGGTGGGCGACCGGCCGGAGCAGCCGGTTGTTCTCCATCGAATCGCGGGTGGGCATGTTGCGCCGAACCCATCCCAGCGTACGGCCCCACATGGAGGGCGCGGCGGACGCCATCAGCCGCGATCGCGCAGGATACGACCCTGCTCACGCTTCCAATCGCGTTCCTTGATCGCATCGCGCTTGTCGTGCGCCTTTTTGCCCTTCGCCAATGCCAGCTCCACCTTCGCGCGACCGCGCGAGTTGAAATAGATCATCAGTGGCACCAGGGTCATGCCCTCGCGCGCCACCGCACCGTGGAGCTTGTTTATTTCGCGCTCATGAAGGAGCAATTTACGCGGGCGCTTGGCCTCGTGATTAAATCGGTTCCCATGGCTGAATTCCGGTACGTTGGAATTGACCAGCCACACCTCTTCGCCGCGCACCTCGGCATAGGATTCCGCGATCGACCCCTCGCCGAAGCGGAGCGACTTCACCTCGGTCCCGGTCAGGGCGATACCGGCCTCATAGGTTGTCTCGATGGCATAATCGAAGCGGGCGCGCCGGTTCTCGGCAACGATCTTCTTCTTGTCGAAGGTTTGGGGTTTCGGGCGCATGGACGGGCCGATGTAGGCGCTCGGACGCGCCATGAAAAGCCGCTGATGATGGCACCATCCCGTTTCTGGGACGAAACATTCAAGGCTTGCGGCGGCCACCCAACGGGATGGTCAGCCGGATCATCGCACGCTTGCTGGGCGTACCGCCCACATCCGCCTGCTCGACCTCCGCCGACACCGCACCGACGCCGGGAATTTCGGCGCGTGCCCTGGGCAGGGTCATGGGCGCAGAATAATCGGGGATGGTGCCGATCCGATCCGCGTCGGAGGAACGACCGCATACCACCACGTCGCCACCGCCATCGTCGGGTGGGCAACGGCGCGCGGTCGGCGCCTTCCGGGGCACGGGCAGGACGGGTCCGGCCACCGCGCCGGTCTGCAAGGCGATCATCACCAAGGCCCACATCGGCCGCTCTCCCTGTGCCGCCCATCGTCCCAACCGATGGTCGTCCGGGATTGCGGCCGAAGCAAGGCCGGGTCAGATCAATCCGGCATGCGCCAGCGCCGCATCGACCTGCGCGCGCGAGGCCTGGGACGGCCAGGTCATCGGCAGGCGGACCCCCATGGGGAAATGCGGCATGATGCGGCTCAGCGCATATTTGACGGGTCCCGGGGACGCGTCGGTAAACATCGCCTCGTGCAGCGGGAACAGCCGGTCGTGCAGTTCCAGCGCGCGGGCCATGTCCCCGGCCGCACACGCCGCCTGGAATTCGGCACACAGGCGTGGCGCGACATTGGCCGTGACCGAGATGCACCCCACCCCGCCCATCGCGTTGAAGGCGAGCGCCAGGTCGTCATTCCCCGAAAGCTGGCAGAAATCTGCGCCGAGCGCTCCGCGATGATGCGAGATGCGGGCCAGCGCGCCGCTGGCATCCTTGACACCGACGAACACGTCCGGCGCGGCTTGGACGATCCGGATCAGCGTCGCGGGCTGGATGTCGGTGACGGTTCGGCCGGGCACATTGTAGAGAATGATCGGCAGCGGTGCGTTCTCCGCCAATTTGGCGAAGTGGAGCGCGATTCCGTCCTGGCTCGGCCGGTTATAGTAAGGCGGCACCATCAAGGCGGCGTCCGCGCCTGCTTCCTGCGCGGCTTTCAGATTTTCGATCGCGACGATCGTGTCGTTCGAACCCGCGCCCGCGATCACCGGTACCCGACCCCGGGCCTGGTCGACGCAGACGCGCACGACATGGAAATGCTCGTCCTTGGGCATGGTGGCCGCCTCGCCCGTTGTACCGCAGGCGACGAGCGCGGTGGAGCCCTCGACGATCTGCCACTCGACGAAATCCCGGAATTTCGCCTCGTCGAACGCTCCGCCGACATGATCGCCCCGATCGTCGAACGGCGTCACAAGCGCCGGAATAGACCCTGAAAACATGAGAGGAAATGCGCTCCTGCTGCGCCGAATGGGACAATTTGTTCAGGACATGTACGGGTAGAGTCCCTATCCTGTCCACCATGATGGCATTGACGAAGGCGGGGGCGATCCTCGCAACGCTGGCGGGATCGATCGTGGCACCGGGCGGGCAAGACCAGCTCGATCGGTATCGCACGCAAATGGCGAATATGAGCCCCAACCAGGCGACGCAGGCTATGCCCGCGCCCGCCGACGGCGCGATCGCGGCGGCGCTGGCCCAGTGGCGCGCGCTGCAACAGACCGATTCGCTGCCCTTTGACAGCTATGCCGGGTTCCTGATGGCGCATCCCGGCTGGCCGGGCGAAGCCGGCAATCGCCGGGCGGCCGAGAAACAGGCCGCGAACTTCACCGCCGCGCCGTCGAGCATCGTCGCCTATTTTCGCCGCTTCCCGCCCCAGTCTGCGGCAGGCGGGGTCGCCTATGCCCGCGCGCTGCTCGCCACCGGCGCTCCTGCGGAAGCGGCGCAGGCCGCGCGCACGGCGTGGCGGCGCGGCGCATTGTCCCCGACCGACGAGGCGCTGGTCATGTCGACCTTCGCTTCCGCACTGACGCCCGAGGATCAGGATGCTCGGATGGATGCGCTGCTCTGGTCCGGCCAGACGAGTGCTGCAGCGCGCCAGCTCAACTATACCAGTACGGCGCGGCGTCCGATCTTCGCGGCCCGACTCGCCTTTCGCACCCGGTCGGCGGATGCGCCCAGCCTGTCGGCCTCGACCGCCGAGCTTTATGCCAATGACGCGGGCTATGTCGCCGATCGGGCCATGTGGTTGCGCGATACCGGCGACAGCCTGACCGCGCGCTCCTGGCTCGCCCGCTCGCGCCAGCTGGCCACGCGGCCGGGCAATGTCGAGAAATTCTATGAGGCGCTGCTGGTCAATGCGCGTGCAGCCGCGGCCGACAATCAGCTGCAGACCGCCTATGACATCGCCCGACAGGTCGACGACGCCTATCCCGTCGGCACCGATGTTTCGACCAAACCTTATGGCGAGCGCGACGATTATACGAGCCTGGTCTGGCTGGCCGGGCAGACCGCGATGAAGCTCGCCCGCCCGGCCGACGCGATGACGCTGTTCGACCGCTATGGCCGAGGCAGCCAGTCGCCGCAGACTCGGGCCAAGGGCTTTTACTGGGCGGGCCGCGCGGCGGAGGCGGCGGGGCGGTCGAGCGAGGCGGCGGCTTTCTACAACCGGGCCGCGCAATATCGCGACCAATTCTATGGCCAGTTGGCGCTGGAGCGGACCGGCCGTCCGCTTGTCGCCCCGCCCGCCATTGCCGCCACCAACGTAGCGCCTGCCGTCCGCGCCGCCTTCGACGCACGTGAGACGGTGCGCGCCGCCCGGTTCCTGGGCCAGATCGGCCAATGGCAGGACCAGACCGCCTTTGTCCGTCAGATCGCAGCGGACGCGGAAGACGAGAACGACCATTTGCTTGCCGCCGACCTTTCGCGCAGCATCAACCGTCCCGATCTGGCGGTCATGGTCGGGCGCAGCGCGATGCAAAACGGCCTGACGGAATATTCGGCGGCCGGTTTCCCGACCGTGCCCGTCCCCAGCGGCTATGAGCAGAGCTGGACGATCATCCACGCCATCGCGCGCCAGGAAAGCCAATTCGACCGCGCCGCCGTCAGCCATGCGGGCGCGCGCGGGCTGATGCAGCTGATGCCCGCCACCGCCGCCGAGCAATCGGGCAAGATCGGACTGTCCTACTCGCCCGCCGCGCTGACCACCGATCCGAACCTGTCGATCCAGCTGGGCGCCAGCTATTTCGAGAGGATCCGCAACAATTATGGGAGCTATCCGCTTGCGATCGCCGCCTATAATGCAGGTGGCGGCAATGTGAACAAATGGCTGCGCGCCAATGGCGACCCGCGCACCGGATCGGTCGATATCGTCGACTGGATCGAGGCGATCCCCTATTCCGAGACGCGCAACTATGTGCAACGGGTGCTAGAGAATGCGGTCGTCTATGACCTGATGAATCCCGCCCGCGCGACGAGCCGGGGACCGACGCCGCTCAGCTGGTATCTGGGCAAGTCGTCGCGGCCGGGTTGATCGCGGCGGCATAGGGAATAGAGGGGGGCGATGGATCGTCCCAACTATATCACCCCGGCAGGCTATGCCGCGCTACGCCAGGAATATGAGGCGCTGTTTGCCGTCGAGCGGCCCAAGTTGGTCGACACGATCGCCTGGGCCGCCGGCAATGGCGATCGCTCGGAGAATGGCGACTATATCTATGGTCGCAAGCGGCTGCGTGAGATCGATCGGCGACTGGGCTGGCTGTCGAAGCGGATGAAGGCTGCCAAGGTCATCGATCCCGCCCGGCAGGAAGACCGGAGCAAAGTGTGGTTCGGTGCTACCGTCACCATCGTCGATGACGACGATAACGAACGGGTCCTGACTTTGGTTGGCGATGACGAGGCCGATGCGGGCAAAGGCCGGGTCGGCTGGAACGCACCGCTGGTGCGGGCGCTGCGTGGGGCCTCGGTCGGCGACCTGCGGCGCGTCACCCTTCCGGCAGGCGAAAAGGAATATGAGGTGATTGCCATCACTTACCCGATCGAATGAGGAACGCATGGCCATTCTCCTGCGCTGTAGGGGACAGTGATACAGGAGAGCGATCATGGAACATCCCCGCACCACCAGCGCCCGCGAGCATGATGATAGCGCCATTATCGAGGCATCGGAGCCGGCCCCCTCGGCCGTAGGCAGCACAGGCGGCATCGCCGCTGATGTCGCCACCCGCGATGAGTTGAGCCGCGCCGTCGATGATCCCGAAAACCATGAGCGCGTGACCAAGGGCATCGAGATGGCGAACGGACAGGTCCGCAACGGCGGACGTCGCTGAGCCGCCTTTCAACCGATGGCCCGAGCAGCGCGGCTTTGCTAAGCTGGGCTCATGAACGCCCCGACCCGCAACATCGCGCTGCTCATCGATGCGGACAATGCCCAGTCCGCCGCCATCGACCCCGTTCTGACGGTTTTGGCCGAGCTGGGCACGGTCAATGTCCGCCGCGCCTATGGCAACTGGTCAAAGCCCGGTCTGAAGGGCTGGCGCGACGTGATGGTCAAGCATGGCATCGAACCGCAGCAACAGTTCGACCTCACCAAGGGCAAGAACGCCACCGACATGAAAATGACCATCGATGCGATGGATTTGCTGTTTCGCGGGCGCATCGACGGGTTCGGCATCATGTCGTCCGATAGCGACTTCATGCCACTGGCCACCCGCATCCGGCAGGACGGCTTTCCGGTCTATGGCTTTGGCAACAGCCGCACGCCCGAGGCATTCAAACAGGCGTGCAGCCGCTTCATTGATGTCGGCGCGCTGATCGGCGAAGCCGCCCGCCCCCCCAGTGCCAAGCCCACGCCCGCCGATGTGCCCTTAGCCGATTCGCTGCCGCCCTCGATCGAACAGTCCAAGCGGACGGCGGGCACACCGCGCCCGATCGACGAGGAACTGCTCAAGCTGCTGGTCGACGCCTATAATTCGGTCAAGCGCGACGAACGCGGCTTTGCCAGCCTGTCGGCCATGGGACAGCTTGCCGGCAACCGTTCGAGCTTCGACACGCGCAATTATGGTTTCAAGCGGCTGTCCGACCTGATCGAAGCGGTCCCCAATTTCCAGACCGAGCGACGCGAGGACGGCCGGACCTTCGTCAAGCGGGTCCGGTGAAAATGGCTTACCTTCGACGGGAGGACTGATTCACCCCTGATCTCGAGGATCGGGCATCGTCAGCGTCGCGCATGTACCCGGTCCGGCATCGTCAAACCGCACTTCGCCGCGCAATTGCCGCGCGAGGCTGGCGATCATCCGCATCCCCAGACTGTGGCGCGACGCGACCTTCATATCGAAATTGGCGGGCAGACCCTTGCCCTTGTCGCGCACCGACAGGATGATCTGACCATCGCGCGCGTGGAGGCCGACATCGATCACGCCGCCTTCCTCGCCATAGGCATATTTGATCGCATTGGTCAGCAGCTCGGTCAGCATCAGGCCGATCGGGATGGCGATATCGGCGTTCATCTCGATCGCGTCGATATCGCAGTGGACCCGGTGCTTTTCCGACTGCTCCGCCAGATGCTCGGCAATACCGCAGGCCAGGTCGTCGAGCGACACCATGCCCACCCGCTCGCTCCGCCAGAGCCGGTCGTGCGTCTGTGCGATCGCCGCGATTCGCGCCTGCGCGTCGTTGAGCATCCGCAGGACGCGCGGATCGTCATCCTCCTGCTGCTGCAGATTGAGCATGGCGGAGACGAGCGCAAGGCTATTCTTGACCCGGTGGCTGGCCTCGCGGGTCAGAAGCTGCTGATGCTCGACCGCTTCGGCCAAGCGACGCTCCGCCTCCTGCCGCTCGATCGCAACCCCGATCAGGTTGGCGAAACCCTGCATGAAGGCGAGGTCGGCCTCTTCGAAGCGCCCCTCATCGGGGCTGTCGACCTCCAGCACGCCATAGCGTTGGCCGGACGCCTCGACGAGGACGTTGATCGCTCGGCGAATCCTGTGGTCGGCCATGAATTGCGGGGTACGAAACCGCTCTTCCTGTTCGAGATGGTTGGAAATGACGCCCTGACCCGTCTGAAGGGCGAAGCCTGCGGGCGAGCCCATGTCGGTCCGCATCTCGGTCGAACCGACGACGCCCGGCCCCCAGCCGACCCCGGCACGGACCAAGAGAGTATCTTGATCTGCCTTATATTCCAGAAACTTGCAGAATGACGATCGCATCCCCTCTGCACATAGCTCGGTCGCGCGCTGCAACATGGGGTCGAGATCACGAGCCCGCAGCGCCTCGATGCCAAAGGCGGCGAGGACGGACTGCTGGCGGAGCCGGTAATGCAACTGCCCTGCGCTGGCGATCTCCTGATCGTCGCCCTGCGCCTGTTCCACTACCGCCATTCCCGATCGCGCCCTTTGTTTCCCTGTCGTTATAACGACCCAGATGGGATTTGGCCGCATCGGTTTAAACCCACCCGCTTACCGTCGATGCGACAACGCCCTCCCCGATCGCTCGGGAAGGGCGTCGCGCGGAACCCGTAAAGCTGGGATCAGCGGGTCAGCTTCTTGTACGCCAAACGAGTCGGACGATCGGCGGCATCGCCCATACGGCGACGCTTGTCCTCCTCATAGGATTCGTAATTGCCCTCGAACCATTCGACATGGCTGTCGCCCTCGAACGCCAGGATGTGGGTACAGAGGCGGTCGAGGAAGAAGCGATCGTGGCTGATGACCACGGCGCAGCCCGCGAACGTCTCCAGCGCCTCCTCGAGCGCACGCAGCGTTTCCACGTCGAGGTCGTTGGTCGGCTCGTCGAGCAGCAGGACGTTGCCGCCCTCCTTCAACATCTTGGCCATGTGGACGCGGTTGCGCTCACCGCCCGACAGCTGGCCGACCTTCTTCTGCTGGTCGGGGCCACGGAAGTTGAACGCACCGACATAGGCGCGCGTGCCAAGTTCCTGCTTGCCGAAGCGGAAGACCTCCAGCTCGTCGGAGATTTCCTGCCAGACATTCTTGCTGGGATCGAGGTCGTCGCGGCTCTGGTCGACATAGCCGAGCTTGACCGTCGAGCCGATCTCGATCGTGCCCGCATCGGGCTGTTCCTGGCCGGTGATGAGCTTGAACAGCGTCGACTTGCCCGCGCCGTTCGGCCCGATCACGCCGACGATGCCGCCCGGCGGCAACATGAAGTCCAGGTTCTCGAAGAGCAGCTTGTCGCCGTACGACTTGGTCAGGCCCTTGGCCTCGATCACCTTGCCGCCCAGACGCTCAGGGATCTGGATCAGTATCTGCGCCTTGCCCGCGACGCGGTTCTCCTGCTTTTCCATCAGCTCCTCGAACGCACGGATACGCGCCTTCGACTTGGTCTGACGGGCCTTGGGCGTCTGACGCATCCAGGCCAGCTCGTCGGCGATCGCCTTCTGCTTGCCCGCCTCGTCGCGCTCTTCCTGCTCCAGGCGCTTGGCCTTCTTTTCCAGATAGCCGGAATAGTTGGACTCGTAGGTGTAGTAGCGGCCGCGATCGAGCTCGAGCACCCAGTTCACGACGTTATCCAGGAAGTAACGGTCGTGGGTGACGAGGATGACGTTGCCCGCATATTCCTTCAGGTAATTTTCCAGCCACGACACGCTTTCGGCGTCGAGGTGGTTGGTCGGTTCGTCGAGCAGCAGCACGTCGGGCTTTTCGAGCAGCAGCTTGCACAGCGCCACGCGGCGCTTCTCACCGCCCGACAGGCGGGTGACGTCGGCATCGCCCGGCGGGCAGCGCAGCGCTTCCATCGCCTGTTCCAGCTGGCTGTCGAGCGACCAACCATCGACCGCGTCGATCTTGGCCTGAAGCTCGCCCATCTCCTCCATCAGGGCGTCGAAATCGGTGTCGTCCTTCGGATCGCCCATCTCGGCCGAGATGGCGTTGAAGCGATCCACCAGATCGGCGATCGGGCGCACGCCGTCCTTGACGTTGCCCATGACGTCCTTCGACGGATCGAGTTGCGGCTCCTGCGCCAGATAGCCGACGCGGACGCCTTCGGCGGCCCAGGCCTCGCCGGTGAAGTCGGTGTCCATGCCCGCCATGATCTTCATCAGGGTGGATTTGCCCGCGCCGTTCGGGCCGATGATCGCGATCTTCGCGCTCGGCAGGAACTGGAGGTGGATGTTGTTGAGGACAGGCTTGTTGGCGCCGGGGAAGGTCTTGGTCAGACCCTTCATCACATAGGTATATTGGACGGCCATGGCGGCGCGGGGCTCCGTGCTTTTCTTGCGACTGTGGAAATTTCCCGCTCATGTAGTGGTTGCGCGGGCGGTTGGCAAACAGGACGCTGTGCGCAACAGTCCCACTCATGAAGTGCTTGATCCTCGCGGCCCTGACCGCCTCCGCCCTACCCTCGCCCACCCTGGCACAACGGACCCCGCCGCCCCCACCCGCGGCGGTCGCGCCCGAAGTCGAACGCCTGCGCGATGCGGCGCTGAACGATAGGGTCGCCTGGGACATCGTCGAGGGGCTGACCACCGAAGTCGGCCAAAGGCTGGCGGGAACGGAGGCGGAGGCGCGTGCCCGGCAATGGGCCGTCGCCCGTTTGACGGCGCTCGGTTTCAAGAATGTGCGGATCGAGCCCTATCGGATGCCGGTTTGGGAACGTGGGGCGGAGAGCGCCGAGATCCTGGCCCCTTTCCCGCAGAAGCTGACGCTGGCCGCGCTCGGCAACTCCGGCGCGACGCCAGCGACCGGACTGACCGGTGAAGTCGCGGTGTTCGCCAACATGGCGGCGTTCCAGGCCGCGCCCGACGACGCGGTCAAGGGTCGGATCGTCTATATCGGCAATGCGATGCCCCGGACGCAGGATGGATCGGGCTATGGCGCTTATGGCACGGCGCGCTTCACCGGTCCCGCCTTGGCGGCCAAGCGGGGCGCGATCGCGATCATCATCCGTTCCATCGGCACCGACCAGCATCGGTTCCCCCATACCGGCACCACAAACTTTCCCAACGGCCTGAAGCCGATCCCCGCCGCCGCGCTTTCGGTGCCCGATGCCGAGCAGGTGGAGCGCATAGCGAACCGAGGGCAGCCGATCCGCATGAAGCTGGTTCTCACCCCGCGCATGGTCGGTATGCGCGAATCAGGCAATGTCATCGCCGAGGTACCCGGCAGCGATCCGTCGGCGGGCATCGTGTTGGTTGGCGGCCATCTCGACAGCTGGGATCTGGGGACGGGTGCGATCGATGACGCCAGCGGGATCGCCATCACGGCCGCCGCCGCCAAGCGGATCATGGATGCGGGGCAGCCGCGCCGCACCATCCGCGTCGTCTGGTTCGGTGCCGAGGAAGTCGGAGGGATGGGCGGCGAAGCCTATGCCAAGGCCCATGCCGACGAACGCCATGCCACCGCATCCGAAAGCGACTTTGGCGCCGATCGGGTGTGGCGGTTCGAGGTCAATCTGCCACCGTCTGCCGCGCCGGTCGCCGACCGGCTCCAGACCGCGCTCGCGCCGCTCGGCATTGTCCGGGGCAGCGGCGTCGGAGGCGACGGCACCGATATCGCACCGACTTTGAAGCTCGGCACCGCTGCGATCGACCTGAACCAGTCGGGATGGGACTATTTCGATACCCACCACACGCCCGATGACGTGTTGGACCGGGTCGATCCGGCCGCGCTTCGCCAGAATGTCGCCGCCTGGACCGCGATGCTGGCGGTGGTGGCGAACGCGCAGGAGGCGATAGGCCCGGTCAGCCCCCGCTGATCGGTAGGTCTTTCCCCTACATTTTGAAAACGCCAACGCCTTGAAAAAGCCCGATCCATGCCATCGGTTCGTCGCGAACGTTGCGATCCGATGAATTTTGCGGATTGACCGCGATGAACCGCACGTTATTTGAGCCGCTTCGCGACGGCATTCGGGTCGGCCGCGATGATTGCTTATGCTTGGGAGCATTCGAATGAAGAAGATTGCCTTTGTTCTCGCTGCCGCCGGCCTGATGTCCGTGGCCGCCTGCAACAAGTCGCCGGAAGCGGCCGCCGTTGAGAACAACGCGGACATGCTGGCCGACAACATGGAAATGCAGGCTGACAACATGGAAGCCGTTGCCGACAACACCTCGAACGCTGCTGCTGCCGCGACCCTCGAGAACGCTGCCGACAACATGAACACCGCTGCCGACAACGTCCGTGACGCTGCCGACGCCAAGGCGGACAACATGCAGTAATGCCGCCTCGGACCTTCGGGTCCGAAGTGCCGACTGCTATGTCGGAAAAGGGCGCTTCCCATTGTGGGAGCGCCCTTTTTCTTTGATCGATTTCCCGTGTAAAAGGTACGGCGCAGCGCTTGCGAAGCCCCGGCCTATCACGCTAACGACGGTTTCGGTGGGGCCTGTAGCTCAATGGTTAGAACTGGCCGCTCATAACGGCTAGGTTGCG
>FWWM01003138.1_pt1 | contig 42102 bp, 26 predicted proteins | sample 2228351 | NCBI WGS metagenome assembly FWWM01 (sample SAMEA103939774, study PRJEB20133) | metagenome
TGGTCATCATCACCAACGACAGTTGGTTTGGACCAACCCTTGCACCGTTTCACCATGCCCGCATCGCTGTTTTGCGCGCGGTGGAAACGCGCCGCGCTATTGCCCGAGGCGCAGGCACAGGCATCAGCCTTATCATCGCTCCCACAGGCAGGGTTCTACAAGTCGCAAACTGGGACGAGCGCCGCACCTTGCTCGCCACAGTGCCATTGCTGGAAGTGTCAACCCCTTACCTGCTCTTGGGCGAACTGCCTCTGGTGCTCCTCTCCGTCGTTGTGCTGCTCGTTGCGCTGAGGTGCCAACCGTCGCGCGAACAAAAAGAGACCAAATGAGAGGCGCTGGCAGGGATAGCCTCAGCGTTGGCGAAAGCAGAAAGAAGCAACTCATCAGCGTAAGCCTTCTATCACCTGTGAAGCGCAAAGACTTTGGCGCAATAGACGCGGGGAACGCGAAACCTCTTACCTACGCTTTACGCTCTCGCTCCTTGCTTTTCATGGACGATCCACGACGCTACCGCGATGATGCGGGACATGGCACACTTTGGGAAAGCATAGTTTTGCAGCATTTGCGGTTCGTGCGTGAAATGCGAAGGTGACCGAGGTGCAACGCTACCATGGGGCAACGATGGTTGCTATGGGGAGTTGGACTGTGCCTTTCGGGCGCGGTCATGTGGCAGTTACCTTCGGGAGAGGGCACCATAACCGCCGCAGGCGAGTTGGTAATCCTTAACGGCAACGCATCAGGGCTCGCCAAATACAACGACTGGCTCTACATGGTCCTCAACGAGAGCACCCACCCGTTGCTGGTTTACGACATCCACAATCCTAAGCAACCCAAGTTGGTGCGTTACCTGCCCGCACCGGGTTGGCCAATGCGTTGCCGAGTGATCGGCGATTGGCTGTGGACTGTGCACGGCAACGGCGAAGGCTTCTTTCATTTAGCCGATCCCTCTTCGCCACGCTTTTCTGTGTTGCCCACTGAAGGACCGAACCTACGGCGGTTGGAGCGGGTGATGACGCGCGAGGAATGGCGACCCGAGTTTCGGGGACGAAAGTTTCTCGTTCACCCCTGTTTCACCTACACCACTTGCGCCACCGAAAACACGCTCTTTTACGGCAACCTTGACGGGATGACGGAGATTTATGACATCCGCCAACCGAAACAGCCCAAGTTGATGGCGACGATTGCGGAAGGAACGCCAGCGGCTTTGGACGGTCACCTGCTTTTCATTGCCAGCGCCAACCAAGTGAGCGTTTACGATGTCCGCAATCCCGCCCAGCCAAAACGATTGGGAGCCATCATGGGAGCGCAGTTTGCAGAATTGCGGGAACAAGGGCTTCAGTTGCGCAGTTCCGCTGTGGCTTACACTGATGGGCGCTTGTTCGTCGGCTTGCGCCGCGACTTGCGGGACTTCTTAGGCGTTGCTCCCGGTCCTTTTGAGAGCGCACAAAGTGGCATCGCCGTTTTTGATGTCACTCAGTGGACAACGCCGCGCTTGTTGGGATGGTTCGCCTTACCGAACCTTGTGACCGATTTCACCAACTTCGCCTACCACAAGGGGCATTTGTTCGTCAGCGACGCTGCTTTTGGTCTGAGGGTTTTTGATGTGAGCGACCCGCGTAATATCCGTCAAGTCGCTGCCGATCGGCAAGGGGGTGAGTTGTCCGCTGCTGCGTTGCTGCCGCGCCAACGCATCTTGTGCTTGGGGCAAAACATCACGGGTGGATTGGTCTTCGTGGATGTGACAAATCCGCAAGCACCTCGGTTGCTCAGTTCCTTGCATTTAGCCCCCTGTCGCTTTTGGGGCACGATGGCGACTTACCGCGAGCGGTTCCTTTACGCTCAAGGCGACTTCTCCCGCCCGCGCCCTGGGTTCAGTGCCCTTTTCGCTGTTGACCTTCAAGATCCCCGTAACCCGAGATTAACCAGCATTGTGCCGAGCGTTAACCGCGCCTACGGGATGGTTGTCGTGGACCGCTACCTTTACACGAGTGGTGGTGACATCTTTGACCTGAACGAACCTTCTTCGCCGCGCCGCTTATCTGTCAAGTTGCCGTGCTCGGGTTACCAGATTGCGCATCGTGACCCTTACCTGTTTGTTGCCAATTTTGCGGGGGAAGGACAGGGCGAGGCGCAGCAAGGGGCACTGTATGTCGTGGATATTCGCCAACGGGAAGCGCCGAAATTGGTGAGCAAGGTGCTGTTGCCCTTGGGACATCGCGTTATCACGATGGCGTTTGTGGGCAAGTGGCTGTTTCTCGGATGGGCGCACCGAGCAGGGGGACGCCGCCCCAGCGGGCTTTTGGTAGCGGTGGACATTTCAGATCCCCCAAACCCGCGCATCGTGGGGAAGTGGGAAACCGCCAACGACTTGGGGTTCAATGAAGCCATCACTTACACCCATGTCTGGTCAGACGGGAAGCACTTGTTCGTCGGCGTTTACCACCGATGGGTAGCGATGATGGAAGTGAACGGCACCGTCACTCCCTCGCTGCGGCTGCGAGCGAAACTGGGCAACTTGCCCTCCGCGTGGCTGATGGTGGGCGAACCGGGCACCCTCTACCGCATCGGTTTGGACCGAATAACCGTCTTGCGCTATAAACCGTAGGCATGGAGCGCGGAGCAAGGGGTTAGTCGCACCGCCCTTTGCGAGCGACAGTCGTTTGACGCCCCTCGGGGACAAGCCCTGACGCTACCACAAAAAGGGGCATTCTTCGCTTGCTAAGTAGGCACTCATGACGGCATCAACAACCGCTTTTTAAGTGGGGCGTGGAACGAGGGACGAAAAAGTCCGTAGCGTCGTCTCTTGTGGACGACGGTCATTTTTGACAGCGCTACAATGGTGAAGGTTGCTTGTGCGCATGCTAAGGCGTTACAATTCCCTGTCAGCGCTATGGATGGATGCTTTGCGCTCTTGCTTCTGCTTCAATGCAGCGGCAAAGCCTTCAAGGAGCAGAAAGACTTGTAGTGGGCTGCACAAACTTTAGCCGAAGAGGGGGAGAGAGTTGTGGCGACGGAATTGAAGCATCGCAGCCGAAAAATGACGGAAGGAATAGAGCGCGCACCTCATCGGGCGATGTTGCGCGCTATCGGGTTCACCGATGAGGATTTGCAGCGCCCGCTCATTGGCATCGCTAACACTTGGGCGGAAATCAACACCTGCAACCACCACCTCAGGGAACTGGCGGAGCATGTCAAGCGAGGCATCCGCGATGCGGGTGGCACCCCCGTTGAGTTCAACACCGTTGTGGTCAACGATGCGATGGGCATGGGGCACGAAGGGATGAAGGCATCCCTCATCAGCCGCGAGGTCATCGCCGACTCCATTGAATTGATGGCGGTGGCGTATCAGTTTGACGCATTGGTCACCATCGGCGGCTGCGACAAGAGCCAACCCGCTTGCGCGATGGCGATGGCGCGGTTGAACATTCCCAGCATCTACCTTTACGGCGGCAGCATTCCGCCTGGCAATTGGCGCGGCAAGAGCGTGACCATTCAGGATGTTTTTGAAGCCGTAGGGGCAGTGTCTAAGGGGTTAATGACGCCTGAAGAATTGCGGGAACTGGAGTGCGTGGCGTGCCCCACCTACGGCGCTTGCGGCGGGATGTATACCGCTAACACGATGGCGTCAGCGTTGGAAGCGTTAGGTTTGACCGTATTCAACTGCGCTGCGCCCCTCGCCCCTGACCCGCGCCGTGCCCAAATCGCTTACGAAACGGGACGGGCTGTCGTGGACATTTTGGCAAGGGGGGTGCGACCGCGCGACATCCTGACGAAAGAAGCCTTTGAAAACGCCATCGCTGTTGTGGCAGCGATGGGTGGCTCCACCAATGCGGTGCTGCACTTGATTGCTATTGCCAACGAAGCGGGTGTGGAACTGACGCTGGACGATTTTGAGCGCGTCAGCGAACGCACCCCTTACTTGGCGGATTTGAAACCGTCAGGGCGCTATGTCATGGCGGATGTGGACCGCATCGGCGGCGTGCCCGTCATCATGAAGGCGTTGTTGGATGCGGGTCTGCTGCACGGCGACTGCGTGACGGTCACAGGCGAAACCGTTGCGGAGCGACTGAAGAATGTCCAGTTCCCCACCGACCAAGATGTCGTCCGCCCCATTGACAACCCCATTTATCCGACGGGTGGCTTCGTTATCATGCGGGGTAACTTGGCACCTGAAGGCGGTGTGCTGAAGATCACGGGCGCTACTAAGCGCTTCCATCGCGGTCCTGCGAAGGTGTTTGACTGCGAAGAAGAGGCGTTCAAAGCGGTGAGTGAAGGACGCATTCAGGCTGGCGATGTGGTTGTCATCCGCTACGAAGGTCCGAAAGGCGGTCCGGGAATGCGAGAGATGTTGGTCATTACCGCTGCACTGGTGGGGCAGGGATTGAAAGACCATGTGGCGTTGCTAACGGATGGTCGCTTCTCTGGCGCTACGCACGGATTGATGATTGGGCACATCGCCCCTGAAGCCGCTGTCGGTGGTCCCATCGCTCTTGTCAAGGATGGCGACATCATCACCATTGATGTGGACAAACGCACTATCACGCTGGAAGTGGACGAGGCAGAACTGGAGCGGCGCCGCCAGGCGTGGACGCCACCACCGCCAAAGTATCAGCACGGCGTTTTCGCCAAATACGCCAAACTGGTCTCTTCCGCTGCCCAAGGGGCAGTGTGCCGCGTGTAAGCGTAAAAAAGGCTGCAAAGCGGCGCTTGTTAATAGCCAACAAAAGCGGGGGTGTGTCCGATGCAGTATCGGGTGCTGGGGAAAACGGGTTGGCAAGTTTCAGCCATTGGGCTCGGCACTTGGAACATTGGTGGTCAATGGGGCGAAGTGGATGACCGCACCGCTTTGGCAACGATCTGGCGAGCCTTTGACTGCGGCGTCAACTTCTTTGACACCGCCGATGCTTACGGGGAGCCACCGGGGCGAAGCGAAGAGTTGTTGGGCAAAGCCTTGAAAGGCGTCCGCCACGAAGTCTTCATCGCCACGAAAGTGGGCAACTGGGCGCGCCGACACGGTCACCCGTTCCCTTACACCTCGCCCCTGCACATCATCGCTTGCTGCCACGCCAGTTTGTATCGGCTGCAAACGGACTACATTGACCTTTACCAGTGCCACATTGGGAACCCTACCGATGCAGAAGTGGAAGTGTTTCTGGAAGCGTTTGAGCAGTTGAAAGCGCAAGGCAAAATCCGCGCTTACGGCATCTCCACGAACTCGCTGGACGCGCTGCAGCGGTTCAATCGCCACGGCACTTGTGCCACTTGCCAGTTGGACTACAGCATCATCAACCGCGCCCCTGAAAAGGATTTGCTGCCTTACTGTCAAGAGCACAACATTGGCGTCATTGTTCGGGGACCGCTGGCGAAAGGGATTTTGTCGGGCAAGTTCACGCCTGAGACTAAGTTCACCGATAGCGTGCGGGCATCTTGGAATGAAGGGCAAGCCCGCGAACGCTTCTTGCGACGGCTGGAGGTTGTGGAGCGGTTGCGGTTTCTGGAAAGGGACGGACGAACGATGGCGCAAGCAGCCATTCAGTTCGTCCTCGCTCACCCTGCCGTCCATTGCGCCATCCCCGGCGCCAAATCGCCAGAGCAAGCCGCTGCCAACGCTGCTGCGGGTGACGGATCGCTGACAGCAGAGGAACTGAAAGCCATTGACGAAGTGGTCGCTCCAGGCACTGTGGCGTGAAATGGTGAGCGTTAGCTTTGGCAGTGCGAGGAAGGAGAGAAAAAGCGATGGCTATGCCGCACCGACAGCGATTGGGACAACTGCGGGAAAGCCTTGCGGAGCGCAAATTGTCTGCGCTCATCGTGTTCAGCCGCGCCAATGTCCGCTACTTGACGGGCTTTACAGGAAGCGCAGGCACCCTTTTGGCAGCGCGCGATGGCTACTTGCTGCTGGTTACTGACGGGCGCTACAAACTGCAAGCCCGTGAGCAAACACAAGGGACCGGCACGCGCATCACCATCACTCGTGAGACTGCTAAAGCATTAGCAAACGCCATAAAGCGCCACCGCTTCCGCCATGTCGCTTTTGAAGGGCGCCACTGCTCAGTTACTTTTTGGGAGAGTTTGCAGGAGCAACTAAAAGGCTCCCGCGTGCGGTTGGAGAGCGTGACCGGCGTCGTGGAAGAATTGCGAGCCGTCAAGGACGAAGGGGAACTCCAACTCATCCGTCAAGCAGCCCAATTGGCTGATGCTGCTTTTGAGCACGCCTTAAAGGTCGTGCGAGAAGGCATGACGGAGAAGGAACTGGCGTGGGAGATAGAAGCCTTTTTGCGCTCGCACGGGGCTGACGCAATTGCTTTCCCGCCCATTGTGGTGTTTGGCGAACGCACCGCGTTGCCGCACGGACAACCTTCCGACCGCCCTTTGCGCAAAGGCGATTTGGTCACGCTGGATTTGGGCGCGATGGTCAACGGCTACTGCTCTGATCTGACCCGCACCTTCGTGTTCGGTCGCCCTAACAGCGAGCAAAAGCGATGGCACCGCGCCGTTTGGGAAGCACTTCAACGCGGGATTGAGAGCATGCGGGTAAACGAGAAAGGCTCCCGCGTGGACAAAGTGGTGCGAGAAACGCTCCGCCAACACGGGTTGGAGAAACTGTTCGTGCACGGGACAGGACACGGCGTTGGGTTAGAAGTCCACGAAGCCCCCGCGTTGGGGCGCCGCTCCAAAGATGTGCTCAAACCCAACATGGTGGTCACGGTGGAACCAGGCGTTTACATCCCCAACAAGGGTGGCGTCCGCTTGGAAGAGATGGTGGTGGTGACTGAAGAAGGTCCCGCTCTCCTCACCCACGCAGCGAACCCGCCACAACTTTTGAGCGTTTAAGGAAACAGACACTCACACGCACCTGCAAAGGGGAGTGATGCGATGCACCGCTACCTTGCTGTTTTTCTGGCTCTGCTCGCGTTCGCTTTCTGTGCTCATGGGCAAGTGGCGAAGCGGTTGGAAGCCATGAAGGGCAAGAGCGTGCCTAACTTCACCCTACGAGACTTGGATGGCAGAACGCACTCATTCGCCCAGTTTCATGGAAAGGTTGTGCTGCTGAACTTCTGGTCGCCCTACTGAACGGGCTGCGGTGTGGAGGTTCCACACCTGAACGGTTGGTATCAACGCTTCCGCCAGCAAGGGTTGGTTGTGATAGGTTTGTCAACCGCACCGCCAGAGTCGCAGCGCGAGTTTGCCCGGCAGCGCAAAATTGCCTACCCGCTCTTTCTGTGGGAGCCAGAAAAACTGCCCGCTCTCTTTCGCCCCATTGTCGCCACGCCCACAACGGTCGTGATTGACCGCAACGGCGTTGTCCGCGAGGTCTTTTTGGGCATCCTGTTTGGCGAACAAAAGGACGCCTTTGAACGCCGCTTGCGCCAGTTGCTGTTGGAGAAGCCCAAGCAGCGGAAACCGTCAAGCACCGCTGCGAAGAAGCAACCATCAACTCCCAAGAAGTCACCATGAGGCACGGGCTTGTTTCCCACTTTCGCTTTACCGACCTGTTACCCGCACTGTGTCCAGTGGATACCAGCCATCGGGTTGGCGCCCAGCAATTGCTAACCGAAGGGTTGGTTGCTTTGTGTGGGGCGAGACGACCGCCAGCAAAAGTTGGTAAGCGCCTGCAGGGAGCGGCGGCAGGGGAACTTGCAGGCTCACTTCTTTTTGCCCCGGCAGCCATCCCTTGACGGAAATGTCGGTAACGAAAGTTTGCTGCCAACGGTCGCTTCTCAACTGAATTGCCAGCAGGTAGTCCCAATAAGGTGGTGCCACGCCCCCATTCTCCCACTTAGTGAGCACGGTGAGCGTCCCTTGCGGGGAGACGGTGGTGGGAAATTCCGCTTGTCGCAGCACCAACCGATAGCCCAACTTGCGCAGCAACCGCTCTACTTCCGAGCGGTAGCCTTCAGGGATAGGTGCGGACTTGTTGTTGACATAACTGGCGTGGTAGGCAAGGGCGTAGTCAAAGATGTAGCGAACATCCCACCCTTCCGCAACCCATTTGCGCATATCCCAGCAACTCTCAAAAGCGACGGGAGCAGTTTTCCATGCATCCTGCGCCCTGCCCCTTTCCACTGCTTGCGGGTAGTAATCGCGCATGTGACACCAGTTGGGGGAGAAGCCACCCATATCGCCCAAACAATCAGCGCGCCAACCGCAACCGTTGCGGACAGCATACTGGAGCGCGTTCTCACCGTTGGGTAGGATCACCCGATCACCGCCAATCAGCATCACTTTCGGCGACTTGGGGAAGGCTTGCAAGTAAGTGTCAATGACTTGTTGACAAACTTCGGGTTTGGGCATGGGCACCTTTGTGCCCGACATGTGCCACTCGCCCCACAACCCAACGGTGCCAATGTCAATCAAGTCCAGATCGGGGTGCCCATCGTAGCGTTCCCCCAATGCTCGCAGGAAGCGGAAGTGGTGCTCAAGGAACACGGGCGAGTTCATGTCGGGGACGAAAAAGGGACCGCCGCCACTATAGCGATACTCGTAAAACATCACCCCTTTGTCTCGCAGCCAGAGGGGCGAGTAGGAAGGGTTGCGGGGATCGGTGCCCGCACACATAATCCGAAAGGCAAGGCGTTGCCCTGCTTTGCGGGCGCGCGTCAGCAATTGCTCCAAACGCTCAAAATTGATGCGCCCTGGTTCGGGTTCCAGTTCCGCCCACATGAAGCGGAAGTAAGCAACCCCGCTGGGCAGCCCTTCCAACGATTTGTCCTCGTCAGCAAAACGGTGGAAGGTTTGCCAGCCCATGCCCGGGTTCGCCAACAATTCGTCGGTCTCTTTCGGGGTCACAATCACCCTTCTCACCCCTTGTCCTGCTACGGCATTTCTCCGTTGCGCACCGACGAAGGCAGCGGCTCCCGCTTGCACGAGGGAACACAACCAAACGCGTCGGCTTTTGCCTTTGCCACATTTTTCGCTCATCGCTGTCTCCCTCCTGAAAGCCCGTTAATACGCCCCCGAGGGCGTTCACTTAGCCCCTTGCTGAGCCAACAACTCCATTGGCTTGAACTGCCAGCGCAGCGCTAAGGGGTGTTGGTCGGCGTAGTGGGGCGATTTGGGGTCTTCGCTTTGCCCCGGTGGCAACACATTCATCCCGCGCGGCGGGGTTGACACTTCCACAATCTGGATGTAAGCGCCTCGGTTCGGTCCGGGGATGGGCGGCAACGGGTCAAACCGCCACAGTGGCTTTCGGAACCCCCAGTTGGGGATGTCGCCTCGGTCCTTGCGCAGCCGCTCCAGTGCCACCTGCAACGCTTTGACCATCACCGCCTCTTTCGGTTCCCCATTCAAGTAGTCGCGCGAGAGCCGCAAAGGTGGGTTGTCCGCCAACGCATACCACAGCAGGCTGGGTTGGAGGGCTTGGCGGAACAGTCTCTTGTCACCAAAGTCGCCCAAATCGTCTGCGAACACCACATCTTGCAAGGCTTCAAACCACGCATCAAAGACTGTCGCTGCCACGCTCCCCTCGCTGCGTTGGTTGTCCCAACGCTTCAGCAGGTCGGAAATCAACCGCAACTCTGAATCGTTAGGCGCCATTTTTGCGATTGCCCGCAGCAAGAGCGGCTTGAAGAAGTCTGCCCGCACATCGTAGCCTTCAATGTCCACGACGAAGCGACGCAAATCTTCCAGCGTCAACTTGGGCTTGCTCTGCAGCAGGTCTATGATGCGCTTGACATGGTGGATAGCACCCCATCGAGGCAAGTCGCCGTTGTTCCAATCGGGTGCGGGTTTGTTGTTCCAATTGGCGAAGAAGCCTTGCGGCGGGTTCACTTGCTGGGGCAACCGCTCAAAGGGGATGATGCCTGCCCAATCAAACTCGCCCGTCCCAGGCACAGGGAAGCGTGGGTCAACCCCTTTGGCACGGACTGGGTAGTGACCGCAGAACCAAAAGCCAATATCGCCATCCTTCGTCGCCACGAAGAAGTTGTGGCTGGTGGCGATGTGTCGGCAAGCATTGGCAAACTCCGTCAAGGTGCGCGCTTTGTGGAAAGCGTAAATCGCCCGCAGCGCTCCCAACTCTTTGCCCCAATAGGCTTTCGCCCGCGCGTAGGCGACGCCCGCTTTTTCGTCCCAACTGACCACCGTCCCGTGCACCGTTCGGCAAACCTCCACTTGCACTGGCTCGTCTTTTCCCTTGACAAAAATCAACTCCACGCGTCGCTCCATCCGCTTCCACTCGCCGTTGTGCAGGTAGCGGTATTTGCTCTCCTTGCTCAGGTGCTCGGCGAAGATGTCCACATTGTCGCCGGCGCCGCTGGTGGTCGTCCACGCCAAGAAACGGTTCATCCCGATGAGCACGATGGGGATGCCAGGGAAGGTCATGCCCCGCGCCTCAAAGCGGGGGCAGTAGAGGGCGATTTCGTAAGCGATGGAGGGCGTTCCCGTTGCCATTTGCGGTCCGCCAACTAAAAGGGGCTTTCCGGTTGCCGACTTCTTCGGCGCCACCACCATCGCGTAACTGCCGAAGCGAGTGAACAAGCCCAACCGCTGACACCAAGCAAGACTGTCCTGCTCTTCAGCAATGCGCAACGCTTCTTGAATCGCTGCCAACGAAAGGGGGCGGTTCAACAACCACTGGAGTTGGGAGGGGACTGGGGATCGGGGACTGGTGGACGGAATTTGCGTTTCTACCCTTTGCCCTTTGCTCTCTACCCTTTGCCCACCAGCGTGCACCGTCGTGGGAGAAGTGGGGTCATTTTGCCAGACTAAATCGTTCAGCACGCTCATCGCTTGAGCGCCGAAGCGCAAATGCAGGTAAAGGCGCAGTTGTAACATCCGCAACTCTTCCCCACCCGAACTGCCAAAGCGTTCTGCCATCATGTGAGTAATGGCGATGGTGTCCGTGACTTTCCATAGACGCAAGCGCGTGACGCCTAAGGCTTTCAGCCGTTCCGGCATAGGGTGCTTGCCCGCATTCACTTGAGCGATCACAGCGTTGACGCCATCGGCAAAGGCTTTGAGCACCAGTTGTTCTTCAGGGCTAAGGGCAGCAAATTGTTCCCATCGTTCCGCTTCCGAGTAGCCCAGCAAGCGTCGTTGCTTATCTTGCTCCAACGCTTCTTCGCCCACCAACTCGGCTAACTCGCCTTTTGCGGTGCGGCGGTAAAATTCCATCTGCGCCAAGCGGTCTTGGGCTTGGGCGTAACCGCAGCCGTAGAAAACGCCGTAAAGGCTGGGGGCGTAAATGTGGGGGACGCCGTAGCGGTCGCGAACAATTCGCACCGTCACAACACCAACTTTCAGCGTCTCCACCTTCTGCGCCCAAAGCAGCGCGACTGCTAAGGTGCAGGTGATGCCCCAGAGCACTGCCAACCGCACAGCAAACTCACCTCCGCACCAATTTGCCAGCACAAATTATGACGATAGGCTTCAGCGCTGCCATCTTGCTGCCCGAAAGGACGCTCGTGAACCGCTCATTCGTTCGGAGCAAGGATGCGGTGAACATTAGCGAGCAAGCGCTGTGAAACGATGCCCAACGAAAGAAAACATGACGCTTGCGCCTTCAGCGTTGCGTGGCTAACTACCAACGGCAGGGCAAATTGTGGCAGCAATCTGCGCAAACTTTAGCGAGCGGCTTCAGCACTGCCCCTTTGAAGCCCCACGCTATCCGTCAGGGGAAAACTCGGCGCAAAATATGGGAACGGAAAAATGTTCGCCGACGGTTACGACAGAGCGGTCAGGAGGTGTCGCACAATGAAACCAACTTTGAAAACTGCGTGGTGCGTGGGCTTTTTAAGCCTGTTCTGCCTTTTAATGCTGACGCTGATGGCAAGCGGACAGCGCCAACTTTCGGGCATCATCAAGATTGACGGCTCTTCCAGCGTTCACCCGCTCACAGAAGCCGTTGCCGAAGAGTTCCGAAAACAGAACCCACACGCCCGAGTGACAGCAGGTGTGTCAGGGACAGGTGGCGGGTTCAAAAAGTTCTCGCGGGGCGAAACGGACATCAATGCAGCCTCTCGTCCTATCAGCCCGACAGAGGATGCCGCGTGCCGCAAAAACAAAATCGCCTACATTGAGTTGCCCGTTGCTTACGATGCGATCGCCATCGTTGTCAACGCCCGCAACAATTGGTGCCGAACCTTGACCGTTGACGAACTCAAGCGGATGTGGGAGCCAGCAGCGCAAGGCAAAATCAACAACTGGTCGCAAATCCGCAAAGGTTTTCCGAACCGACCTTTGAAACTGTTCGGCGCGGGTGCGGACAGTGGCACTTACGACTTCTTCACTGTTGCCATCGTGGGCAAAGAGCGCGCCAGCCGCGGCGATTACATGAGCAGCGAAGACGACAATCAACTGGTGCAAGGCATCGCGGGCGACCTCAATGCTTTGGGCTTCATCCCGTTGGTTTACTACGAGGAAAACCGTCACCAACTCAAGTTAGTGGCTGTCCAGTGCCCATGCCACAACGGCGGAAAGCCGTCGGTGCCCAACGAAAAAACGGTGCGGGAGAACCGCTACCACTTAGCCCGCCCGCTGTTCATCTATGTCAACCGCAAGTCGGCGGACCGACCCGAAGTGCGAGCGTTCGTTGAGTTCTACTTGCGCAACGCAGGTGCTTTGGCGCGCGAAGTGGGCTACATCCCCCTTCCCAAGCGAGCCTACGACTTGGTGTTGGAGCGGTTCCGCAAGCGCATCGTTGGCTCCGTCTTCGGGGCGAAAGGCGCAAAAGTTGGGTTGACAATAGAGCAATTGCTGAAAGCGGGAAGCAAGACAAAGTGAACTTGGGTGAGCGAATGCATCATGGCAACGAAACTGACGCCCGAGCAATGTAAGCGGGAAGTGCTGCGCTACTTACCGCAGCGTTTCGGCATTCCCATTGAGGTGTTGGAGCCGTTTCATTACCTGTGGAGCGGTGCGGCGATTTGGATGACGAGCGTGCCACCAGAGTTGTGGGTTCCGCATCGCGCCGTTCAGCGGATAGGGTTGCGGATTTTGCGGAAAGTCCCCAACGGTTGGAAGCCCACCACGCCGGCGCTGCAGTTCTTTGACCGCTACATCACCCGCCATCGCGTTGAACTCAGTGAGGAGCATTGGCGACAACTGCTTAGCGGTCAAGGGATAGATTGCGTGCGGGAGGGCATCCCTACGGATGGCTTGACGCCCGGCTATGTTGCCCTGACCCTCAACGGCGTTGTGGTGGGTTGCGGCTTTTTCAACGGGCGCTTCCTTTCCCACCAACTTTCCAAAACCCGTGCCGCCGAGTTGGCAGAAGCCTTCGGACTCACCGCTGCTGTCAGCGGCGAAGGTGACGAGGATTAGCCTGTTGCCTTCGCACAAATCTCGCAACAATGTTGTGCGGAGGTGCGTGTTGGGATGAATGGGACGAAGCGGATGGTGGTGGGAATGTTGCTGACAGCGCTGACTTGCGGCTTAGCAGCGGCGCAATTGCCAGGCGTTTGGGTAGAAGTGGAAGACGGTGAGGGACACACCGCTGCCGTTTCCTCTCCAAACGCTTCTGGGGGCAAGCGCGTAGGTTGGTTTGATGCGCCAGGGCGCACCGTCTCGGTCGTGCTTCACCTTCCGACCCCTTTCCGTCAAGCCGTGATTTACCTTCGCTACTCACGCGGTCATCCCGATAGCGGACCCCTTGACTTTTACCTCGGTTTAGAAACAGCCCGCCAACCGAGCGATCCAGGGGTGCGGTTCCTTGGTCGCGTCCTTTTGTTTTCCACGAACGATTGGGACCGTTACCGTTGGGTTTCCATCCCTGCGGGATCGCTCCCTGCGGGACGCTACCGCTTGTTTCTCGTTTGCCCTACGGAACGGGGAGCAGGCGACTTGGATGTGGTGGGCATCGTGGATGATGCTCACGGCGGGTTGTGGGAGCCACCCAATCAAGTGGTGGATGGCAAACTCGTCGGCACTGGCTCCCTCCGCCCCATCGTGGAAATTGTCAAGGTGCAAGGGGCGAAAGTGGGGAACTTGTATCTGGCACCGGAAGTGTTTGGGCGTAACCCTGAACCTATTCGCTTCACTCTTCATCTGCGCAACAACTTGTTGCGCGAATCAGCGAAAGGGACCCTTGTTGCGGAAGTTTGCAACGATCGGGGATTTGGCAAGCGCTTCCCTGAACACTCCTTCTCCCTTCCCCCTTGCAGCATCACGGCGGTGGATTACTCGTTTCCCGCACCAGGTTTCGGTTGGTTTGAGGTGACCTTTTATGTGCAAGCGCGCGATAAGCGCTACCAGCACAAGAGCGCTTTTTGCGTTTTGCACCCACCAGCGAGAGGGGTTCGCCCGAACAGTTTCTTCGGCTTAGATGTTGGCGAGAGCGACGAAGATGCGGTCATAGCGGAACGCATCGGGGTTAAGTGGCGACGGGGAATTCCCCACACGCACCCAAACACTGTTGCTCCCGCGCCCGATCGGCGCTGGGGTGAGCAAGAAATTGCTCGCGCCCGTGAGGAAATCCGCAAGTGGGCGCAGCACGGCGTCCTCTGCTTAGGCTATGTTGACTACAACCCACACTGGAATGTCATGCCTGACCCTTTAGGGCGTCCTATCGGAACGCACCAAAATCGCCCCAAAGATTTGGTTGCCCACGCTGATGTCGTCTACCACCTCATCAAGCCGTTAGCAGATTTGGTCAAGCACTGGGAACTATGGAACGAACCTTGGATTCACGGTTGGACTTGGCGAACGGGAGAGGCGCAAGACTACCGCGATATGACTCGCTTGATTTGGGAGCGCATTAAGCCTGAGATGCCTGATGTGATGCTTATCGGTGGTGGCTCCACGCCTTACATGCGGGACATCGTCTACGCTAAAGGGAGCGAGAACGCAGGCTATGTTGACGGTTCCGCAACACATCCATACGGCACCCCCGATCCTTCCTTGGCGGCAGTGACAGCGTTGGAGGCAGAAATGAACCGCCGCTGGTCAAAGGGGAAGGGGAAAGGAGGCATCTGGGCAACAGAGGTGGGCACTGCCGAATTCTTCTTCCAAGACCTTCCCGAGCCAGAGCGCAAGTTTATGGTTGCTCGCACCCTCGCTCCCATCTACCTGCTGCTGCGATTGGGGGCTGGCGATACGCCCGTTAAGGTCTTCTGGTTCGCCAGCCAATACAATCGCTCATTTGCGGGGGCAGAGTTCAACATTTGGGATGGCACGGACCCTAAGCCTGCGGTCGCAGCCTACAGCGCCATGACCCACTTTTTGGAAGATGCCCAACTGCGGGGCGACATTTACCAGCAAGCGAAACTCGGTTGGGCGCTACATTTTGTCAAGCCCGACAAAACCAGCGTTGTCGCTTTCTGGCTGGACACAGACCCACAAGGGGAGCACATCAGCGGGACGATGTTCCTGCCCCTCCCTAACGCTGCCGTTTACGATTACATGGGGCGCCCCATCGGCGAGAAAAGGAAGGTGGGATGGCACATCCCCGTGCGCACTTGGGAAGTGCGATACATCGTTACCAAAGCGTCTGAGGAGATCGTGCGGAAAGCGTTCCTTGCAGCACAGTTTGACGGTGTGCCGTTGGTCTTCGTCAACCCTCGCAGTTTTCCTGCACCCTTAGAACTCAACCCCCCTTTGCGGCTCAAAGTGGAGAACCGACTCCTGCGTTCCATTGAAGTGACTGTAGAAGTGCAGCCACCACCCGAGTTGCGACTCGCACGGACGAAAACAACTGTGCGGTTGCAGCCGGGAGAAGTGCGTTTTGTCTCCCTGCCACTCAGGAGCGCTCAATGCAATCCTGTCAACCGCTACCCTGTCAAGTTCCGTGCAATTGCGGAGGGCAAGACCTTTGAAGGCGTTCAAGTGGTTCAGGTCGCTTGCGCCACCTACGGAACACCCACCATTGACGGTGATTTGTCCGATTGGCAGGACGCTTTCCCCGTCACGATGGTAGCGCGGGGCAGCCGAGATTACCTGCGAGCGGTCCTCAACCCCGGCATGGTCATGGAAGCCATAGCCAAGCCACAGGAAACCGGCGTCACCGTGTATCGGCTGTGGACGAAGTGGGACGAGCGCTACTTTTACCTTGCTGCTGAAATCCCCGACGCTGAGTTCGTGTCCAACACGACTTTTGAAGACGATCCTTACGCCTTCCCCTTCTATGCGGACTGCTTGCAGTTTGCCTTTGACTGCCTCGCTCACAACCCGGACGATTTGCTGTTCGGGCACCCGCTTTACGAGAAAGCGATGGCAGCCGATGTGGACTATGAGTTCTGTGCCACCCTTGCCCGCTACACTGGCGAAGGACCGAGTTACTTTGACAAACCGCCTTTTCAAGGCGATCGGCGGCAGTGCCCTCATGTGCCCGAACTGTATCGGCTCAAAGCGCCGGGCACTAACTTCCAAACCTTCTACCCAACCAACGCTCCGTTGGACCCACCTATTCCGAAGATGCAAGCATCCTCACAAGGCGGACCCGAGGGACAAGTGGTCATCGTTTACGACTACGAAGCGAAACTGTTCCGCTACGAAATCGCCGTCCCGTGGCACTGCATTAAGGAGTTGGGGGAACAAGTCCGCCGCTTACAGAAAGGGCAATGGCTCGTCACCCATTTCGCCTGGGCGGTCAACGACGCAGGTGGCTTGGGGCGCACTTTCTGGCAACAGGAAGCAGGCGATGTCCAGCCAGGGAGTTACGGCTTCTCACCCCATTGGGGTGGTGGGCGACGCGAATACGGCGGTCGCATTATCACCGATTGGGGTTTCGTTCGCTAAACGGTGCGTGAAAGGGGAAGGGAGTATGCTGTCAAGAGTTAAAGCCGTTACTCTGTGGACGCTTGCGCTTCTCACCGCGACAGGTGCTCAAACGCCACCAACGAGCGCTCGCGAGTCGTTATGCCTCAACGGTGTGTGGAAGTTTATGCCCGCCATCGGTCCCGCTTTGGATGCACCGCTGCCCAATAAGGAAGCGTGGGGGCTCATTCGCGTGCCGGGCAAGTGGGCAGGTTATCGCCTTCCCGGCATCGTTCAGCGTGGACACGGTCAGCATTGGGACGCTTTCTCTGACCGCACTGCGCGTGGTTGGTATGAGCGAACCGTGCCCATCCCCAGTCACTGGCGAGGGCGGCAAATCATTTTGGAGTTTCAACGCATTGGCACCGACGCCATCGTGTTTGTCAACGGACACCGCTGTGGCGAAGTTCGGTGGACAGGTGGCGAAGTGGACATCACGGAGTTCGTGCGCCCTGGCACCGATGTTCAATTGCGTCTGTTGGTCGTTGCCTCGCCAGATGAAGCACGAGTGCCCGATTTGTTTGCCGGGCGCGTGACCACACACGACTTTCGGGGTTGGCACTGGGCGTGCGGCATTACGGGAGAAGTGTTCCTGCACAGCCGCCCTAAAGGTGCTCGCATCGCCGATGTGTTCGTCCAACCTTCAGTGCGACGGAAGGAATTGGCGCTCAGGGTGGAACTGGCGAATGTCACCCAAGTGGGAACGGTTGGGTTCACGGCTCGCCTTGTGAACGAACGCGGGCAAACAGAACGGGTGTTCCGCGCCACTGCTCCCGTCCGTCCCGCCCAAACGCAGACCGTTTTGCTGACATGGCGGTGGACAAACCCGCGCCTGTGGGATGTGGCGCAGCCAAACCTTTACACTTTGTTCCTTCGCGCACAAGGGGCTGGCGTTGACGATGAGTTCACCCTCGTCTTTGGCTTCCGCGAGTTTTGGATTGATGGCAAACGCTTTTTCCTCAATGGCAGAGAAATTCGCTTGCGACCTGCTTGCCTGCCCGACGAATGGACCGATTACGCTGGCGCATGGGAATACATCAATGGCGTGATAGACGGGTTGATGAAAGCGGGCTTCAATATCGGCGAGCAGTGGCCGTGGGATGACCGCGAACGGGGGCGCATTAACTTTCGCCACTTGTGGGCAGAAGCGGCTGACCGCAAAGGTTTCCTGCTGATGGGCGCTCTGCCATCCATGTTTCCATTCCTGTTTACCCCCGATTGGCGGTTCACTTGGGACGAGAAGCGCAAAACGGAGTGGGAGCAGCAGATGTTGGCTGACCTCAAACGCTTGCGCAATCATCCCTCCATCGTTTTGTGGTCAACGACCGCCAATGTCTTCGGGATGCCACAAGATCAAAACCCGCTGCTCATCGGCAGAAAGGGGTTGCGGAAGGACAAGGTAGCGGAAGCGGGGCGCGAAGGGGTTGCCCTCATCAAACGCTACGACCCTACTCGTCCCGTGTTCACCCATCACGGTGCCGATGTTGGCGATTTGCACACGGTCAACATGTATCTCAACCTTATCCCGCTGCAGGAGCGAGAAGAGTGGTTGAGTGCGTGGGCGAAAGACGGCGATTTGCCTTTCATGGCAATTGAGTTCGGAACGCCTTTTCACGCCACTTTCTTGCGCGGGCGCAACGGTTTTGGCGAAGCCATCTTCACCGAACCTTTGGCGACGGAGTTTTGCGCGATTTACCTTGGAGCGGACGCATATGGGATGGAAACGACTGCTTACCGGGCGCGCCTCGTTCGTTCCTTCCAAAGCGGTCAGCGCTACAGCAGTTGGCATGGAGCACGGGAGTTGATAGAACTGCCGTCCTTTCAGGCAGTGCAAGCGTTGTTCGTCCGCCACACATGGCGCAGTTGGCGCACTTGGGGCATCTCGGGCGGCATGGTTCCCTGGGAAGTGGAAGTGCAAGGGTGGCGAAGAGAACCAACGGTGGCAAATCAATCCGTTCCCATCCTTTGGCGCGAAGGAAAGCGAGGCGCTTATTACGAATCGCTACCCCGATGGGCAGTGTTTTACTTGCAGCCCGAAGGGGGATGGGAACTGCTCCCAATGGGGCAAGCCTTAGTGGAAAGCAACCGTGAAACTTTGGCGTGGATTGCGGGCGTCTCCGAAAACTTTGCGGAAAAGGAGCACCACTTCGTCAGCGGTGAGAAGGTGCGCAAGCAGGTCGTGCTCATCAATGACACCCGCACTGAGCAACCTTTTGAAGTTGAGTGGCGAGTGGAAGTTGGTGGGCGACTGCTTGCGAGCAGCCGCTTGCGCGGTCGCCTCGGGGTGTCAGAAACGCGCTTTGTTCCCATCGTTTTCTCCGCCCCTTCCGTCACTATGCCCACAGATGGACTCATCCACATGGTCGCCCGCATCGGGGCGAACCGGCACGAAGACGAATTTGCATTTCGCGTTTACCCGCCAGTAAAGCCAGCGGATGCGTTGCCAACCGTCGCTGTTTTTGACCCTGAGGGCGAAACGACGAAACTTTTGAAACGGTTGGGCGTTCCTACAGTGGCGTGGGACGGGAGTTACAAAGCACCCGTGCTAATCGTTGGTCGACGAGCGTTGGAAAGGGGCATTCTGCCGGGTAACCTTGAGACCTTCGTGCGCGAAGGTGGGCGCGCGATCATTTTTGCTCAATCGCCCGAGTGGCTGCGCCAACACATGGGCTTTCGGGTCGCTCACCATGTGAGCCGTCGCGTTTTCGTGGTGCCGTCTCAAAAGGAGCACCCTGCCGTTCACGGGCTTGACAAAAACGATTTGCGGGATTGGCGCGGGAAAGGCACGCTTGTCCCTGAATTTTGGGGCGGTGTAGAAGAATTTCCAAACACAGACCCGCCCTTCGGCTGGCATTGGGGCAATCAGGGAAGCGTGACCAGTGCTGCTATTGAAAAGCCTCATCGTAGCGGTTGGACGCCCTTGTTGGAGTGCGAATTTGACCTCGCCTACACGCCCTTGATGGAACTGCACTACGGCAAAGGATTAGCGCTGTGGTGCACTTTGGATGTGGAAGGGCGGACGAGGGACGAACCCGTTGCTGCCGAACTGGTGCTCCGATTGGTGCGTTACGCAGCAACGGCTCCCGTGCGACCGCGCCTCCCCACTTTCTTCGTCGGCGACGAGGAAAGCGAAAAAGTGTTGCGCTTGCTCGGGGTCAAATACGAGCGGACAACGAACTTGCCTCATCCACCCGCGTTGCTCATCGTTGGCGACAAGGCACCTGTCACCGAAGAGCAGTTGCGCGCTTTCGCTCAAAATGGTGGGCGCATTTTCGTCCTGCCACAGGCAGCAGCGAAAAGTCTTTTTAGGTTTCAAACGGAACAACGGTTGTTTGGCGGTGCGCTGCAAGTGCCCGACTGGGACGAGTGTCGGGGCTTGTCACCCTCCGATTTGCGATTGCGCGCCGATGTGGAACTGCCTGTGTTCACCGCAGCACGGGAGGGCGAAATCGGCGCCAACGGTTTGCTGGCTCGCCTGCGCATTGGTGACGGCGTTATCGTGCTCGTTTCCGTAACGCCAGAAATGCTCAACGCGACCAAACGGACTTACTTGCGCTATTCCGCATGGCGGTTGACCCGCACCCTTTGTCAACTCCTGACTAACTTGGGCGCAACTTTTGAGATGGACGAACGCAGTTTGACGCCCGATTGGTATCTGGCAAAGGTGCTCAAGCCGTCGGGTGAAGAACTTCTGCGCAACAACACCTTCCGAGAAGGATTGACGGAATGGGTGTTTGAGCGACACGGAACTGCTCAAGCAACGGTGGCGGTCACGGACGAGGTGCCCGCACCGCTGCAAGGCGTTGCGAAAGCGGTGCAAATCTCCGTCACGCAACCGAGCACAGAAGGCTGGCATGTGCAATTTAACCAACGCAACCTTGCGGTGCAGGAAGGACAAACCTACACGCTGACTTTCTGGGCGAAAGCCGACCGACCGTGTAGCATTACTGTCACTTTGCAGCAAGCAGGACCCACTTATGAGAGCGTAGGGCTGTGGGAGGCGGTAGCAATTCCGAGAGAGTGGCGCTTGTTCCGCTTCCGTTTTGTGGCAACCCGAAGCGAGGGCAACTTGAGGCTGAACTTCAGCGATCTGGGACGGCAACCTGTGACTTTGTGGATAGCGCTGCCTTCGCTGACGCGCGGTGGTGCTGAAGAGCCTGAAGGCTTTTACCACTCTGACTACTTGGAAGGGCACGCTTTGGGCGACAACCCCTATCGCTACTATCGGTGGTGAGAACGAAGCGCAAGGAGGGTTGTGAGAAATGCGACAGCGTTTCGTCTTTGTCGTGGTTGCAGTGGCTTTTTCAACCGTTGGGGCATTTTTGCTTGCTGGTGCGCAGTTGGGTTACGAGGACACGCCTTTTCTCCCAGGGCAAAAGTGGCGGGTTCACGACAAAAACCGACCGCAACCACCTGTGGTGGCGCCCGGCAAACATTGGGGCGACCCACCTTCGGACGCAGTGGTGCTTTTTGACGGCACCGACCTGTCGCATTGGCGTGGGAGCGACGGCGGTCCCGCGCGCTGGAAGGTGGAGAACGGCTACATGGAAGTTGTGCCTGGCACGGGTGACATCTTCACAAAAGACGAGTTCGGTGATTGCCAATTGCACATCGAATGGATGGTGCCAGCAGGGACAAGCGGCAGCGGACAAGGGCGTGGTAACAGCGGTGTCTTCTTGATGGGGCGCTACGAGATTCAGGTGCTGGATAGTTTCCAAAACCTCACCTACGCTGACGGGATGGCAGCAGCCATTTACGGGCAGTTCCCGCCATTAGTGAACGCAAGCCGACCGCAGGGTGAGTGGCAAACCTACGACATCATTTGGATTGCGCCTCGCTTTGATGAAAAGGGCAACCTTTTGCGCCCTGGCTACTTGACACTCCTTCACAATGGCGTTGTCGTGCACCATCACACGCCTGTGTTGGGACCGATGGCTCATCGGCAAGTGCCCCGCTACACGCCCCATCCACCTGTCGGTCCTTTGCGGCTGCAAGATCACGGCAATCGCGTGCGCTACCGCAACATCTGGTATCGCCCGCTGAGGGGCTATGATGGCGAGCCTGAATGGCGATTGTTAGAGTTTCCGTTCGCTAAGCAATAGATTGCCGAAAACCCGAAAGCGCTTTTGGCGAACTCAAACGATGACGCGGGCGTGTTTGAGGGCGTGAGGGCACGGGCAAGTGCGCTCAGAGGGGATACGCTTGATGATTTCCAGCAGCAACGCCCTCGCTTTCTCCAAACTGGCGGCAAAGTTGCGCATCACTTCTTCCGCTGAAACAGGCTCCACTTCGCCTTCTGCTACCAACCCTGTGTCGTAGTCGGTGACGATGGAGATGTTGACATAGCACAGTTCCGCCTCACGAGCGAGGGTCACTTCAGGATACTGGGTCATGTTGATGACTTCCCAACCCATGCTGGTGAACCAACGGCTTTCGGCTTTGGTGGAGAAGCGCGGTCCCTCAATCACCACAACGGTCCCTCGCTCGTGGTGGGGAATGTTCAGGTCACGACAGGCTTGGATGGCAATCTCCCGCAGTTGTGGGCAGTAGGGGTCAGCAGTGCTAACATGGGTGGTGATGGGACCGTCAAAGAAGGTGTCGTCCCGATGGCGCGTGCGGTCTACGAATTGGTCACAAATGACGAAGTCGCCAGGTTTGATGTGGGGTTGTAGACTGCCAACCGCGTTGGGGGCTAAGATGCGTTCCACGCCCAACGCTTTCATCGCCCAAATGTTCGCTTTGTAAGGGATTTTGTGGGGCGGATACTGGTGCTTGCGCCCATGGCGGGGCAAGAATGCCACCCGCTTGCCTGCTACCTCCACGAGGGTGATGGTGTCACTGGGCGCCCCGTAAGGCGTCTCCATCTTGATTTCTTCCAACACGGTCGCGCCTTCCATTGTGTAAAGCCCCGAACCGCCGAAGACCCCAATTTCGGCTTTCCGTTCCTTCACCTCAGGGAACACGCAACCTCACCCTCCTTGCTCTGAGTTTTCGCTGGAGTTAGAGAGAGCCCTTTGCCACGAGGGGAACACCACAACGAAGCGAGCGCCCCCCGACGGGGCATCTTCCAACCAGATGCGTCCATCATTGGCAGTGACGAGGTTGTGGACAATGGCTAAGCCCAACCCCGTGCCACCTTTGGCGGCTTTCGTGGTGACGAAGGGATCAAAGATGCGATCCCGCAATTCGGGCAATATGCCCGGACCGTCGTCTTCCACTTCCAACCGCACTTGATCGCCTCTGAGGCTTGTGCGTAGGGTGACACTGGAGCCCTTACCGCTGTCCACAATGGCTTCGCCCGCGTTTCGCATCAGTTGGACAATGATTTCTTCCAAATCGCCCCGCTGCGCCAAAATGGGGGGCAATGACGGGGCTAAGTCCAGATTTACTTGCACCCCGTTGCGCACCAAAGAATAAGCCACCAACTGGACGGCTTCCTGCACCACCTGATTGATGTCCAGCAACTCTTTCTCCGTTGCGCGGCGGGCGTCGGCAAAGTGAATGATGGCTTTCGTGAGGTCCCGAATGCACTCCGCTGCCTGCAAAATGTCTGTCAACCGCTCCCTCATCCGTTCGCTCAGTTCGGCGGAATCCAAAAGGAGTTCGGCGTTGCCCATGATGACTTGTAGCGGGTTATTGATTTCGTGAGCGATGCCGGCTGCCAATTCCCCTAAGGTCGCGATGCGGAAAGAGCGTGCAAGGTGCTCCATGTGCCGGGAGGTTTCTGATGTCAGCCATGCCGCCACCAGTTCCCGCGCCAGCGAAAGGAGCGACTTAAGGGTTTCGGCATCGCACGGCGGTTCAGCATCAAAGGCAACGAGAAGGCAATGGGTGATTTTTTCGCTTCCGCTAGTGGGGATAGCAACCAACCACTTCTGAGCCTCGCCTTCGGAAAGGGGCATCAAGTCTGTCGGGGCATGGGGAAGGTTCAGAGGCGGATTCCCATAAGCGAAGAGGAGGTGCCATTTGCCTGTTGGCTCAAGGCGATACAATCCTCCGTGCGACGCTCCTAACCACGCCATCAATGCTTCAAACGCTTCCGCCAACCGCTGCTGACGCCCCAATGCAACAGCCGTCTGAAGCAGTGACAACCGACTCTCCAAGTCTCAAATCCCCTCGCAGGTTCTCAGGATGGCGTCTGTCCTTTTCCAGCAACAATTGTGTCGCAAAACGATGCTTTCAATCCCCCAACAGGCTCGGCTGTTCTTCTGCCTCACTCGGTTGCGAGGCGGAAGGCGCTGTTTGTTGGAGGTAAGGCTCCACCATCGCCGCGAATTCTTCTTCCGTGAGAATTCGCACGCCCAACTCTTGCGCCCGCTGCAACTTGCTTCCTGGGTTAGCGCCGACGACCAGAAAATCCGTTTGCCGCGAGACGCTGGAGGCAGGGCGCCCACCCAATCGCTTCACTAAATCTTCCGCTTGCGAGCGCGTCCATCGGCTCAGTTCTCCCGTGAAAACGACCACTTTTCCTTTCAACGGCGAATCGGGCACAAGTGCGGGGGCTTCTTCAGGGGAGGGTTGGATGCCTGCTTTGGTCAACTTCTCCATCAGTCGCTGCCCCAACTCGCTGCGGAAGAAGCGAACGACGCTTTCGGCAATCTTCGGACCGATGCCGGGGATGGAGCGAATTTCGTCTTCTCGGGCGGACGCCAACCGCTCCAAACTGCCAAACTTTTTGGCTAACATCTCTGCAACCCGCTCGCCCACATGGCGGATGCCCAAAGCGAAGATGAAGCGGGAAAGGGGAGCAGTTTTGCTTCGTTGGATTTCGCTCAGCACTTTCGTTGCCAACTTGTCGCCCCAGCCGGGGAGCGCAGTGAGTTGCCACTTTTGCAGAAAGTAAAGGTCAGCAGGGTCGCTTACCAAACCCGCTTCCACCAGTTGCCGAACGCGCTCTTCCCCTAAGGCTTCAATGTTCAAGGCGGTGCGGGAGCACCAGTGTTTGATCCAGTTTTCCACCCGAGACGGGCATTCTGGGTTGGGGCAGTAATAGTCCACCTCACCTTCGGGGCGGGTAACGGGGGTGGCGCAAATGGGACATTCCTTCGGCATCTCAAAAGGTTGCTCGTTACCCGTTCGCTTCTCCTTCACCACACCTACCACTTCGGGGATGACGCCGCCGGCTCGTTGGATGATGACCACATCACCGACTCGCACATCCAACCGCTTAATTTGGTCTTCGTTGTGCAAGGTGGCGCTGGTGATGGTGACCCCTTCCACCTGCACAGGTTCCAACTCCGCCACAGGGGTCAACTTTCCCGTTCGCCCAACTTGCACCACGATGCGCAGCAAGCGAGTTTCTTTCTGTTCGGCAGGGAACTTGAAAGCGATGGACCAGCGAGGCGCGTGGGCAGTTGCCCCCAACTGCTCTTGCCAATCCAATCGGTTCACCTTCACCACAACGCCGTCAGCGGAGTAAGGTTCATCGTGGATGCGCCGCACCCACTCGTAGCAGTAGTCAATGACCTCGCCGATGCCGTGACACAATCGGCTGTGCGGGTTCACTTTGAAACCGACGCTGCGCAACCATTGCAGCACTTCCCACTGGGTTTCAAAGGTAATGCCTTCATAATAGCCGACGCCGTAGCAGAAAATGTCCAACCGTCGCTGAGCAGTGATGGCAGGGTCCAACTGGCGGACCGAGCCAGCCGCTGCGTTGCGGGGGTTGGCAAACAAGCGCTCCCCTTTCTGCCGCTGCTCTTCGTTCAGCGCCTCAAAATCTGCCTTCGTCATGAAGACTTCGCCCCGCACCTCAATGATGGTCGGAGGCGAGTCCGTCAGGAGGCGCAAGGGGATGCTTTTGATGGTGCGCAGGTTGTTGGTCACATCTTCACCCTCTATGCCATCCCCTCTCGTGGCGCCCAGCACCAAGATGCCGTTTTCGTAGGTGAGGTTCACCGCCAGCCCATCAAACTTCAACTCGCAGGTGTAGTCAATGGTTTCCGTCGCGGGCAATCCCAAAAAGCGCTTGACCCGTTGGTCAAAGGCACGCAACTCTTCCTCGTTAAAAGCGTTATCAAGGCTCAGCATCTCCTTGCGGTGGCGCACTTTGGCAAATTCTTCCGCTGGTGGGAAGCCCACCCGCTGTGTGGGACTGTCAGGGGTGACAAGGTCAGGGAACCGCTCCTCTATCGCTACCAACCGCCGAAACAAACGGTCATACTCCTCGTCGCTGATGATAGGTGAGTCAAGGACATAGTAGAGCCAACTATGGATGGTCAACTCCTGCCGCAAGCGTTCTGCTTCCTGCGCTGCTTCTTCGTGAGTTAATGCTTCTACGGGCTTGTCAATGGCTTTGGCGCGCAAGCGTTCCACTTCCTGTTTTGCTTCCTCAACGCCTGAGAGGCGGAACGGCATAGCCGAATCACCCCTGCCGTGAAAATCCCGTTTTACAATTTTGTAACGCGGTCAAACGACTGGGCTACATCCTTCGCTTCGCTCTCGGAGTGCGGCGACAAAAGGAGGTGCCTAATCGCCAAGGGCATGAGCATTTTGGAACGCATCCTTGCGGTCAAGCGTGAAGAAGTGGCAGAACGCAAGCGAGTAATGCCCCTTAGCACTTTGCAGCAACGCCTTGCTGAGGCGCTGCCCGTTCGCCCTTTCGCAGCGGCTGTGCGACGGCAAGAAGGGCAACCCATCCGTTTGATTGCGGAACTGAAGAAGGCATCGCCGTCCAAAGGAATTTTTCGCGAAGACTTTGACCCCGCAGCAATCTTGCAGGCTTACGAACGCTCCCCTGCGTCTGCCCTCTCCATCCTCACCGATGCGCCGTTCTTTCAAGGCAGCCTTGAGTTCTTGCCTTTAGCGCGGCGGTTAACTAATAAGCCACTCCTGCGCAAGGACTTCGTGATAGACCCCTACCAAGTTTACGAGGCGCGCATCTATGGTGCTGATGCGGTGTTGCTCATTGTCGCGGCATTGTCTCCCTCCGAATTGTGCGACTTGCTTACCCTCACGAACGAGTTGGGCATGGACGCTTTGGTGGAGGTGCACACAGAAGCGGAACTGGAAACAGCACTGGCAGCAGGGGCAGGGCTCATCGGCATCAATAACCGTGACTTGACCACTTTCGCCGTTGACCTTCAAACCACTTTGCGATTGCGTCCCCTCGTGCCGAACGGGTGCGTAGTGGTGAGCGAGAGCGGGATAGAGACCCGCAAGCAAGTGCGGGTGTTGGAAGAAGCAGGGGTGGACGCCATCTTGGTCGGCGAAACCCTCATCCGCAGCGCCGACATTGTCGCAAAGGTGTGCGAGTTGGTGGCGGAACCGTGCCCTTAATCCCCAGTCCCTGATCCCCAGTCCCTTTTCTTGCCAACTGCCAAGTTGCACTTGTTGGCACAGCGTGCTAATTTAACGAACAGAGAAACGGGCGGGTGGCGGAACCTGGTAGACGCGCCGGACTTAGGATCCGGTGGTGATGAGCCGTGCGGGTTCAAATCCCGCCCCGCCCACCAAAATTTCCCCCGCTACTCACTAATCTGGAGACGACGCCGCCACAAGAAAGAAATTGAGCGGCTGGTAAGTTGATGTCGTCCTTGACACAATTTGCTCGCAATAGGGATGCACAATCTTCCGTTGCCACTTCCTGTTTTCTTTTGGCTCCCCGCGCAATACTTTGGTGAAGCGGACCTGCATCATCGGAAGGGATTGGGGGCTATGAACAGAACTAAGGCTTTTGCGGTTTTGGGGTTTGTGAACGCGCTTTTAAGCGCGAGCGTAGCAGTTAGTTCCGCTCAAACGGTAGTGAGAGCAGTGGAAACCTTTGATTGGCACTGTTGGCGGGTTGGGTGGAACAAAGCCGCTGGCGTTGTCGCTTTGGATACCGACCAAGCACCGGACGCACCGAAAGGCCGCAGTTTGCGATTGGACATTCGCTTCTCTGGACGGGGTTTTGAATGGTTTGGCATCGCTCCCCCAATGCCCCTTTGGCTCCCCGGCAACGCCAAAACCCTCACTCTTCGCTACAAAATTAGCCATCCAGGCTACACGGTTGCTGTTGAGTTTCTTGATGGGTGGCGCCGAGAGAGAATGGGGGAAGCGGCTCTAACATGGGCATTGCCCACCGATGTTGCAGGTGAATGGCGAACGGCTTCTTTCCCCATCCCCCCTAACTGGATGCGCCCAATCGCTATCAAAGGATTCAGCGTGCATAACTGGGCAAGACAAAACGAATCGGCGCTCGTGCGTGTTTGGGTTGACCATGTAGAGGTGCAGACGGATTTGTCCGAAGCAGATGAGCAGACAGGGATGCCTCGTTCTTGGCGCCCCAACCCTGATGAGCAGGAGGAGCAAAAGCGAAAACCCCCTGATGTTGCGCTTATCCAGTTCTCGCTGATCACGCCAGCCAAAAGCCATGTGTTTGCGGGTGAACCACCTACACTTGTGGCGCAAATTCGCTACTGGCACTCCAGAACCCAAAAAGGTCGCATTGACCTAATCGTGCGAGATTTTCTGGGACGCGAAGTAACGCGGTTGGAGAGAACCGTGTTGTTGGAAAACTTGACAGAAGTTGTCTTCCCGCTCCCCCTGAAGCAGTTCGGTTGGTATCAAGCCGAGGGAACTTTGACGCTTGAAGAAGGCAGCCGTTACACAAAACGGCTCGCTTTCGCTTTCCTGCCCCCACCTCGCACCTTAACGGAAGAGCAAAAATTGGCTTCGCCTTACGGGCTCAATGTTCACGGTGGTCGGGAAGGCTTTGATCCAGAACCTTTCCGAAAGGCAGGCATAGTTTGGTTCCGCGATTACGCTTTCAACTTTGAGACGATGCGGCGAGCACGGGGCGACGGACGGTTTGACGGTTGGCCGTGGTATCACCAATTGCTGTGGCAGTATGAGCGACTTGGGGCGAAAGTGTTAGCGTGTTTGCAAGGGGCGATCCCCCGACCCGCGAAAGAGAACCTTCCTGCAATTCCGCAGGAACCAACTCCCGATTGGCGGCGGGAGATTGCGTCTTTCCTCCTCGCCTTCCCCCAAGTGACTCACTGGGAGTTGGACAACGAATACGATTTGGCAAGGGAGGTGCGGGAATGGGAAGAGCAGACGGACTGGCGCAACTATCGCGCTTACCATAAAGCCTTTGCTGACCTCGTGCGGGCTCTCGGTGGTAATGCATTGGTGGCAGTGGAGCAAGGGCAAGTGGGCATCCATCCCGAACGCATCCGCCGATGCGTTTTGAGCGGTGACTTTGCGCACATCGCTGTTGTCAATGTTCACCACTACTGCGGCGCTGACCCGCCAGAACTCAACCTCGTCAACTTTAATCCGACAGAGGACACGAGGGAGGTTGCAGGTTCCTTTTTTGACCTGCTTCGTCTCGCCAAGCAAGCAGCCCGCAGCGATGGCAAGGAACGGCAACTGTGGCTCACAGAGTTTGGGTGGGACACGGAAGCAGGACATGTGGTCTCCCCTTATGAGCAAGCGGCATACCTGCAGCGAGGTTGGTTGTTGGCATTGGCTGCTGGGGTTGACAAAGCCTTCTGGTTTTACGAAAGAGATGCTGCAGAACCGCACCAGTTTTTTGATGGTTGCGGGCTGCTAACCGCTGACGGTCAGCCCAAGTTAGCCCTTTGTGCACTGGCTGCGTTGACCTACCTGCTCCCGCAGCCCCGCTACATCGGCGACATCAACGCAGGTGAAGGGACAATGGGGTTCGTCTTTGAAAACGAAGGTGAAAAGGTAGCAGCACTATGGTCGCTTGAAAGCGATGACGGGCCTACAGTGCAGTTCAACAGCGGACGCCTTTACGACTTCCTCGGGAACCCATTACCTGAACGAACTTACCGGTTGCAGCGAGCGCCCGTCTTCGTGTGTGGTTTGTCTCCCAACGAATCATGGCTCCTGCAAACTGCCTACGCTCTGGAAACACCCCTCTTTGTCCCTGTCGCTGCTGGGGACACATTTACCGTGCAAGTGAAGATTGTCAACAACCGCTCAGTCCCTATCAACGCTCGCCTTCGTTTAGCAGTCCCTAACGATTGGCAAGTAACTCAACAAGAAAGCAGCGTTCAGGTGCCTGTTGGGGAGCAAACAGCGGTAGCGTTTAGAATTACCGTTGCGCCCAGTGAACCCGAAGGGGTGAAGCAAATCCGAGTTGAAGCGTGGGAGGGAGGTCAACTCATTAAGGAAATGTTCGTGCGCGCGATAGTTCGTTCGCCTATTGTGCTAACTGTGACGCCTTTGGAAGGTGAGCCGGGGCGAACAAAGGTGACGGTGCGCCTTCACAACCGCTCTCAACAAACTGCCAAAGGAACATTGCGCCTTTCGGTGCCGAAATCGTGGGCAGTGGAACCAGCAACCACTGTCATCACTGACTTAGTCCCCGGCGAAACGCGCACTGTTAACGCTGAAGTTGCTTGGACATTGGATTGGCAACCGCAGGAAAGCGCGCAAGTCGTTTTCGTCACGGAAGCAGGGGGAGCAGTTGCGGCATTTCTTGTCCCCTCCGTTTTGCCTCTTCACCGAGCGCCGAAGGTGACGATAGATGGCAAGTTGGATGAATGGGGCACCCGATGGGCAGTGCCATCGTGGGCGTTGCGTTCCACCTTCGGTGACGGGAAAGTAAGGTTGTTTTGGGCGTGGGCGCCTGAAGGGCTTTACATCGCTGCTGAAGTCCGCGACTCCCGCATCAAGGTAGCAGACCCCCGCAGTTTTTGGAACGGCGACTGCATAGAGTTGTTCGTGGACACAAAGGGCGACAAACGCCACCGCTCTTTTGAACCTGGCGACCATCAGTTCTGGCTTGTGCCCTTGTGCAACGAAGGGCGCGTCTATGTGGGGCAGTGGAAGCGAGGGAACGAAATCCCTCAAACCCACTACGACTTGCCCAACATCAAGGGTGTGGCTCGCAAAACGGAAGACGGTTACATCATGGAGGTGCTGTTGCTTGCCGAAGCGCTCCAAAACTTCCGACCGCAGGTGGGCGCGCGGCTGGGGCTCAATATCAACATCACCGTTAAAGGACAGCGCTTTGACCGAGAAGTTTACTGGTTGCGTCCAAAAGACTGGAGCACCTTACATTTGCCGCACCTTTGGGGCTCAGTTGTTCTGAGCGAATAACACCGAAAGGGTGAAGGAGGTTGCTGTGATGCAACGACGAGAGTGGTTGCAGTGGGCACAAGGGTTGACGGTGGCAACTTTTGTCAGTTCCGCTCTGTCAGCCCAGCAAAAGTCTAAAGGCAAGCAGATTTATGTGCTGGCGTGGTCGGAACGAACGGAACCGCGCGAAGTTTACCCTGACGGTCACAACGGTGTTATCGCAGCCTTCCTCAACAAAGACCCCAACATCCGTGCGGAAGCGGTGAGTCTGAATGACCCCGAGCAAGGGTTGCCCGCAGAAAAGTTGCAACGGTGCGATGTGCTAATCTGGTGGGGGCATGTTCGCCACGGTGAAGTTCGGGACGACTTGGTGGACAGGATTGTCAAGCGAGTGCGGGACGAAGGCATGGGGTTCATCGCGTTGCATTCGTCCCACTACGCCAAACCTTTTCAACGGCTCATCAACTCGCCCGGTCATCTTGGCGGAGTTGGGCACGGTAGGCAAGAGCACATTTGGGTTGTCGCCCCACAGCACCCCATCGCTAAGGGCATCAGCCACTTCACCTTGCCCGACGAAGAGTTCTACGCCGAACCGTTCCAAGTGGCAGAACCCGAAACCGTCGTGTTCATCTCTACCTTCGGTTCAGGGCACTGGTTCCGCAGCGGGCTCACATGGAGCGTGGGGAAAGGGCGCGTCTTTTACTTCCGTCCAGGACACGAAACCGTTGGCACCATGAAAGACGAGCGGGTGCTGCGCATCATCCGCAATGCTGTCTACTGGTGCGCCCGCCGGGAACCGTAAAGTTCTGAATGGGCAACTGCTCCCCCAGCGGAGGGGATGATTTCGCCAGCAAGCGGAAAGGGGTGGTGCTCTGCTCGCCCAGTCGTTGCTGGGAAGGACACCACCCCTTCTCTTTTGCCGCGTTGCAGGTTACCATTCCCAGTCGTAATAGCGAAGCGGACCGCCACCGCTGACCGTGCGGCATTTGGTCCAGTGGTGCCAGCGGGTGTGACCGTCAGCAAAGCCACAGTTGGAACCACCACTGTGTAGCGTCCATGCTTCGTTAGTGCTCAAGTCTGGCGGGCAACCGCAGGGAGCACCGCCAGCCGCAAACGCTACTCGGCGCAAGTGAGCACGGTCTGCCGAGTTCCAATAACCGCCAATCCATGTGCAGGAGCAGTCCGCCAAAACCAGCGTGTCCGCTGGCTGCGTTAACCGCGCCACATTCAATCCGCCTGAAGCGTTCCCGATCAGTTCGTTGTAGCCGTAGTTGTTTACGAAGCCCGATGTGTTGAAGGGCGGGTTAGCGTCAATCCACACTTGATGCGTCTTGTGACAGTTTTGACCGCTGCTGGGACAACGGTAAAGTTGCAAGTTGCGCACATACGGGTAGATGCCCGCCCACCAAGTGCAGGAGTAAGGGTAGCCTTGGTTGCCTTCGCTCCAATAGTAAGTGGGAAACCGTTCGTCGTAATCCTGCGTGTATTGGGAGAGACCGAGTGAGAGTTGCCTCAGGTTGCTCAGACAGGACGATTGCCGCGCTTTCTCACGAGCCTGACTGAACACGGGAAACAGAATTGCTGCCAGGATCGCGATAATCGCGATCACCACCAGCAATTCAATCAGCGTGAAGCCTTGAGCAACAGTTCGGTTGCGACATCTTTTGATGCGACCAGAGCAGTTTGACATCGTCTCTCTCCTCCTTGCGAGTTTTGTGTTGTCAATTGCTGCAGCAAAGGATTGGACGCAAGTGCGAGAGCAAAGCAGTGAGGCTGGTTCACTTTTTCAGGGGTTTTCCCCACCCCGCAAGACAACTGTGGGCGATTTTGGGGCATTACGGCTGCTTTTGGGCGCATTTTGTGGCGTTCGTTTGCCACCGTTTGATAGGGTTAAGCCTGACAAGGAAACGCCAACCTCTCGCAAGGGCGCATTCCTTTGAGCGATCACTTGCGCAAAGCATTTCCCCTCAGTTGCCTTGTTAACGGTTCCCTAACGCAGCAGCAATGCTTTCAACCGCTGCACAACAGCGTCGGGGCGAACATCGGTGGCAACAAGGCAGTTTGGCTCGCCATCGGCTTTCAGGGTTCGCCCTTTTTCGTCCACAATGATGCGCATCGGCTCAAGGGTAACCAACTCAGGTTCCACGACGACCAAAGCGGCTAACGGGTCGTGAAGGATGGGCAAAGGCAGCGAACCATCGTCGCGGCGATGCCTTTCCCGCCACACCTTTGTCATCGCCATTAACCGTTGAACGAGCGGTTTGTCGCTGTGGGCAAACTCCGCCAAGTCGTCTTCCGAAAATCGGCACCGCAGCGTCACATCCAGCCCAATCATCGTCAAGGGCTTGCCGCTCTCAAAGAGGATTTTGGTAGCAGCAGGGTCAACGGCAGCGTTGTATTCGGGATGGGGACGGTCAGGCAACAGCGCGCCAACCATGGAAACGATGCGGGTGATTTTCGCTGCTGCTTTCGGGTGCTTGGTCAGCAACTTGGCAGCGTTGGTGAGGGGACCAATGGTTAAGAGCACCAACTCGTCGCCGTCAAAGGCTTCGGCTTTTTGCGCTAAAAACGCCACGCCGTCCGTTCGCCCTGCTTTCAGTCGTTGCGCTTCCTCTTCGGGCACCGCCGCCATTTGGTTGGGGCGAAAAAGGTCAACTTTGCGGTTAAGCGGGTGTGGTTCCCCGGCTGCCACTTCTACCGATTTGCCCGCTGCTTCTATCAACCATCGGGCTAACGCTGCGCGAGCAACTGTGTCGGCGTAGACGGTAGCAACGCCCAGAAGGTCAATGCGCGGATGGGTCAAGCACACTGCCAACGCCCACGCATCGTCAATGTCGTCGCCGATGTCCGTGTCCAACAGCACTGCCACACGCTTTTCCACACCTTCTCGCTCCTTTCTTCGCTGACCTTTGCTTTGCTCCTCAAGTTCAGTTTGGCGTCGCTATAGCGATAGCGCAAAAACACCTCACTGTAAAGGCGGGCAATAACTGCTCTGCCCCTCGCTACTGCGACGAGAGGAAGGCTATTTCCGCAACTCGGGTCGGTTCGCTAAGTAGAACCAATAGCACGCTGCTCGCACGGTGGTTTGGTTGAAGCAAGCCTCGTTCATCAAGGGGTAGATAGCGAAGTCAACATACTGCTCGTATACGGGCCAATCATACCAGATGGGGCGCATCTTGGTGGGTCCAAAGTTCAGGAACCATGTGTGCACCCACTCGTTGGCAACCCGCGACATCTCGTTAGCTTCGTTGCCCTGACCGTAGGGGATGTGTCCTATGATGAAATCGGGTTGTTGACCAGTTACCAGCGCGTCAACGATGAAATTGAACCGCTGATACTGCGTGCCGATGCCAGTGCAGTAAGACAAGTTCATCGGGTTTGCACCCAGACAGAAGTTGCTTCCCTGCACCGCTGCGGCAAGGAACTTGATGTCATGGGTCAGTTCATAAGCGTAGATCAACGCCATGCCCCCACCACCGGGCGTGCTGAAGTAAGTGCAAGGTCCGATAAGGGGCAAGTCTGTGCGTCGCGCGGTGATGACATCAAAGGCGTTCTTGCGGCTGAACACAATAGCATGCTCTGCGTAGGCGACGATGCGCTCCCGAGCACGGCGCTTTAGGTCGGGATCCCCCAACCCGTTAGGCAGGCGCGCATATGCGAAGTTCGCTTCGGGTTGGTCCATGTAGTGGTTCCACCGATCCGCATACAGTTCGGTGCACTCTTTGAACGCCTTGTCATACTTTGCGTCGCGAGTAGCCGCCAGCAATTCCACTGCTGCCAATGCCCGTGCGTTGCGCACCTTTCGTGGAAAATCGGCGTCGTAGCGAAGAACCTTTTGGTAGGTGGGATCACCTGGACGATTGTGCTCTTCTGCCCACTGCCATGCCTTCAGTGCTGCATTCAAGTATTCTTCTGCTTGTTGGCGGTCATACTTGCTCAACACGCGGAACGCTCGCGCAGCGGAGGCTGCGAAGAGGTAAGTGGTTTCGTGATCCGCATCGTATACTAAGGCGTATTTGAGCATCCAACTTGTTTCGCCGGGGTAGCAACCCCAGCCGTCACCATATCCCCCGCGCACGGCGCCATCTTCCCTCTGCAGGCGCTTCCAAAGCGGCATCTGCCAGAGCGCCTCATCCAGAATGTCAGGTAGGCGATTGTTCTGCTCCTTAGGTGGAAGGTGCTTCAGACGATAGCGTTCAAAGGCAACCGGGTTTAGGTCATGTAGGCACAGCAAGTCGTAGGTGACGCTTAAGTGGTGTCCCATCGTGTCCCAGTCGCCGGCATCCTGATAGCCACCCCAGATGCCTGCGGTGCGTTCCAGAGGTTTGCCGTTACGGGTGAGTTCCATCGCCCGTTGCCCTCGCACGCCTTCTTGTCCAGCCTGCCATGGAATGTCCAGTTGGTAAAACTCCACACCATCGTCAGGATGGAACGGGCGAGGACGGCGATAACGAGTCATTGGCGGACCCAGTTCAATGCCCTGCCGCTGGACAAATATCCCGTGCATTGCCGCCAGAAACGGTTCATCCCACACATCCTGTGCAATGCGAAACGGGTAACTGACACCCACGCCGGGAACATACACCCGATACTCTCCTGGCTTCGCGAATTCGGAGAAGTCCAGATGATACACGGCTGAGCGCGAGTAGTCACCCTTCTCGTGGATGCTAATCTGCTCTTCCTGCCCTTCTTGCTTTGCCAGCCTTGGCTGTCCGACGAACACCGTCCTTCCAGTTTTGTTGTCCAGCAGTTCAAATCGGCTGGGTTGGAATCGCACGCTACCCTGTTTACCCTCACGGTCAACGCCCATCCAGAAGGAGTAGTAGGCACGCTTGAACGGATCATCGGGGCGATAGCCAGTCTGGATGGCGTGCACCGCCAGGCTAACCGTTTGCCGCGGACGGTGCACATATGAGACCTTCTCCTGTGCTGTGTTGATGCCGCGCAGGTGGATGATGTAAGTGCACCCTTCCTTCAGCGGGTGGGGCAGTTTCAGCGATATCGTGTGAAGGTATGGCAGAGGACGACTGGGTCCATTCGGCTTGCTTTTCCGATACACTTCCAGCGGTGAAAGGGGTGTTCGGTAGCGTTCATCGTCCGGCGATTGGAGGAGATAGGCTTCTGGGTAGTCCACCGCCGTTTCGTCCAGCATCGCCCCAGTGGTCTTGCCTTCAACGAACAGGTAGCGCCCATCGGGGGAGACCAAACCGATACGAGTGCGAGCACCATTCACCTGCCGATACAATGCGCGTGCGAAGTATGTGACCACCCGTCCGTTCTCTACACGATAGTGGGGTTTGTCCTTCGCCTCTTCCACGATTTCGTCCCCTGGCAACGGTTGGTAGGGCAGCAGTTGGTTCCTGCCGTATTTGCCTGCTTGGATAACAATGACCAGCACATCGGGAGCGACAGGGCTCACATGCATCACTTCTGGTCCATCAGGAGGGTGAGGAGCGCCACGCTCAATTAACTCCTTAGCCGCCCGGATACGCGCTTCTCGCTCCTGCTTTGCTTGTGCTTCCCGCTCCGCTTTGATGCGACGCAACTCCTCGCGCTGGGCACGAAGCGCATCTGTGGGGGGAAGCAGTTCTAAGTGGCTCAATGTCACTTCCAACGGTTCGTTGCTCCAGTCTCCTACCACCATCAACACCGCGATATCCGTGAAACCTGCTTTCTTGCCAGGGTCTTCTACCTCGTAAGGTTCGGCGAGCGATGCCCCATAGTCCGCAATTAGCGTGGTCGGGGCAGTAGGTTGCGCTTTCGTCAAGTCAAACCGATACCTGTGCTTTGTGCCATCGGAGTCCTCCATCACGACGAAAAGCGTTGAGGCGCGGTTGCCTTGTCCAATCTGAACCCTCAACGCTGGTGTCCAGTCTTGAAACTCGCTCACAGCAACCTTTAGTCCTGCGATACCCGCACCACCCCTGCCATTTTCATGCCGCACTAAAACCCCTGCAGCAGCGACGGGAAATTTGGTTGGGGCATCTCGCCACATCCCAAAACCGAAGGTGAAGGTTTTGTCAAATCGCAGGATAACCACACCATTCTGGGCACTCGCCTGCATTCTCAACGCCACGGTGGCAAGCGCAAAAGGCAAAACGAGGAAGGGCACCGCATAGCGATGCATCCCCATCGGTGCTTCCACCTCTCTTGCACGAATTGAGCGCCTTTCCCCTCGCTCCGCAGCAGGGGGCAACTATGGTAGTGCTACAGCAGCAAGGGGGCAACTTCAATTGTCCCCTGCAAAAGTTCACTTTCGCACTTGCCCTTCGCCCCAGATGACCCACTTGTAGGTTGTCAACTCGCGCAGACCCATCGGACCGCGAGCGTGCAACTTTTGAGTGCTGATGCCGATTTCGGCGCCCAGACCGAACTCGTAACCATCCGTCCAGCGAGTAGAGGCGTTGACATAGACCGCAGCAGCGTCTACCTGCTCGCAGAACTTCTTCGCCGCCTCCAAACTTTTCGTCACGATGGCTTCGCTGTGCTTGGTGCCATAGTGGTTGATGTGCTCAATGGCTTCGTCAAGGCTGTCCACAACTTTCACCGCCAAGATGAGGTCAAGGAACTCTGTCGCCCAATCTTCTTCCGTTGCGGGCTTTGCTTCGGGCACTAACTGGCGGGTGCGCTCGCAACCCCGCAATTCCACTCCGCGCTCCATCAACGCCTTGGCGGCTTTGGGAAGGAACGCTTCCGCAATGTCTTTGTGCACCAACAAGGTTTCCGCCGCGTTGCACACCGACGGTCGTTGCGTTTTCGCGTTGACGATGATGTTGACTGCCATGTCAATATCGGCGTCGGCGTGAACATAGACATGGCAGTTGCCTGCGCCTGTCTCAATAGTTGGGACGGTAGCGTTCTCCACTACATACTTGATGAGCCCCATCCCGCCACGCGGGATAAGCAGGTCAACAAGCCCGTTGAGGCGCATCAACACTTGTGCGGCTTCCCGTTCAGGGATGTCAATCAACTGCACCGCATCGGCGGGAACGCCAGCGTCAGCAATGGCTTGTTGGATGACGGAGGTAAGAGCGATGTTGGAGTTCAAAGCCTCGCGTCCCCCGCGCAAGACGACGCAGTTGCCTGATTTGAGGCACAAAGCAGCGCTGTCCACTGTCACATTGGGGCGGCTCTCGTAGATGACACCGACAACTCCGATGGGAACCCGCACTTTTTGCAGGACGAGCCCGTTTGGACGCTTCCAGCCCTCAATGATTTCGCCGACGGGGTCAGGGAGGGCAGCCACTTCGTGCAAACTCTTGCAGATGCTTTCCAGCCGCCCTTCGTTGAGCAGCAAGCGGTCAATGAGCGCAGGGGACAAGCCGGCGTGGCGGGCGGCTTCTACATCCTCCGCGTTGCGCTCCAAGATGAACTCCCGCCGCTCCCACAACGCCTCAGCGATTTGGAGCAGCGCGCGGTTTTTGACTTCGGTTGATAAAGTCGCCATGATGGGCGCTACGGCTTTCGCCTTCCGCACTTTCTCCTCTACCAACCGCTGAATTTCTTCCAACGAACGCGTCAGTGCATGTGCCATCGGTTATCCCTCCGCTTCTCATTCGCGTTGAGGTGAGATTTAGGCTTACAAGGAAGTCAGAGCAATTTTAGCGGCACCTTGAGGTTGTTGCTAAGAGGAGGGGTTGGCTCAAAGGGGGGCATTTCAGCGGGTTAAACCTTTCCAAAGCACGGGTGTCAAACTTTCTGGCGGTGGGCAGAAAAAGCACCTCACGCCTGCGCCCGCCGGTGATGACCATGCGCCTGCGACAGCGTTGGCTTGTAGCGTTGAGCATGCTTCTTGCCCTCTCGCCTGTGATGGGGCAAGGTTCAAAGCCCCCTTCGGTCCCCAAGGCGATACTGGATGCCAACGCCGAGGTGAAGTTGAGCATCCCGCAGGGAGCGCGAGTGCTTCTGCGCGAGATTTTGGTCTTCGTGGACGGCTACCCTGACCCCTCATTTCGCGCGTTGGTGGAACCTTTGCTGAAATCTGCCCTCACCAACGCAGGCTTCACTGTCGTGGCGACAGCACAAGAAGTTCGCCGCGAAACGGAGGAACGGCGCTTTGAGCGGGAATCGGAAGAAGTGCACAAAGGTTCGTTGCCGCCAAAAGGGATGATTTTGCGGGAGACGGTGGAGTTGAAAGCGACGGCGCACCTTGTCCGTTCCGCCCGTCAGTTGGGAGCGATTTTGGGCGAACTGCGGCGTTACCGCATTAATGTGGGTGGGTTCTTCCTGCGGAAAAACGAAACAGGTGCGTTGGTCTTTTTAGAAATCGTGGACAACGCCACCCTCACGACAACGGCTCAACTGGTTAGTTTCGCCACCGACAAAGACGAGACCCTCACCATCACGGGCACGCCTTTCGGCGCTATCGTGTTGGGTCGGGACAACCAAAGGCAGCGGGACATGAACGCTTTGCGCGCTGCCCTCACGCATTTGACCAACCTGTTGAAACTCAAGTTGGCGGAGCGCGAACCCATCACGGGAACGGTCTTGGGCAAAGTGGAGGGCGTTACTGCCACTTACATCGTCATCAATGTGGGACGGTTGGACGGCGTTCAAAAGGGAATGCTCTTCGCTGTCCATCCCGTGCGTATTGTGGGGAACGAGCGAGTGGCGTTACCCCCCATCGCCAAACTGCGAGCGCTGGTTATCAACGACACGAACACCGTGTGCGATTTAGTGGAGGGCGATTTGGCAGCGATCAACGAAGGTGACAAGGTCACCGAAATCCTGCCTAACGCAGAAACGAACAACAAAGCCAAGTAGCGATAGTTTGGAAGGCGCCTTTCCCGATGCGCCGATTTTCTCGCTGTTTTGGGGCTACGGACCCCATCCGCAGCGGTTCAACACTTCCCCCAAGCGCTCGGGCAACAAGCCAACCAAAAAAGCGGTGTCCAGAATCGTCCAACGACGACGGATTTCGCGGGCGTGCAAAATGGCTTCCCGTAGGGGGTCTATTGGAACACCGATTTCGCTTGGGTGAGTTGCCGCCCCAACGGTTGCCAGTTGCTGACGGTAGCGCGCCAACGGCATCCGCATTCGGTTCAACTGCTCCCGCAGTTCGTCCCAATGCGCTGCCAACTTTTGCACTGCCTGCTCTGCTCGCTCCCTCGTTAGCCACTTCGCTGAAAATTCTGTCAAGACCCGTTCGGTCATAGCGCCGTAGCGTTGCTCCAATTCCTTTGTGCGCTCCGAAGGTGGAGGTTCGTCCTTCGGCAATCGCCAATCTTTCGGCTCCGTTTCCAGCCACATTTCGTAAAGGGCTAACGCCACCAAAGTGCCGATGCCGACTTGCAACCCGTGCAGCGCAGGTTCACGCCCTTGCCGATACGCTTGCATCTCCAACCAGTGAGAGATGAGGTGCTCGCCACCAGAAGAGGGCGTGGAAGAGCCGGCAATGGTCATGCCCATCCCCGAAACGATGAGTGCGTGCAGCAATCCGTTGACGGCATTCGGCTCGTTTTGAGCGAGAGCACCCAGCCGCTCTTGCAGCCACGCATCGGCAGGTTCCAGCAACTGACGGGGCAGCGGGCAATAGGGCTCGCCCCACAGGAAGTGGGAGATTTGCCAATCCACATCCGCAACCCACTTGGACATCAAATCGGCGTAACCCGCAGCAGTCATTGCCGACGGTGCGGAAGCAACTATCTCGGGTTCTGTCAAGACGCCAACTGGTGGCGTGCATGGGAGCGTTCGCTTGAAACCTTGCACCAACAAAGCAGCGATAGGAGAAGTGTAGCCATTCATGCTGGCAGCGGTGGGAACAGCGATGTAAGGTGTGGCTTGCTGCGCTGCGACCCACTTGACCACATCGTTGAGCGAACCGCTCCCGACGGCGAGAGCGACGCAGCAAGGTTCCCAACGCTGTTGCAGAAAATTCGCTGCTTCGTCCGTCGCGTGCAAAACGACAGGCACAACGACTTCCTGAACAGAAAAGCCCGCGTTTCTCAACAGCGCTGCAACCTTTCGCCCCGCCACTTCCCAAGTGATGTCATCGGCGACGACTAAGACTTTGCCTTGAGCGTCCAACGCAGCAAGGCGGCTTGGCAAGTGAGCAAGGGCATCAGGTTCGGCTTCCACCCATCGGGTTGGGACTGCGTGCTCCTGACCGCAATGCGGACACTGCCACCGTTGTCCCAACAACTTCGTCGCCGTTTCCCACACCTGTGCCTCACCGCTCCTGAAAAACGAAGCGCACCGTCCCATTCACTTTTGGCACGACAACGATGTGGAAGGGTTGGGTGATGACTTGCAGGACGATGGCGTTGGGTGGGGGTGCTGTCTCCTTGACGAAAGCGAGGGCTTCGTTGTTGCGGGCAACGACTTCGGTGATTTGAATGGCGAAACCGCTGGTAGGCTTGCGCCCCATGAACGCGGCTAATACCATGTGGCGACTAAAATCCACTTCGGGAACAGGAGGTGTGGGAGTTCGGGTTGCTTGGACCGTCCGCCACAAATGCGCCCAACTCTTTTCGTCCGTGATGACGAGGCAGCGCGGTTCGTTCACTCCCGAGTGAGCGCCTTTCCACTCCGCTACGAACGGCAAGCGTTGCATGGCTGTTTTGCCTCCGTTGCGCAAAGCGTCCCAAACAGGCACGCCATCCCAATTGGCAGGGACGGGCAAGCCCAATGCTGCCAACGCAGTCGCTGCAGTGCTCATCGTCTTGATGGGATGCTTCAGTTCGCCGTTTCTTGCGGCTAATCCGCCAGCAGCAATCCACGGGATGTTCACATCTTCGGGGTCCGCTGCTCCATGCGTGCGGTCATGCCCGCCATGATCGGCAGTCACGATGATCAGCGTTCGCTCCCACACGCCCAGACCTTTCAGCGCTGCCATGATGCGCCCCGTTGCCACATCGCAACGAACGAGGGCTTCCGCAAACTCAGGGGATGGCGGGATGCCTTTTTTCTCGTTGCCCCAACCGTAACGATGCCCAGCGCTGTCAGGGTCAGAGAAGTGCACGAGGAGCAGGTGGGGGCGCACCGTTCGGAGCACTTGCACCGCCGTTTCCGCAACTTTGAGCGCATCGCCCTTGACATACTCTTCCCTGTCCAGTGTGTCGGGTTTAGCGAATTGCTTGAGTTTGTCCTTGCTAACCACCATCGCGGTGCGCAAGCCCGCTTTCTTGGCGAGTTCAAAGATGGTGGGAACCTTGACAAACCCTGCTTCCTCGCGGAAGCGGTCGTTCCAAGTGATGCCGTGCCGCTCCATCGTCACACCCGTGACCATAGAGGTGTGGGATGGGAGGGTGGAACTGGGCACGATGGTCTGCGCCGTCCACGAGTAACTGCCATTGTCAAGGAGTGTGCGGATATGAGGCAACTTGCCTTCTCTGACCAATTGACGGATGACCGACGGCTTCCCCCCGTCCCAACTGA
>FWWM01003140.1_pt1 | contig 42094 bp, 44 predicted proteins | sample 2228351 | NCBI WGS metagenome assembly FWWM01 (sample SAMEA103939774, study PRJEB20133) | metagenome
CATTCAACTCATCGGCTTGAGCCTGAATTCCTCAACCGGCACGCCGCCGATCAGGTGTTCCTGAATCACCCGCTCGAGCACCGCGGGCGAGCAGGAGTGATACCAAACCCCGTCGGGCCACACGACCGCGATGGGGCCGGCGGCGCAGAGTTGCAGGCAGTCCGCCTTGGTCCGCTGCACGCCTCCGCCCGCCCCGCGCGCGCTATCGGGATTGCGCTGCGGGCCGACGAGGCCGAGTTCCTTCAGCCGGGATTTGAGGAACCCCCACGCCTCCTCCCCCGCCTCGCGCGAGCAGCACTTCTGCTTCTCCGAAATCGCGCAGAGCACGATGTGCCGCGCGATGCCGGTGCCGCTCGCCGGATCGCCGTAATGCCGGGCGAGATTGCTCTGCGCGCAGTGCAGATCCTCGTCGGTCACTCGCCGCTCTCCTCCGCCCTCAGCCAGCGATCGAGCCAGGCGAAGACCGTGTTGTGCCATTGCAGCGAGTTCTTCGCGCCCAGCACCCAGTGGTTTTCATCCGGGAAGACCAGCAATTGCGAGGGGATGCCGCGTTCCTGCAGCGCGGTGAAGCTTTGCAGCCCTTGTGTGTAGGGGACGCGGAAGTCCTTCTCGCCTGTCACCACCAGCATCGGGGTGCGCCAGTTGGCGACGTAATTGGCGGGGTTGAACCTCTCGTAGGTCTCTTTGGCTTCCTCGTAGGAGCCGCCGAAATCCCAGCGCGGGAACCACGATTCCTCGGTCGCATAATACATCGAGCGCATGTCGAAGAGGCCATCGTGCTGGACGATGCAGTCGAAGCGGTCGGGCCAGTTGCCGGCGATCCAGTTGACCATGTAGCCGCCATAGCTCGCCCCCATCGCGCAGGCGCGCTCCCCATCGATCTGCGGGTCGAGCGCAAGCGCGGCGGCGAGGCCTTTTTGCAGGTCTTCCAAGGGCTTGCCGCCCCAGTCGCGGTTGATCGCATCGGTGAAGGCCTGCCCGTACCCGGTGCTGCCGTGGAAATCGACCGAGATGACGGCGTAGCCCTGACTGGCGGTGACGCGCGGGTTCCAGCGGTTCGACCAGCTGTCGTTGAAGCTGCCCTGCGGCCCGCCGTGGATGTAGAGGATCGCCGGGATCGGCCCTGTCTTGTCGGCAAGCCGGGTGATCTGGCCCCACACCGTGTCGCCATTGGCCCCGGCAAAGCTGAAGCGGCGGGTGACGACGCTTGCCATCTGGCCCATGCGGGTGGTGGCGACATCGGTCAGCGGGCGGGCCTGCCCCATGCCGTCCGACAGGTAGAGTTCGGCGGGCTGGCCCAGCGAATCCCGCGTGAACAGCGCGCGGCCCCCCGGCAGCGGCACAAGATTGGCGATATGCGCCTCGTTGCCTGCCATCAGGTTCAGTTCGGTGACCTTGCCGGTGGCGATGTCGATGCGGAAGGCCGGGGTGTCGAGCACCTTTTGCGCGGTGGCGATCAGGCTCTTGCCGTCCGCCGCCCACGCAAGGCTGCCGAAGCTGAGGTCGGTGTCCTTGGTGAGGTTGCGCGCCTTGCCGGTCCTAAGGTCGAGCAGCTGCACCGCCAGCTTGTCCGCCTCGTAGGTCGGCCGCTCCATCGCCAGCCACGCGAGATAGCGGCCATCGGGGGATACGGCAGGGGTGGTGTCGGTCGCGAGGTTGGCCGCGGTCAGCAGGCGGGGCGCGGCGCCGGTGAGGTCGGCGGCGTAGATATCGAGATTGGTCGAGCGCGGCTCCTCGGCGTTGGCGAGGCGCGCGGTGAAGTAGAGCGTCTTGCCGTCAGGCGCGAAGGCGATTTCCTCGCCCCCGCCGAAGGGCATGGTCGGCGTGTCGGCGGTGATCCCGGTCGCGGGGTCGCGCCCGTCGGCAGGCGCGCCCGACCCTTGCGCCTTGCCGTCCACCAGCGGGAAGGTGAAGATGCGGTTGTGGGTGCCGGGGGTGGCCCAGCGGTCCCAGTGGCGCACGAAGCCGTCCGTGCCGTCATAAAGCCGCCCGGTGCCGGGGCCGGGGAGGCTGCGCTCGGGGGCGTCGGGGCAGCCGAAGGTGGCGCAGTCGCGCGCGATCTCGCCCCAGATGGCGATGGCCGATCCGTTGGGGGCGAGCTTGAAGCCGGCGATGCTGCTCTCGAACCCGGCAACCACTTCGGGAATGCCGGTCCGCCCGTCGGCGGCAAGGCTCATGCGCCACACCCGGCTCACCTCGGGCGCACCCTCTTCCGGCGCGGCATCGCTGAGGTAATAGAGATAGCCTTCGGGGCCGAAGGTGAGATCGGAAGCGGTCAGGCCCTCCAGCTGCACCGGGGCGGCGCCGGCTTTCGTGAGATCGAGCAGATAGTGCTGCGGCGAGCGCTTGAGCGTCTCCGGATCGGTCACCGTGACGCTGTAGACCGCCAAGGTGCCCTGTGCATTCACTGCAGGGGCGCCGAGGCGCGGGAGGGTCACCAGGTCGGCAGCGCTCATCGGCGGGTGGGCGAGGCCCGGGATCGCGGGCGGAGGCGCGGCTTCCTGCGCGGCCAGCGGGGTGGCGGACAGGGCGACAGCGGCGACGACAGCGCCGAAAGCAAGGATGTTACGCATGGCAGGCAGGACTAGCCCGCCTGCCCGGCTCTTGCCAGAGCTTAGCGCCGCTTGCCGACGATCCGCGCGATTTCGGCCTGCACGAGACTCTCGACCATCGCGGGCAGATTCGCCTCAAGCCATTCGGCCAGCATCGGGCGCAGCAATTCGCGGGTCAGGCCTTCCAGCGACGTCTCGCCCTGCCGCACGATCTGCGGGCGCGCGGGCGGTTCGGCCAGCATCGCGAGCGCGGCGAGGTTTTCCTGCATCGCATCGCGCACCTGATCGGCGATCAGCGGGGTTTCCTCAGGCGTTTCCATCGGCATCGCGGGCGCTTCGGCGCTGGGCGCAAGCTCCATCTCGCCGAGGTCGAGCACATCTTCCGAATCGCGCACAGTGTGGGTGCGGGCGAGCGGCGGGGCGTCACTCTCGGGCTGTTCGGACACCAGCATCCGGCGGCGGCGCGCTTCCATCGCGCCCACGCGGTTGTCGCGCGCGATCACTTTCTTGATCGATTCGAGGATTTCCTCGACGGATGCCTCGTTATCCTGGCCCATCATTCGCCCCATATGACACCACCCGGCCTGTCCCGAATCGGGATACGATTCACTCGCCGGGCAGCAATTGCGGGCCGATTGTTGCCGTGGCGGGGGGAATGTCAACGGTGCTGGTCGATTCCGGGGCAGGTTCGGGGTCGCGGTCCCAGTCCCACAGCTTGCTGCTGACCCGGTCGGCATTGACCTGCGGATCGTAGAGCACCCCGGCGGAATCGAGATTGAGATCGCGCGCCTCGGCCTTGCCCATCAGCGCCAGCAGGTTGAACCCGGCGACATAGGCGTTGCGCCGCGCGGTCACCAGCTGGGCGCGGGTGTTGACCAGTTCCTGTTCGGCGTTGAGCACGTCGAGCACCTGACGGTTGCCAATCGACTGTTCGGCGCGCACGCCTTCGAGACTGAGCTCGGCCGCCTCGACCGCGGCCTGCGCGCTCTTGATCACCGCATTGGCGGCCTGCCAGTTGGCATAGGTCGAGCGGATGTCGGCGATCACCTGCCGCTCGGTCGCGATGACGTTCTCCAGCGCGGAGGATTCGCGCGCGGCGGCCTGCCGCTGGCGCGCGGCGGGAAGCCCGCCCTGAAAGATCGGGACGGTGAAGCGCACCCCGGCGCTCGCCGTGGTTTCGGTCTGGAAGAAGCGCGGATCGCCCGCCTGCAGCGTGCCGAAATAGTCCTGATAGTCGAGCCCGGCGAAGAGCTGCACGGTCGGCAGGCGTCCGGCCCCGGCGACTTCGGTGTCGAAGCCCGCCGCCTTGGCACGCTGCTTGGCCGCGATCAGGCTGGCGTTGTTTTCGAGTCCCGTCACGATCGCCTCGCCCACGGTGTCGGGCAGGCCCGGCAGCGGCGGCGGGGCTTCAAGTTCGCCCGGCGCCCGTCCGACCAGGCGGATATAGGTCTCGCGCGCGGCGATGAGGTTCGCCTCGGCCGAGCGCAGATCGCCCTCCGCCAGCGCGAGGCGCGAACGCGACTGGGCGACGTCGGTGATGGTGAGATCCCCGATCTGGAAGCGGTCGCCGGTCGCCTCGAGATTGGTGCGCAGCACCGCGACATTGTTGGTGGCGAGCGCGACCAGCGCCTCGGTGCGCAGCACGTCCATGTAGGCGGCGACGACCTGGGTGAAGAGATTGCTCTCGGTCAGGCGCAGGTCGGCCTGTCCGGCATCGCGCCGTTCCTTCGCGGCGGCGATGCCGTTGCGCACCGCGCCGCCCGAATAGATCGGCACCACCAGATCCGGCCCGACCGCAAAGACCCGCTCGGTCGGGGCGAAGGCGTTGGGCGAAGGCTTGACGAATTCGACATATTGCCCGGTCGCATTGATCGAGGGCAGGCCCTGCGCGCGCTGGATCGGCACGTCCTCGTCGGCGGCGCGCTGGGTGTCGCGCGCGGCTTCGAGCGAGGGGTTGTTGACATAGGCCGCCGCCAGCGCCTCGCGCAGAGTGTCGGCGCGCGCCGGCCCCGCCAGCGCGGCGAGTGCGAGCAGGCTGGCCGATGCGGCAAGCGGGAAGGAGGCGGCGCGGCGGATCAAGCGAAGGTCCACCCCTTGGGCGCGTCGAAGGCGTGGAGCACCGGAATGCCGAGATCCTCGACCGGCATCAGGTTGACCTTGCCGGCGACCTTGCGGCCCGTGGCAAGCCGGGTGACCTGACGCAGCAGCAGCCCGGTGATAATCCGGCCTTCGTCGGTCAGCACCGCGGCGAGCGCTTCGGGCAGCTGTTCGATCGCGCCGTCGATCACGATCAGGTCATATTCGCCCGTCACCTTGCCCGTGGCGGCGTCTTCGGCAGAGATTTCGGTCAGCGCGGCGACCAGCGGGCGCAGCAGCGCGGCGAGGTAGCCGGTGCCGCCGCTCACCACCAGCGCGCGGGTTTCGGGCATGGGCGCGGCTTCGAGCAGCGCCTTGCCGTAGAACAGCGGCGCGGCGAGGTGGCCTGCGGTGCCGAGCTGGATCGTGCGGTCGATATAGGCCGCCGCAGCCTTGTCAGCGGGCAGATAATCCTCGCGCGGGACGGCGAGCATCCGGGCGAGCGCGAATTCCTCGTTCACGCCGCTGGTGCGCAGCTGGCTGTCGATCATCGCGCGGCGGGCGGTGACGGAATTGGGCAGGGTTGTGGTCATGGTGTCCATCGCTCTTCGGGTAACTGTATTAGGGTAGCAATACAGTTCGTCAACCCTCTCCTTAAACGGGCCCGCGTCCGGTTCCAAGCGCTTTGGCCCGGCTGGCGATTTCGCCCTTTGACCTCGCCGCCTCCCGGTGCTTAGGGGAGCGCCAAACCCTGTGGGGTGCAAATCGACTTAGTGAGGGATGGCTTCGATGAGTGACATGACGAAGGCACGCGGTGACGTGCGGATCGAGACCGATTCGCTGGGCGAAGTGGCGGTTCCGGCCAACATGCACTGGGGCGCGCAGACGCAGCGCAGCATCGTCAACTTCCCGATCGGCGGCGAAAAGATGCCTCCGGCGCTGGTGCGCGCGCTGGGCGTGCAGAAGCTGTCCGCGGCCAAGGCCAACATGAAGCTGGGCGTGCTCGATGCGCGGATCGGCGAAGCCATCGTCCAGGCCGCGCGCGAGGTGATCGACGGGACGCTCGCCGACCAGTTCCCGCTGGTGGTGTGGCAGACCGGGAGCGGCACCCAGTCGAACATGAACGCTAACGAGGTGATCGCGAGCCGCGCGAACGAGATCCTCACCGGCAGCAAGGGCGGCAAGACGCCCGTCCACCCCAACGACCACTGCAACATGGGCCAGTCGTCGAACGACACCTTCCCCACCGCGATGCACATCGCCGCGGCGAGCGAGGCGATCGACCATCTGATCCCGGCCCTGAAGAAACTGCACGGCGCGCTCGATGCCAAGGCGAAGGAATTTGCCGACATCGTCAAGATCGGCCGCACGCACCTGCAGGATGCGACCCCGATGACGCTGGGGCAGGAATTCTCGGGCTACGCCAAGCAGATCGAATACGGTATCGCCCGCGTCGAGGCCGCGCTTCCGCGTGTGCTCGAGCTGGCGCAGGGCGGCACCGCCGTGGGCACCGGGATCAACGCCAAGGTCGGCTTCGACACCGCCTTTGCCGCCGAAGTCGCTGCCGAGACCGGCCACGCCTTCGTCACCGCGCCCAACAAGTTCGAAGCGCTCGCCGCGCATGATGCGATGGTGGAGATTTCGGGCGCGCTGAACGTGCTTGCCGTCAGCCTGATGAAGATCGCCAACGACATCCGCCTCTTGGGCTCCGGCCCGCGCTCGGGCCTCGGCGAGCTGTCGCTCCCTGCCAACGAGCCGGGCTCCTCGATCATGCCGGGCAAGGTCAACCCGACCCAGTGCGAGGCGATGACGATGGTCTGCGCGCAGGTGATGGGCAACCACATGACGGTGACGGTGGCGGGATCGCACGGGCACCTTGAGCTCAACGTGTTCAAGCCGGTGATGATCTACAACGTGCTCCAGTCGATGAAATTGCTGGGCGATGCCGCCCATGCCTTCACCGACAATTGCGTCGTCGGGATCGAGGCCAACACCACCCGCATCACCCAGCTTTTGAACGAAAGCCTGATGCTGGTGACCGCGCTGAACCCCCACATCGGCTATGACAACGCCGCCAAGATCGCCAAGAAGGCCCACGCCGAAGGCACCACGCTGAAGGAATCGGCGCTGGCGCTCGGCCTGCTGACCGAAGAGCAGTTTGCCCAGTGGGTTGTGCCCTCGGACATGATCCGGCCGCGCGATTGATTTGTCGCAGCGCTGACGCGCGGGCGGTCTGCGCCACCGAAGGTGGCCGCCAACAGCATTCGTCGGTGATGAACAGCCGTTCATCATTCGACCAAGGCGAGTCTCCGCCCGACAACCTTCGCCCCGCCCGGTAGCTTTCGCCGGGCGGGCGCAGTATCGCTGATTGCCATAATGGCGACCACTACCACCCACGACACCGCGCCCGACGGGTCCGTGCCGACCGTTTCGTTCCGCACAGTGCTGTTCTCGATGATCGTGCTGTGGGCGACCTATTTCATCCTCACCACGGTGCGCGCGATGGTGATGGATTTCGATCTCCAGTTCGAACTCGGCTGGCGGCGCCTGCTGGTGACGGTGATCGGGGTCGGCTTCACGATCGTGCTGTGGCTGTTGCTGCGCCTGTTCGACACCCGCCCGCTGTGGATCAAGATTTCCGGCGCGATCATGCTCGCGATGCCCGTTGCGCTGGGGATCGGGCAGGTCAATTACTTCGTGTTCAAGGACACGCAGATCGCGCAGGAACAGGCCTACGCCAAGAAATACAACCTCAACCTGCGCCGCGACGAGAGCGGCAATCTGCTGGTCGATGTGCCCGTGCGCCGGGTCGGCCCCGTGCCCGAGGGGCAGCCGGGAGCCGCCGCGCCGCAAGGCGGTCAGGTGGAATCGGTGATCATCGCCCCGGCGGAGACCAGCGCCGATTTCTGGCGCAAGCTGCTCGACGTGGCGCTGGGTCGCTATTTCCTGTTGCTGGCCTGGGCCTCGACTTATTTCGCGCTGCTCGCCGGGGTGCAGGCGCGCGCGGCGCAGCGGCGCGAGGAGCAGTTCCGTTCCGCCGCCAAAGCCGCCGAATTGCTGTCCCTGCGCTATCAGGTGAACCCGCACTTCCTGTTCAACACGCTGAATTCGCTTTCCGCACTGGTGATGACCGGCAAGGCCGAGCGGGCCGAGCGGATGATCCAGACGATCAGCCGCTTCTACCGCCACTCCCTCGCCAACGAGCCCACCGCCGATGTGTCGCTGATCGACGAGTTCGACCTGCAGAAGCTCTATCTCGATATCGAGGCGGTGCGCTTTCCCACGCGGTTGGTGACGGTGTTCGATCTGCCCGCCGATCTCGAGGATGCGCGCGTGCCGGGGATGATCCTGCAACCGCTGGTCGAGAATTCGGTGAAATACGCGGTCTCGCCGGTCTCGCGCCCCGTCACCATCACGATGGCCGCGCGCGAGGAGTTCGACCGGCTGGTGATCACCGTCGGCGATGATGGCCCCGGCGTGCCGCAGGGCACACGGCACGGCTTCGGCATCGGCCTCGCCAATGTGCGCGACCGGCTGGAGGCGCGCTTCGGCCCCGATATCGGCTTTTCCTCCGCCCCCGTGCCGGGTGGCTATTGCACCGAAATCCGCATCCCTCTGACCAGAACCACGAGCCGCCATGTCTGATCCGCACGCCGACACCGCCGCCCTCAGAACCCTGATCGTCGACGACGAACCGCTCGCGGTGGAGCGGGTGCAGGTGATCTGCGCCGAGATCCCGCAGGTGCGCGTGGTCGGCACCGCCAGCGACGGGGCCGCGGCCCTGCGGCTGGCCGAGAAGCTGACGCCCGATCTGGTGCTGCTCGACATGACCATGCCCGAACTCGACGGCCTCGGCGTCGCGCGCCACTTCGCCGCGCAGCCGCAGGCCCCGGTGGTGATTTTCGTCACCGCGCATGATCACTTCGCGGTCGAAGCCTTCGATCTGGAAGCGGTCGACTATGTGCTGAAGCCCGTCTCCGCCGACCGGCTGGCGCGGGCGATCGAGCGTGCGGTCGCCCGGCGCGGGCAGCGGCGCGAAAGGCAGAGCCGCTATCTCGACGAGCTATGGGTGCCGCACCGTTCCGAACTGCTGCGCATCGCGGTGAGCGAGGTGCACCAGATCGACGCCGAGCGCGATTACGTGCGCCTCCACGTCGGCGGGGCCGAGGGCGGGCGTTCCTATCTGCTGCTCCAGACCATCGCCGGGCTGGAAGAGCGGCTCGATCCCGAAGAGTTCATCCGCATCCACCGCTCCACCATCCTGCGCCGCGACCATATCCGCGGGCTGCGCCACGATGGTCTCGGCGTGTGGTCGGCGGAACTGGTGAACGGCGAGGCGCTGCGCATCGGCCGCACCTATCTGGCGCGCGTCAAGGCGATGGCTGGCAGGTAGATTTCTTGTTTCAAGCCACCTTCGGTGGCGCAGACCGCCCGCCCCGCCTCCCCACCCGGCCAGCAATAGTACCACTATGTTATGGTGGCCGGGTGGGAACGCGGGGCGGGAGGTCTGCATCGCGCGTCAGCGCGATCCTCACAAAAAACGGCCCGAACCCCAGGGACTGGAAGGGTTCGGGCCTTAGGATGCACCATCCCGCCTGCGGGGCATGGGATGGCGCAAGCCGGGTAAGCGCGGATCAGCCGCCGCGCCTCTCGTTCGAGAGCAGCACCGCGACCTGCTGGCGCGCGTCGGAGCGGGCCTTGGCGAGGCAGGCGCGGGCTTCCTGGCTCATCACCCGCGAACCGCTCTGGACGCTGGTGGTGCGGCACACGCTGCGCACGGCCTTTTCAACGCGCTGGTCGAGGGTCTTCTGACCCGCAGCCGTGCCGAGATCGAGATCGGCGGTCTGAACGCTGATCGTCATCGTCTGAACGTCTCCGGCCAGTGCCGGGCTGATCGCAGCGCCGGCCAGACCGATCGCGGCCAGGGTGTGGGTGATTGTTTTCGCAAGGGGTTTCATCTCTCTCTTCCTCCGTTTGGCAGGCGGCCTGTGATCGGAAGGGGGTCCGATTGCGGGGGGATGAGGCGTCCTGCTGAAAGCCTTGATACGCCCTCGCCCGGCCCGGATCATGCGCGCTTCGATCAACCCCGCCTGCCCGTTCGACCGGGGCAGCGGCGCGATGACCAATGGCGCAGAAGCGGCGACAAATGGCGGTTTGCAATCGACCGGCGCAGCGCCATAGTGGCGGCATGACCTGGGCGACGGTGATCATCTTCCTCCTCGGGATCGCCAATTTCGCGATCAACCGCGCGGTGTTCGACAGCGGCCACCCCTTGTTCCTGCGCCTGCCGCAGGCGAGCCGGCTGCTCGGCAGCCGCGCCGCGCTGGTGAGCGAATTCGTGGTGCTGCTGGTGGCCTTGCTGCTTTCGGTCAGGGGCTGGCCGATCTTCGCCTATTTCTATGCCATCTACACGATCGCCAATGGCTTTGCGGCTTGGATGATCGTGACCCGCCGCATATAGGTGGCGCACGCCCACAGCCTGCGCCGGGAGCCTCGATCATCATGGATGCCAAGACCCCCTGCTGGCTCGTCGTCAATCCCGCGAGCGGAAGCAACACCGCGGATTCGGCCGAATCGCTCAAGACCGCGCTCGAACAGCGCGGCTGGGCGGTCGCCCGCACGCTTGTCTTTCCCGACGATGGCCTGCCCGATCCGCGCGCGCTGGAGGCGCAGGGGATCGCGCAGCTGGTGATCTATACCGGCGATGGCAGCATGGGGGCGCTGATCAATCATCTCTCCGGCTGGACCGGTTCGGTGCTGGCTCTGCCCGGCGGGACGATGAACCTGCTGCCCCTGCGGCTGCACCGCACGCTCGATATCGCGGCGATTCTCGATGTGGTGGCGGGCGGCGGAGCGGTGGCGCGGCGTCTGGGCTGCGTGCGCTGCGATGCGGGCCTCGCGCTGGCGGGTCTGCTGGTCGGGCCGGGCACCGCCTGGAGCCGGGTGCGCGAATCGATGCGCCACTTCGCGATCGCCGAGATCGCGAGCGAGACCATCGCCGCCTTCCGCGAGACCGCCACCGGGCCCTATGTGACCCTGCCCGAGCGATCGAACGCACGCGCGGAGGGCTATCCGCTGGTCGAACTGACGCCGGGCGAGCACGGCATCCAGATCGACGGCTATTTCGCCGAGGCGCCGGGCGAGTTTGCCGAGCAGGCCTGGGCGCTGCTGCGCCGCCGCTTTCGCGAAGGCCCGCACGACCGGCTGGGCCTTGCCGATGCGATCACGCTCCAGAGCGTCGATGGCGACCCGCTCGCCTGCCTGATCGACGGTGAGCCTGCCGAGTGCCCCTCCCCCTTCCGCTTCACGCTCGAATATTGCGGCGTGGACCTGCTGGCGACCGCGCATGACTGCTGAGACGCGCTGCCTGTTCCACCTGTCGGACATTCACTTCGGGCTTGAGGATCGCGAGGCGCTGGAATGGGTGCGCGGCGAGATCGCGACCCGCCGCCCCGATGCGGTGATCATCACCGGCGATCACACGATGCGCGCGCGGCGCCACGAATTCGCCGCGGCGACGCGCTGGATCACCGCGCTCGACGTGCCGGTGACGATCAGCATCGGCAATCACGATATGCCCTATTTCAATCTGATCGAGCGCTTTTTCGCGCCCTACAAGCGGTTCGAGGGGATGAAGGACGTGGTCGAGCGTGAGCTCGATCTGCCGGGCCTTGCGATCATTCCGCTCAAGACCGTGCGGCGCTGGCAGCCGCGGTTGAACTGGTCGAAGGGCTGGGTCACGCCTGCCGCGCTGGCGCGGTGCCTCAGCGCGATCGACGCGCTGCCCGCCGGGATGCGCGCGCTGGTTGCCGTGCACCACCCGCTGCGCGAGGTCGGCACGCAGGGCACCGCGCTCACCAAATATGGAGAGGCGGCGCTCCGCGAACTGGCGCGGCGCGACGTGCTGGGCGTGCTGTCGGGCCATGTCCACGATCCCTTCGACATCGCCGAGCCGACCGCGGAAGGCCCGGTGCGGATGATCGGCGCAGGCACGCTGTCGCAGCGCATCCGCTCCACCCCGCCGAGCTTCAACGAACTCACCTGGAACGGCACCGCGCTGACGGTGACCGCGCGCAATCTCGAGAATGTGTCGACACCCGACATGATGATCGCCGACGTGCCCCCCGATGCCATGCCGCCGCGTTCCCCGGATGAGCCGGTCGCGCCGGTCGAGCGGGTGCCGGAGGTCGACCCGCCGGTGCATTGATGGGGGGGATTGCTGTGCCCTTGGTAACCTGACGGGGGTCAGGCTTAACCTTTTCTCTATTTCCCGCGTTAAGACATCCTTCGGCATATTGCGCGCGCAGGCGGGGGGCTTGCAACGATCCGTGCCGCCCGGCCTGCCCTGTTCAACCGATGCGCCGCCCTGCGCGGCGCGTGAGATGAAGGGGTTTTGCGATGGATTTGATCAAGTCCGTGATGCTCGGCGCGGTGCTGTCGGTCACGCTGGCGCTGGTGATCGGCGCGCAGGGCACCAGCGCGGGGCCGCTGGCGATCCACATGGTCAATATCGCGCAGACCAAGTTCTTCTGGTCGTGGCCGATCTTCTTTTCGGGAACCGGGCTGTCGTTCGGAATCATGCTGCTGCAACGCTGACCGGCGCCGGCAGCGCGCCACGAAACAGGGCACACGAAAAAGGGCGGCTCCCTCGCGGGGGCCGCCCTTTCTGTATCGGGTAAGGTAAGACCTTAGCGCTTCGAGAACTGGAAGCTGCGGCGGGCCTTGGCCTTGCCGTACTTCTTGCGTTCCACCACGCGGCTGTCGCGGGTGAGGAAGCCTTCGGCCTTCACCGCGCTGCGCAGCTCGGGCTCGTACTTGGTCAGGGCCTGGGCGATGCCGTGCTTCACGGCGCCCGCCTGACCCGACAACCCGCCGCCGCGCACGGTGGCGACGACGTCGTACTGGCCGGCACGGTCGGTGACAGTGAAGGGCTGGTTGATCACCAGACGCAGGGTCGGACGCGCGAAATAGGTTTCCTGATCGCGGCCGTTGATGGTGATCTTGCCGGTGCCCGGCTTGACCCACACGCGGGCAACCGCATCCTTGCGGCGGCCAGTGGCGTAGGAACGGCCCTGCGCATCGACTTCGCGGTCGCGCAGCGGCGCGGTGACGCGGGCGATTTCGGCGGCGTCGCCCTGCGGGGCGTTGCCGGCGATGTCCTTGAGATCGGCGAGATCCGAGACGGTGGTGGTTTCGTCAGCCATTATGCGGCCACCTTGTTCTTGCGGTTCATGGAAGCGACGTCGAGCACCTGCGGCTTCTGGCCGTCATGCGGGTGCTCGGTGCCGGCATAGAGGTGCAGCGCCTTCATCTGCTGGCGGCCGAGCGGGCCGCGCGGAATCATGCGTTCGACAGCCTTTTCGAGCACGCGCTCGGGGAAACGGCCGCCCAGCACCTTGGCCGGGGTGGTTTCCTTGATGCCGCCGGGGTGGCCGGTGTGCTTGTAATAGACCTTGTCGCCCATCTTCTTGCCGGTGAACTGCACCTTGTCGACGTTGATGACGATCACGTGATCGCCGCAATCGACGTGCGGGGTGTAGCTCGGCTTGGTCTTGCCGCGCAGGATGTTGGCGATGATCGAGGCCAGACGACCCACGACGAGACCGTCGGCGTCGATGATGTGCCAGTTCTTTTCGACCTCGGCCGGTTTGATCGACCGGGTCTGCTTGCTGAGCGCCTTCATGGCATGTGTCCTTGGTTCGAAACTGTCTGCCGGGGATGATCCGGGAGAATCACCCGCCAGGCCCGCGGCCCGGTTGGCGAAGTGGCGCGCAAATGTCGCTTGAGGGGCGCGAAGTCAAGCAAAAGCGCCATTTTCCGATGCGGTAAAATAATACCGCTACTCCGGAATGCTTCCCATCAGCCATCCCAGCGTCGCCGGATGGGCGGCATCGGCGTGCCAGCCGATCACCGCCGGGGTGTCGTAGGGATGGAGCTCGCCGAGCCGTTCCACCACATCCTCGAGCCGCTCGGAGGTGGTCTTGAACAGCACCCCGACCTCGCTCCCGACCGCGCGGGCGCCGTCCCACACGAAGCGGCTTTCGATTGCGGGCAGGATGTTGGCGCAGGCGATCAGCCGGTCATCGAGCAGCGCGTCGGCAGCGGCGCGGGCGCTTTCGGTGTCGGGGAAGGGACACCAGACCAGCGCCGCGCCGGACATCATGGCGCTCTCCGCGCAAGGCCGTCGGAATGCATCGCGCGCGCGGTCGCGGCGACGGTCAGCGCGCCGACCAGCTGGTGCGCGGCAGCGATCCACAGCGCAACGCCGCTCATCACCGTGGCAATGCCGAGCAGCACCATCGTCCCGAAGGCGGTGTGGACCGCGATGCTGGCAAAGCGATCGGTCGTCCGCACCCGCCGCGCCAGCCACACCAGCGCGGCAACCGCGACGAAGGCCCACCAGCGATGCAGAAACTGCAGCAGGAACGGATCGTGCGTCAGGTTCCAGAGCGACCATTCGACCTGCGGCACCAGCCGCCCGTTCATCAGCGGCCAGTCATAGGCGGCATGGCCCGCGTTGAGCCCCGCCACCCACGCGCCGAGCAGCAATTGCACGAACAGCACCGCGCCAACCAGCGCCGCACCCGCCGTCAGTGGAGCAGGGCGCGCGGCAGGATCGCGGGCGAGTGTCCTCAGGTCGCGCGCAGTCCACACCAGTCCGGCAAGCAGCAGCAGCGCGGTGAGCAGGTGGGCCGAGAGGCGAAAGTGGCTGACATCGGTGAGATCGGTGTTCCCCACGCCCGAGGACACCATATACCACCCCAGCGCGCCCTGCCCGCAGATCAGCGCGAACATTGCCGCCAGCCGCCAGCCATAGCCCGCCGGAATCGCCCGCCGCAGCGCGAACACCGCCAGCGGCAGCAGGAAGGCGAGCCCGATCACCCGGCCAAGGATGCGGTGGAACCACTCCCAGAAGAAGATGAACTTGAACGCCGCAAGATCCATCCCCGCCGGGCCGCTTTCCATTCGGTATTCGGCGGTGAGGCGATATTTGGCGAATTCGGCGGCCCAGGCGCTTTCGGTGAGCGGGGGCAGGATGCCGCTGACGACGTTCCATTCGGTGATCGACAGCCCGCTTTCGGTCAGCCGGGTGATCCCGCCGACGACGACGATCATCACCACCAGCACCGCGACCATCTCCAGCCAGCGCGCCAGCGCCAGTGGGCGGGCGCGGGTGCCGGGGGGATTGGCGAAGAGGCTCGACAGGGAGGCGGAGGTGGCCATGACGTGCCCGTCTTTGTCCCTCCGCCGCCGCGCACGCAAGCCCGTTTGCCGCAAACACCCGTGCGGCGCGTGCAAGCGCAGCGGCGAAGCGCACGGATTTTCTTCGCGATTGGCGCTTGCGAAATGTAACAACATTACATATCTGGGCTGAACCATGCCGCACAATGCCCTGCCCTCCGCGAGTCGACCCTCGTTCCGGCGCCGACTCGATCAGATCGGGATCGGGCTTGCGGGCCTGTGCGCGGTGCATTGCCTGCTGACCATCGTGATCGTCTCGGCACTTGGTGTGGGCGGGCATTTCCTGCTGGAAGAGAACATCCACCGCATCGGCCTGCTGCTGGCGCTCATCGTGGCCGCGGTTGCGATCGGGTGGGGCCTGCTGCGCCATGGGCGGATGCTGCCTTTCGCCATCGCCGCGGGGGGGCTGGCGCTGATGGCGGCAGCGCTGGTGGTGCCGCACGGGACCAACGAATTCGTGCTGACGCTGATCGGGGTCGTGCTGGTCTCGCTCGCGCACTGGCTGAACCTGCGCGCGGCGCATTGATCCTCGCAAAACGCGCGGTTGCACCACGGCGGCGAGGGACTATGTCTCGCGCCATGACCAAGACCATCACGCTCAACGGCGCGCCCCATCGCTCGGACGCTGCAACCATCGCCGATCTGGTGCGCGAACTCGATCTCGCGCCCGAAAAGGTCGCGGTCGAGCGCAATGGCGAAATCGTCCCGCGCTCGACGCTGTGCGAGGCCGCGCTGGCAGAGGGTGACGTGCTCGAGATCGTGCACTTCGTCGGCGGGGGCGATCACGAGGATACGTGGAGCGTCGCAGGCCGCACCTTCCGCTCGCGCCTGATCGTGGGCACGGGCAAGTACAAGAGCTTCGAGCAGAATGCCGCCGCGGTCGAGGCGAGCGGCGCTGAGATCGTCACCGTGGCGGTGCGCCGCGTGAATGTCAGCGACCCCAAGGCGCCGATGCTGACCGACTTTATCGACCCCAAAAAGATCACCTACCTCCCCAACACCGCGGGCTGCTTCACCGGGGACGAAGCGGTGCGCACGCTGCGACTGGCGCGCGAGGCGGGGGGCTGGGATCTCGTGAAGCTCGAAGTGCTGGGCGAGGCGCGCACACTCTACCCCGATATGCGCGAGACGCTGAAGGCGACCGAGGTGCTGGCGAAAGAGGGCTTCTTGCCGATGGTCTATTGCGCCGACGATCCGATTGCCGCCAAGCAGCTGGAAGATGCGGGCGCGGTCGCGATCATGCCGCTGGGCGCGCCGATCGGGTCGGGGCTCGGCATCCAGAACCGCGTGACGATCCGCCTGATCGTCGAAGGCGCGAAGGTTCCGGTGCTGGTCGACGCGGGCGTGGGCACCGCGTCCGATGCCGCAGTCGGCATGGAACTGGGCTGCGACGGCATCCTGATGAACACCGCCATCGCCGAGGCGAAAGACCCGATCCGCATGGCCCGCGCGATGAAACTTGCGGTCGAGGCCGGGCGCGAGGCCTATCTGGCGGGCAGAATGGCGCGGCGGATGTATGCCGATCCCAGCTCGCCGCTAGCTGGGTTGATCTAACACCAACGGAGCGGGCGGCGTTGAACGGCTGCGCAGCAGCCGCAAGGCCGGCAGGCCGCCCACAGCGACTTGCCCGACGGGCGCATGAGCGAGGATGTCGCATCGCGGATGCGATGCGGAACACAAGGACTCCGCGCTTTTCCTACCTAACGCTTAATTAACCATGCCGTGCGACGTTCTCCTCGTCCAAAGGAGACACGCGCCATGATGATGCCGATTGCCGAGATGCGGGAATTTGCCGGGTTCGCCCCTGCCGAGCAGCGCTATATCAAGCGCAGCCTCGATATTGGCCTCGCGCGCACCGATGCCTTCCGGCGCTGGGGGCGGGGCGAGGCGGAGAACACCGCCATCCGCCGGCAATATGTCGCCTATCAGGATCTCAAGGCGCTGCGCGGGCTGATCCCGTCCGAAGGCACCCCGCAGGAAGTCGAGCGCTTCCTCGGCAAGCTGGTCCGCATCGCCGCTTTCGATCTGGAGCAGGAGCGGCTGGCGAGCTTCTCGGCCTTCCGCTTTCTCTACGAACGACTGCTCGGCGCGCGGGTGCGGCCCTGGCTGCCCGCCGCCTTCTGCGCTGCCAGCGCGCTGCCGAGCATCGCCCCGCAGCGCCGCAAGATCTTGCTGCAATCGCTCTCCGAAGCCGCCGCCACCGCGCCCGGCTGGTCTGACCGCGAGCCGGTGTTCCTGCCCGAATATGTGGACGATTTCGAAGCGGCCTAATAGTTACGCAGGGATGGAGACACCCTCCCCCTATCACCCCCCGGTCAAACGTTCGCTCAGCATCGCGGGCCACGCAACTTCGATCAGCCTCGAACCGCTGTTCTGGGATATGCTCAAGACCGCCGCCATGCGCGAGGGACTGGCCGTGGCTGCCCTCGTCGCGCGGATCGACGCCGAGCGGATCAAGTCCCCCACCCCGCCCGGCCTCGCCAGCGCGATCCGGGTGTGGCTGGTGCGACAGATCCGGGATCAGTAATTGGCGGGCGGATCGCTGGCCGGGAAGCTTTCGTCAAGTGCCTGATCGGTTTCGGTCCATTCGCGGTTTTCGGGATCGCGCATCGCATCCGGTCCGGCATCGCGAACGGTCTGATGGCCGGCATCTGCCTGTCCATCGGCCAAGGCGGCATTCTTAGTCCCGCCATCGCGGGTGAGGTAGCGGTAACCGGCGTAACCGGCGGCACCAAGGGCGGCTAATCGCAAGATCATGTCGAACTCCTGAGGTTGTCTACCCAGGAGCAAGTCGGCGCGCGCGCTTTTGGTCCCTGCCTAATCGTCCACCCGTTCGATATCCGCGCCGACCAACTGGAGCTTTTCCTCCAGCCGCTCGTAGCCGCGATCGAGGTGGTAGAGGCGGCGCACGGTGGTCTCGCCCTCGGCGGCCAGCGCTGCGATGACCAGGCTCATCGAGGCGCGCAGGTCGGTTGCCATGACTTCGGCGCCGGTGAGGGCTTGCGCGCCCTTGACGATCGCGGTGCGGCCCTCGGTGGTGATGTCCGCGCCCATGCGCGCCAGTTCGGGCACGTGCATGAAGCGGTTCTCGAAGATCGTCTCTTTCAGCACGCTTGCGCCCTCGGCCTTGCACAGCAGCGCCATCAGCTGCGCCTGCATATCGGTGGCAAGACCGGGGTAAGGCGCGGTGGTGAGGTTGGTCGCCTTCATCGCGCCATTGGCCTTCACCGAGACGCTCTTGGCGTCCCATTCGACATGGATGCCGATTGCCTGCAGCGCGTGGATGGTGGCCATCATGTCATCGGCCTTGGCGCCTTCCAATCGCACCTCGCCCCCGGTGATCGCGGCGGCGCAGGCATAGGAGCCCGCCTCGATCCGGTCGGGCATCACGCGGTAGGTCGCGCCGTGCAGCCGCTTGACGCCGTGGATGGTGAGGTTGGAGGTGCCGATCCCCTCGATCTCCGCCCCCATCGCCACGAGCATGTTGCACAGGTCGACGATCTCGGGCTCGCGCGCGGCGTTGAACAGGCGGCTGGTGCCGTTCGCCAGCACGGCAGCCATCAGCGCATTCTCGGTCGCGCCGACGCTGACCACCGGGAAATCGAAATCCCCGCCCGGCATCCCGCCATCGGGCTGCACGGCGCGGACATAGCCTGCGGCAAGCTCGATCTTCGCGCCGAAGGCCTCCAGCGCCTTCAGATGCAGGTCGATCGGGCGGTTGCCGATCGCGCAGCCGCCGGGCATCGAGACGGTCGCCTCGCCCGCGCGGGCCAGCATCGGGCCGAGCACGAGGATGCTCGCGCGCATTTTTCGCACCAGATCATAGGGCGCGACCGTGGAGGTGATGCGGGTCGCCTCCATGCTCATCACCCGGCCGAAATCTTCCGGGCGCGTGCCCTGAATCACCGTGGTGACGCCGAACTGGTTCATCAGGTGCTGGAACCCGTCGATATCCGCGAGCCGCGGCAGGTTGCGCAACGTCAGCGGCTCTTCGGTGAGCAGCGCGCAGGGAATCAGCGTGAGCGCGGCGTTCTTCGCGCCGGAAATGGGGATGGTGCCGGAAAGGCGGTTGCCGCCGCGAATGATGAGCTTGTCCATGTCCGCAGCCTTAGCGAAAAGTGCCCTAGGCGCAACTCACCCGCGACAACGGGCGGCAAAGATTGACCTTGCCTGCCGCCTCCGGCACGGGGCGGCGGAACAAGGTCGGGTCGCACGCCTTTAAAGTTCCATCCCAGCGAGAGCGCCGCATGTCACCCAAACCGATCCGCAAAGCCGTCTTCCCCGTTGCCGGTCTCGGCACGCGCTTCCTGCCCGCGACCAAGGTCGTCCCCAAGGAACTGCTGCCGGTGGTTGACCGTCCGCTGATCCAGTATGCGGTGGACGAGGCGCGCGAGGCGGGGATCGAGCAGATGATCTTCGTCACCGGACGCGGCAAGACCGGCATCGTCGAGCATTTCGACATTGCCTTCGAACTCGAACAGACCATGACCGAACGGGGCAAGAGCCTCGACGTGCTCGAACCCACGCGCGCGACGCCGGGCGATGTGATCGCGGTGCGCCAGCAGGTGCCTTTGGGTCTCGGCCATGCGATCTGGTGCGCGCGCGCGATCGTGGGGGATGAGCCCTTCGCGATCTTCCTGCCCGATGAACTGATGGTCGCGCGCGAGGGCGGCACCGGCTGCATGAAACAGATGGTCGAGGCCTATAACGCGGTTGGCGGCAACCTGATTTCGGTGCTGGAAGTGCCGATGGCGCAGGTGTCGAGCTATGGCGTGATCGACCCCGGCGAGGCGCACGGTGCGCTTACGGAAGTGAAGGGGCTGGTCGAAAAGCCCCCCGTGGCCGAAGCGCCTTCCAACAAGATCGTCTCGGGTCGCTATATCCTCCAGCCCGAGGTGATGCGGGTGCTGGAGAATCAGGGCAAGGGCGCGGGCGGCGAGATCCAGCTGACCGACGCGATGGCCAAGATGATCGGCCAGCAGCCGTTCCACGCGGTCACCTTCGACGGCAACCGCTACGACTGCGGCAGCAAGGTCGGCTTTGTCGAGGCGACGCTGGCGCTTGCCCTCGCGCGGCCAGACATGGGCGACGAAGTGCGCGCGATTGCGCTGGACTTGCTGAAGTAGGCTTAAGGCAGCTCCCTTCCCCCGGGGGGAAGGGCCGGGGATGGAGGAGCGCGGCCGAAAGGCCTTGCGTCCGAACTGGCGTGGAGCCCCCACCCCCTGACCCCTCCCCGAAGGGAGGGGGGCTTGCGAATTACTCCGCCGCCTCGCCCGTGGGGGTTTCCTCGGCGGCGTCATTGTCGCGGGCGATGGCCTTTTGCCTGGCGGGCCTGGCCGGAGCCTTCGCCGGAGCGGGTGTTTCGGTCTCGGCCTCCGCTGCGCCCTTGACCAGTCCGCCGAGCGACGAGCCGTCCAGCCCCAGCTCCTTCATCAGCCCGTCGAGCACGGGCGCCTGCGCGCGGTAGGCGAGCGCCGCCGAGACCGCATCGCTGGCAAGATTGCCGCTGCCGCCTGCACCGCCGCCCGCGCCATTGCCATCATTCGCCGCGCGCCCGCCATTGGTGAGCCCGTCGACCTGCACGATCTTGATCGAATCGATCGCCTCCATCGGCTTGGCGCTTTCGCGGATGACCTCGGGCAGCACCTTCAGCAGGGCCAGCTTGGTCTGGAGGCTGATCTGCTCCATCGAGAGGATGTTCGCCGCCTCGTTCACCGCGCGCTGGCCCGCCGCCTCGACTTCGAAGCGCACCCGCGCGGCTTCGGCCCGAAGCTTTTCGGCATCGGCCTCGCCCTGGGCTTCGAACTTGATCGCCTGCGCGCGGTTGGTCGCGGCGTCTTTCTCGGCCTCGGCCTGCACCTTGACCGCGATGGCATCGCGCTCGGCCTGCTTGGCGGCTTCGATCAGCTCGATCTTCTTCTGACGCTCGGCAATCTCGCTCTCGCGCGCGGTGGCGACGCGTTCCTCGGCCTCAACCGCCTTGGCGCGGGCATCATCGGCCTCAGCCTTGGCCTGGCTTTCCTCGCGGCTCTTGTTCTGCACCGCGATCTGCTGTTCCTGCCGGGCGATTTCGAGCGCACGCTGCTGGTCGATACGCGCTTCCTCGACCAGACGATCCGCCTCGATCTGCTGGGCATCGACCTGCTTCTTGGCCTCGATCCGCGCAGCTTCGGCCTCGCGGTTGCGCTCGGCCTGTTCGCGCGCGATCTCCGCCGCCTGCGCCGCGCGCCGCACCTCGACCTCGCGTTCCTGTTCGAGCCGCGCATATTCCTGCTCGCGGCTGATCTCGAAGCTCTTCTTGCTCGCCTCGAGGTTCTTGGTCTCGATCTGGACGCGGGTGTCCTGCTCGATATCGTTGCGCAGCTTCTTGCGCGCCTCGATCTGCTCGGTCAGCTTGGTGAGACCTTCCGCGTCGAAAGCGTTGTTGGCGTTGAAGTGTTCGATGCTGGTCTGGTCGAGCCCGGTCAGCGAGACCGACTCCAGCTCCAGCCCGTTCATGGCGAGGTCGTTGGAGGAGACCTGCTGTACCTTCTGCACGAAATCGGCGCGCTGTTCGTGCAGCTCGTTCATCGTCATCCCCGCCGCGACCGAGCGCAGCGCGTCGACGAACTTGCCTTCGACCAGATCCTTGAGCAGTTCCGGCTGCATCGTGCGCTGGCCCAGCGTCTGCGCGGCCATCGCGATCGCGGTCGCATCGGGGCGAACGCGGACGTAGAACTCCGCCTTCACGTCGATCCGCAGCCGGTCGAGCGTAATCAGCGCCTCGTTGTCCTTGCGCACCACGCTCAGCACCAGCGTGTTCATGTTGACCGGCATGGTTTCGTGGAACACCGGGAAGACCAGCGCGCCGCCGTTCATCACCACCTTCTCGCCGCCCATACCGGTGCGCACGAAGGCGGTTTCCTTCGAGGCGCGGCGGTAGAGGCGGATCAGGAAGGCGAAGACAATGATGACGAACAGCAAGCCGCCGCCGCCCATCACCGCATAGGTGATCAGATCGGTGGCGCCGCCTGCGTCACTGGTGGTGGCCAGCGCCCCCATTGTGGTCAAAACCATCTGCGTTCCCCTCTAATGTTCCAGCCCCAGATGCGGGCTTTCGTAATGCACGCCGAAAAAGGTTTCCCCCTCGCGGCGGACGAGCAGGACGGTATCGCCTGCGCGCAATTCCTGAGCCTGATCGTGCGGTTCGACCATGACGAAATGGGCCTGGCCGTGGATGTCGATCACCTTGGCGCGCGCCGGGCTGCCGGGACGCGCGGTGCCGATCTGGATCTCGCCATCGCGCCGCAGCAATTCGTCGAGGCCGATCGCACTGGTCTCGTCCTTCGGCATCACCGCGGCGAGCGGGCGCATGGCGAGGCTGTTGAGCGGCAGCGCGGCAGCGCCTGCGGCGAGCGTCGCCCATCCGGCGGAGAGCGGCGCGCCGAGGATGCTCGTCAGCAGCCCCTGCCCGATCACGCCCACCGCGGCGAAGGTGAACAGCAGCGCCGCCAGCCAGATCAGCAGCGGCACCCGGCCGAGCCCCAGCAGGGTGGTGAGCGCATCGCCCAGCCCGCCCATTTCGAGCCCGTCAGGCGAATCGAACTCGGTCGCACCCTCGATCGCTTCGCTGACGCCGCTGACCTGCAACAGCGCGATCACCCCGAGCACGCCGAGCGAAATCAGGAAGGGGAGGTTGTGCGGCTCCAGCAGGCTCATGCCGCCCCTCCCGCACAATCAAGGCGAAGATCCGATCCCATGCCCGCAAGGCTAGGACAAAGGGGATCGAAACCCTAGCGGAATCGAACCGGCGATTACCGATTTTCGGCTGCGATATCAGACCGGGACGAATCGGAGCGGCAGGGTCTTGAGCCCGCCGACGAAAGTGCTGCTGGCGCGGCTGGCCTCGCCCGCGGGCTCCACGGCGGCCACGCGGTCGAGGATCGCTTCGAACAGGATGCGCATTTCCAGCCGTGCCAGATGCAGGCCGAGGCACTGGTGCGCCCCCGCCCCGAACGCAAGGTGCCGGTTGGGGCTTCGCGCGGCGTCGAAGCGGCGCGGGTCGGGGAACTGCGCGGGGTCGTGGTTGGCGGCGACGTAGTTGATCATCAGCCAGTCGCCCGCCTTGATCTGCTGCCCGCCCAGCTCGCAATCCTCAGCGGCGGTGCGCATGAAGTGCTGCACGGGGGAGGTCCACCGAATCGCCTCCTCGACGATGCCGGGGAGCAAGGTGCGGTCGGCGCGCACGCGGGCATATTGCTCCGGGTCGCGGGCGAGGGCCTGCATCGCCCCTGCGGTGCTCGCCGAAGTGGTGTCGTGCCCGGCCGTGGCGACGATGATGTAATAGCCCGCCATGTCGCGCGGGGGGAGCGGCTGGCCGTCCACGGTGGCATTGGCGATGACGCTCGCCACGTCATCGGTGGGGTGCTGGCGGCGATCTTCGGCGATCTGCGCGAAGTAATCCTCGAAGGTCTTCACTGCGCCTGCAACGATCTGGACGACCTGTTCGGGGGTCATCTTGTCCATGCCGGAGCCCGAGAGATCCTTGTCCTGCCCGCCGAACAATTGCTGGGTGAGCATCTGCATCCGCGGCTCGTCCTCCGGCGGCACGCCGAGGATCTGCATCACCACGCGCAAGGGATAGGGGCCGGAGACTTCCTTGACGAAATCGACCTCGGGCCCGGCGGCAATCATCCGGTCCACCGTCCGCGCCGCCAGCGCGCGCAACTCGCCCTCGAGCCTGGCGAGGTTCCTCGGCATGAACCATTCTTGGGTCAGCCTGCGGTATTTGGGGTGGATCGGCGCGTCGAACACCACCAGCGAATCGACCAGCATGTTCGATCCGGTCGCCGCGCGGCTGAACTCGATCGCCTGATTGAAGCTGAAGACGACGGGGCGCGGGTTGTTGAGGAAGGTGGCATTGTCCTTCGAAATCCGCATCACGTCGTCATAGCGGGTGACGAGCCAGAAGGGATCGAACAGCCCCGGCGTATCGGGCTGCACCTTCACGACCGGGGTATCGGCGCGGATCGCATCGAAGGTGTCGAGCAGCCCGTCCCACTGGGCATAGGCGTGCGGGTCGATCACCTTGCGGGCGATGTCGCCCGAAAGCACCGCCTCGCGGCTCACGCCGCAGCTTCCTTCGCCTTGGCGGCATATTCATCGCGCAATTCGCGCTTGTAGAGCTTGCCATTGGCCTCGCGCGGCAAGTCGGGGCGGAAGTCGAACAACCTGGGCATCTTGATCTTGGAGAGGCTGGGCGCGAGGAAATCCCTGAGCTCGGCCTCGAACTCCGCTCCAGCATCCGCCATGTCCTTCGGCTGCACCACCGCCACCACCTTCTCGCCCAGATCAGGACAGGGCGCGCCGATCACTGCGGCGTCCATCACCTTGGGGTGGGTGACGAGCAGGTTCTCGATCTCCTGCGGGTAGATGTTCACGCCGCCGCTGATGATCATGTGGCTCTTGCGGTCGGTGAGGAACAGGAAGCCCTCGGCATCGACATGGCCGATGTCGCCCAGCGTCATCCAGCCTTTCGGGTGCATCGCCTCGCGGGTCTTGTCGGGATCGTTGTGATAGGTGGGGAGCAGGGCATTCTCGAAATAGATCAGCCCGTCCTGCCCGGCAGCAACCTCCTCGCCATCCGGCCCGCAGATGTGGAGCGTGCCGTAAATCGCGCGGCCGACGCTGCCGGGGTGGGTCAGCCAGTCGGCCGAGCGGATCATGGTCATGCCGATGCTCTCGCTGCCGGCGTAGTATTCGTTCACGATCTCGCCCCACCATGCGATCATCTCCTGCTTGATCGGCACCGGGCAGGGTGCGGCAGCGTGCAGGGCGCGCTGGTGGCTGGAGAGGTCGTAGCGCGTGCGGATCGCCGGATCGAGCTTGAGGAAGCGGACGAAATGCGTCGGCACCCACTGGCTGTCGGTGACCTTGTGCGCCTCAATCGCCTTGAGCGCCTCTTCGGGCTCGAACTTCTCCATCATCACCACCGTCCCGCCGAGGCGGTGGACGACCGAACACCACCCGATCGGCGCGGCGTGGTAGAGCGGGGCGGGGGAGAGATAGACCATCGAACCGTCGGTCGGCATCCCGGCACCCATCACCGCGAGGCCGACGAGCGGCACGGCGGCCTGCGGGTCGGGGTCTTCGGGCGGGGCGGGGCGGATGCCCTTGGGGCGACCCGTGGTGCCGCTGGAATAGAGCATCACCATCCCGGCGCGCTGGTCCGCGATGGGCTCGGCGGATTGTGCGGCGAGGGCGGCGGCGAAATCCTCCGCGTCCCCTGAATCCATCACCAGCACGGCAAGGCCCGGACACGCGGCGCGGATCGCATCGAGCATCCCCGCGAAATAACCGCTGGTGATCAGCAGCTTCGCCTGCGCGTCCCGAACGATATAGGCGGCCTCGGGCGCGGTCAGGCGCGAGGAAATCGGCACCAGCATCGTGCCCGCGCGCTGCGAGCCCCAGATCACGGTGAAATATTCGATCCGGTTTTCCAGCAGCACCGCAAAGGCATCGCCCTGACCCACGCCGTGCGCGCGTAGCAGGTGGGCGAAGCGGTTCGCCTGCGCTTCCATTTCGCCATAGGTCATGCGCTGGCCCGAACCGGTCATGATCACCGCCGGGTGATCGGGCCGGTTCGCGGCGTGCGTAGTGGGATGCATCGCCATTGTCTCTCTCCCATGCCGCCCCGCCTGTCCGGCGGTGTGCGGATTTCGGGAAAGGTTACGCAAGCCGCGCGTTCCGGCAAGCGAAAACAGTATGGGAAATGCTACCCAATTTGCTGCTTTGGCGGTGCGTCGCCGGTGCAGGCGGGACGCAAAAAAAGGCGGCGGGATAACCCGCCGCCCATGTTCGGACACCCTCTCCAATGTCCGGCCCGTTTACACGGGCAATTCCGTCTGGCTTACGCGCCGGGCGTCATTCGCCGCCCTGGCCGGTGAGCCGTGCATCGCGGGCATAAGCCAGCTGTGCTTCGCTCTCTACCATATACGGAATCGGATTGACTGCAAGTCCGTCCACGCGAACTTCGTAGTGGAGGTGCGGCCCGGTCGAACGGCCGGTCGATCCGACATAGCCGATCAGGTCGCCCTTCTTGACGCTGTCGCCCGCCGCAACCGCAAGGCGCGACAGGTGGGCGTAGCGGGTTTCCATCGAAGCGCCGTGGTTGATGCTGATGTAGAGCCCATAGCTCGAATACCAGTCGGCGCGGCCGATGATGCCGTCGGCGGTGGCATAGACCGGGGTGCCGGTCGGCGCGGCAAGGTCGATCCCCGAATGCGCACGGCGACCGCCGAGCACGGGGTGGGTGCGCATCCCGAAGCTGCTGGTCAGCTGCGCGCCTTCGAGCGGCATGCGCGAGGGAACCGAAATGCCCGTCACCGGAACCGGCGAGGAATAGGCGGCGACTTCGTCAGCGGTGCCGAGGGTGGGCGAGGTGCGCTCAAGCTCGGTCCAGCTGGAGAACAGCGTCTTGAAGCGCGCATCGCCGCTGTCGACCACCGGGGTTTCCCCCTCCTTGAGCGGGGCGGTGACGTCAGCGGAAGCAGTGCTGCTGGTGGTCGCGGTGTTGGCGAAGGCCGGTGCGGCGGCGGACACGAAAATGGCAGAGCACGCAGAAAAAGCGATCTTCAGCACCTGACGCATGGAACATTTCATACTGGACCCGGTTCCCGATTGCGGAGCGCCCGTTTCGAGGCTGTCACCGTTGGAAAATTCCGGCACGTCTTTGCGCGCCTTTGCTGGAGTGTGGTTATCCGGCCAGATCGTTAATGCGCAATCTCCGTGTAGAATTCGCGCGGTAAACCGGCTGCAAGACGCGCCGAGTCGTTGAACGGCGGCTTAATTGCCCCCCGAAAGTGCTGTTTGACGAGGCTTCGCCACAGGGATTCGGCCGGAGTTTGCGTCATTTCGGCACAGCGCAAAAAGTGCTTGGTGCCCACCCCGACGTGGCGGATTTCGTCGTCAAGTATCCTTTCGAGAATTTTCGCGCCGTGCGCATCGCCCGCTGCTGCGACCCGTTCCAGCGTTGCCGGGGTGACATCGAGCCCGCGTGCTTCGAGAACCATCGGCACCACCGCGAGCCTAGCGGCGACATCGTGGCGAGTCGCGTGCGCCGCCTCCCACAGCCCCGCGTGCGCCGGCAATGCGCCGTAATGGCTGCCGAGCGATTCGAGCTTGCGCGCCAGCAGCGCGAAATGCATCGCCTCGTCCGCGGCGACGGCGAGGAAATCGCTCACGAACTCCGCCCCCATCTCCCCCCCGAAGCGCCCGGCCATGTCGAGCGCGAGATCAATCGCGACGAATTCGATGTGGGCAAGGCTGTGCCACAAGGCGATTCGCCCGCGCTCGCTCCCGGCCTTGCGGCGCTTGGGCATCTGGCCGGGCGGGAGCAGTTCGGGCGCGGCGGGCCAGGCGGGCTGATCGGGCATCGCCACGTCGAACGCCCACGCCAGATCGCCCCGCCGCCATGCGCGCGCCACCTTGCGGGTCGCAAAGCACTTGGCGCGCGGATCGGCGGTGAGCAGAGCGGCGCGGATGGCGCGGGCAACGGAGGTCATGCGATCAGAGCGCCTTGGCGGCTTCCAAAACCTCTTCGGCGTGCCCCTTGACCTTCACCTTGTCCCAGATGCGCGCGATCTTCCCCTCGGCATCGACCAGATAGGTCGCGCGGACCATGCCCATATAGGTCTTGCCGTACATCTGCTTTTCCGCCCACACGCCGAGCGCATCGGAAAGCCCGCCCTCTTCGGCGTCGGTCGCCAGCGGGGCGGTGAGCCCGTGCTTGGCGATGAACTTGGCGTGCTTCTTGGCCGGGTCCTTGCTGACCCCGAGCAGCCGCGTGCCCGCCGCTTCGAAATCGGCCTTGAGCGCGGAGAAATCCTTGTTCTCGGTGGTGCAGCCGGGGGTGTCGTCCTTGGGATAGAAGAAGATCACCAGCTTTTCGCCCTTGAAGTCGGACGGCTTCACCTGCCCACCCTCGGGGGTTTCCATGAGGATATCGGGCATGGCGTCGCCGACGCCCACGCCTTTGGGGGGGGAATTGCTCATGCGGGGTTCTCCTGTTCGGTTGCCAGAATGTCCGTGCCGAGGATTGGTTTCCAGACCTCCGCCACCCTGACGCGCGCGGCGGCGAAGGCTTCGAGCAGGCCTTCGTAGCCCTCCTCTCCGCAGGCCCGCGCCAGCGCGCGCGCGCCCGAGGGCGGGGGTTCGCGGCCATCGGGGGCGAGCAGGCGTCCGGCGACCAGCATCCGGCTCATCAGCGCGTGAGGCTCGGCCAGATCGGCGGGGATCAGGCCTGCCGCCGCCAGCCCGGCGATCGCCGCTTCGAGATCGGGCGAGAGCGCCTCGGGCGCGGCCTCGGCGAGCGGGCGGCCATCGGCAGCCTCGCCCTTGAGCTGCAGGTAGTGGACCAGAAACTCGATATCGACGAGGCCTCCGCGCGCGAGCTTCGCATCGAGCGGGCCGGTGGGCGGCTTGTGCTTCGCCATCTCGGCACGCATCCCCAGCACCGCCTCGCGCAGCGCCGCCTTCTCGCGCGGGTCGCGCAGCACTTCGGCGAGCACGGCTTCCAGCTGCGCGCGCGCAGGCGGCGAACCATACAGCACGCGCGCGCGGGCGAGGGCCATGTGTTCCCACGTCCACGCCGCCTCGCGCTGATACTTGCCGAACGCCTCGCAGCTGACCGCCAGCGGGCCCTGATTGCCCTGCGGCCGCAGCCGCGTGTCGACCTCATACAGAGCCCCTTGCGCGGTCGGCACCGAGAGCGCGGCGCTGACCCGGCTGGCGAGGCGGTTGTAATAGGTCGTCGCCCCCAGCGGCCGCGGCCCGTCGGACTGCGCGGCGAAATCGCCGGTGAACAGGTAGACGATATCGAGATCGCTGGCGTGGGTCAGCGCCCCGCCGCCCAGCCGCCCGAGGCCGAGGATCAGCAGCTCGCTCCCCGCAATGCGCCCGTGCTTGGCTGCAAACTCCGTTACGGTCGCCTCTGTGGCCAGCTGCATCGCCGCCTCGGCCGTGCGCGATAGTGCGCGGGCGATGGCGAGCGGATCGGCCAGCCCCTCGATCAGCTGGATGCCGAGCGCGAAGCGGATCTCCCCGGTGATCACCCGGATCGCATCGAGCAGCGCCTCGTAATCGTCACGCACCGCCGCGCCCTTCATCCGCGCTATGATGGCGGGGACTTCGCCGGGCAGGTCGAGCGCGTGCCTGTCGATCAGCGTGTCGAGCCGTTCGGGCTTCCTCGCCAGCTCATCGGACAGCACCGGGGCGAGGGTGAGCGCGGCGACAAGGCGCTGGATCAGATCGGGCCGCGCATCGAGCAGGCGCAGCGTGGTGACAAGGCTCGGCACGCTTTCGATGATGCGTTCCCAGCGCGTGATCGCGCGCGGCGGGTCGTCGGACTGGCCCATCGCTTGGAGCAGCGCGGGGGCGAGCCGGTCCCACGCCGCCACCGCCTGCGGCGAACGGATCGCGGCATGGCGCCCGTCGCTCCAGGTCTCGACCCGTTCGGCCAGCACCTCGGGCTCGGCAAAGCCCCATTGGGCGAGATTGTGTGCGAGCGCGCTCGCGGGCATGGCGACCGGCACCGCCGGGGCCGCCGCGCGCGCGCCGATCAGCGTGTCGTAGATCGCGGCGGTGCGGGCGGTGAGTTCGGTCAGCTCCGCGACCAGCGCCGCGCCATCGGCCAGCCCGTCAAGCTGCGCGACATTGTCGAGCGCCGCGCCTTCGGGCAGGGCGTGGGTCTGGCGATCGTTCACCATCTGCAAGCGGTGTTCGACCTGCCGCAGCCGGTCATAGGCCGTGCCGAGCACCACCGCATTTTCCGCCGGAATCCAGCCCGCCGATGCCAGCGCATCGAGCGCGGCGCGCGTGCCCCGCACCCTCAGCGAGGTATCCCGCCCGCCGTGGATCAGTTGGTGGGTCTGGGCGTAGAATTCGATCTCGCGGATGCCGCCGCGCCCGCGCTTCACATCGAAGCCGGGGCCGGGGGCGGCAGGCCCCGCATGACTGTCGCGGATGCGCTGGGTGAGCGCGCGGATTTCCTCGACCGCACCGAAATCGAGCTGCGCGCGCCACACGAAAGGGCGGATCTGGGCGAGGAAGGCCTCGCCCGCCGCAATATCCCCTGCCGCCGCCCGCGCGCGGGTGAAGGCGGCGCGCTCCCACGCCAGCGCCTGCCCCTGATAATGGGTCAGCGCCGCGCCCACCGGCACGCAGAGCGGGTTGATCTCGCTCGCCGGGCGCAGCCGCAGGTCGACCCGCAGCGCGTAGCCTTCCGCCGTGTTGGCCGAGAGCAGCGCCACCACCCGCCGGGCATAGCGCTGCGCCGCCTCGCCCGGATCGTCGCTGGGGCGGCGCGGAAGCGTTTCGCGGTCGAACAGCAGGACGGGGTCGATGTCGGAGGAGTAGTTGAGTTCGCCCGCGCCCTGCTTGCCCAGCGCGAGCGCGATGAAGCCGTCGGCGCTGTCCTGATCGGCGCGCTCGGTGATCGCGGTGCGGATCGCGCGGTGGAGCGCGCGGTCGGCGAAGGCGGTCAGCTCCCCCACCACCTGCGTGAGCGGGAAGGCGCCGGCGAGATCGCCCACCGCCAGCGTCGCGGCGAGCGCAAGGCGTTCACGGCGCAGGCCTACTTCGGGGTCGGGATTCTCCCCCAGCCACCGCGCCCGCGCGAGCGCCTCGGCGCCCTCGCCCTTTGCCAGCAATTGCGCCAACTCGGGCTGGCGATCGAGCGCGCGCGCCAGAAAGGGCGCGTGGTTGCGCGCGCGGTGCAGCGCATCGTCCCAGTCAGGCAGGCGGGTTGCTCCCATCATTCCTGTGTGGCGGCGGCGCTGCCCGGCTGCAAGAGCGCTTGCCGAAAAGGGGTCAGTCTTGCGCCCCCGCGCCCGCTCTGCAATTGAACCTTACGACATTATATCGAGGCGAGAGGGACATCATGGCAATCACGGCACGGATCGGTGCGCTGGGCGCACTCGCGGCGGCGGCGCTGGCGCTGGCGGGCTGCGAGAGCGTCCCCGGTGGTGAAGCGGATGTCGCCGCGCTCGATATTCCCGAGATCGCGCCGGGCCAATTGTCCGAAGCGACGATGAAGGATATCACCCGCATCCTCTCCAGCGACGCATTCGAAGGCCGGATGCCCGGCAGCGCGGGCGAGGAAAAGACCATCGCGCTGCTTTCCGAACGATACAAGGCGGCGGGGCTGCAACCCGGTAACGGCTCATCGTGGGTGCAGGAAGTCCCGCTGGTCGAGATCACCGGCAAGGATTACGCCCCGCTGACGATCACCGGTAAGGGCACCGACCTCAGCTTCGATTTCCGCAAGGACTGGGTCGGCGTGACCTATCGCGAGGAGGCCTCGACCACCATCGAGGACAGCGAGCTGGTCTTCGTCGGCTACGGCATCAACGCCCCCGAACGCGGCTGGAACGATTATGCCGGCCTCGATGTGAAGGGCAAGACGGTGGTGATCCTCGTCAATGATCCCGATTGGCAGGCGGATGGTCTGGAGGGCACCTTCAACGGCCGGGCGATGACCTATTACGGGCGCTGGACCTACAAGTACGAAGAGGCCGCGCGGCAGGGTGCTGCGGGCGCGCTGATCGTCCACCAGACCGATCCGGCGAGCTATGGCTGGAACGTGGTCGAATCCTCGTGGACCGGTCCGCAGGCCTATGCCCAGCGCGGGCCCAATGCGCCGCCGCTGACGCAGATGAACGGCTGGCTGACCGAGGATGCGGCGCGCAAGGTGCTCGCCGCCGCCGAGCAGGATCTCGATGCGCTGACCAGGGCGGCACAGGTTAAGGGCTTCAAGCCCGTACCGCTCGGCCTGACTGTCTCAACCAGCTTTGCGAGCGAGTTCCGCAGCTTCATGTCGCACAACATCATCGGCATCCTGCCGGGGACCGATGCGCCGGACGAATATGTGATCCACACCGCGCACTGGGATCACCTCGGCCGCTGCACCCCCGCGCCCGATGGCGACGACATCTGCAACGGCGCGGTCGACAATGCCACCGGAACCGCCGCGCTGGTCGCGCTCGCCGAAGCCCACGCCAAGGCCGGCCCGCCGCGCCGCAGCCTCGTGTTCCTGGCGGTGACTGCGGAGGAATCCGGCCTGCTCGGCGCGAAGTACTACGCCGAAAACCCGGTCTTTCCGCTGGCGCAGACCGTGGGCGGGATCAACATGGACGCCTTTCAGGTGGCAGGCCCGGCGAAGGATGTAACCGTGGTCGGCCCGGGCAAGTCGCAGCTCGATGCCTTCCTCGATGCCGCGCTGAAGGCCGACGGGCGGGTGGCGACGCCCAATCCGAAGCCCGAAGCGGGCTATTACTACCGTTCCGACCACTTCGCCTTCGCCAAGCTGGGCGTTCCGATGCTCTATATCGACGGGGGCGAGGATCTCGTCGACGGCGGCAAGGACGCCGGGGCCGCGGTCGCCAAGGATTACACCGACAATCGCTATCACGGGCCCAAGGACGAGTTCAACGAGAGCTGGGACTGGTCGGGCGTGATGGCCGATCTGCAGCTCTATTACCGCATCGGCCGCAGCCTCGCGATGAGCACAAGCTGGCCGAACTGGAACGCGGGCGACGAGTTCAAGGGCGTGCGCGACGCGGCGAACGAGGCGTCAGAGAAGGGTTGCTGAGGGCGCCATGACAACACTGATGCCTCCCGAATGGGCCCCGCAGGACTGGCTTTGGATCGGCTTTCCGCACTTGGCCGAGGAATGGCCCGGCTGGCTCGAACCGGCGCAGGCGCAGATGGCGGCCTTCGCCTCCGCCGTGGCAGAGAGTGGGCAGGCGGTGCGCTTGCTGGTGCGCGACGCGGCGAACGAGGCCCGTGCGCGTGCACTCGTCAGCGCCAAGGTCACGCTCGAGCGGCGCGTCTATGGCGATGTCTGGCTGCGCGACACCGGGCCGCTGGTGGTGTCGGACGGCGCGCAGCGCATCGCCCGCCGCTTCGGCTTCAACGGCTGGGGCGAGAAATATCTGATGCCGGGCGATCAGGAGATCGGCGAGGCGATCGCGCGCGATGCGGGGTTGGCGGTGACGCATTCTCCGATGATCGTCGAAGGCGGGGCGGTGGATGGCGACGGCACCGGGCTGGTGGCGACGACCGAGCAATGCCTGCTGAACCCCAATCGCAACCCGCAGATGAGCCGCGATTCCATCGAGGCGGAGCTGGCCGCGCAGCTCGGCTTCACCCGCGTGCTGTGGCTGGGCGATGGCCTGATCAACGACCATACCGACGGCCATGTCGATAACCTCGCGCGCTTCGTCGGCCCCAATCGGCTGGTGGTGCCCGAAGCCTCCGGCAAGGACGATCCCAACGCCGCGATCTATGCCGATGCGGCGGCGCGGGCGGCCGATGCCGGGGTCGAGGTCGTGCGCATCCCCTCGCCGGGGCTGCTGATGCGCGATGGCCGGATCGAACCGGCGAGCTATGTGAACTTCGCGATCACATCGCATCTGGTGGTGGTGCCGACCTTCGGCAGCCCCCACGATGCCGAGGGCGTCGCCGCCATCGCCGCGCTGTTCCCCGATCGCGACACGATCGGTCTGCCGGGCGAGGCGGTGCTGGCGGGGGGCGGCGGGTTCCACTGCGCCAGCCAGCAAATGCCGAGCCTGCCTGCGCAGGCTTAACCTTTCGTTAGGAATTTGCGGCGAGAACTCTCGCCATGACCCGCGCCCAAGCCCTCGCCCTGCCGCTTGCCGCTGCGATTCGCATCGATTCGCTCGAATGGGCGCGGCGCGCGATCGTGATGGGCTGTGCGGCGGCGCTGATCCTCGCCGGGCAGGCGCTGCCGTTCTGACGCTGCGGGCGTAACCGCCAGGCCTTCTTGCGCGAACACCTCCTCGACCAGTTATCGAGGATGCGCCCCATGATCCGCAAACACAGCCTCTTCGCCCTGACCGGCCTTGTCGCCGTCATCGGCGCTGCCGCTCTCGCTTTCGACAAGCCTGCCGCACCGCGCGCCGCTGCGCCGCCCGCCAAGGCTGCCGCGGGCGAGCCGGTGCTGGTCGAGCTGTTCACCAGTCAGGGCTGCTCCTCCTGCCCGCCCGCCGATGTGCTGGCGGCACGGCTGGCGCGCGATCCGCGCCTCGTCGTCATCTCGCGCCCGGTGACCTATTGGGACCGGCTGGGCTGGACCGACACCCTCGGGCGCGAGGAGAACACCACGCTCCAGCAGGATTACGCGCGCCGCGGACTGGCCGGGCGCAACGGGGTCTATACGCCGCAGACCGTGGTGGATGGCCGCTTCGGCGCGGTCGGATCCCATGGCGACGCCATTTCCGCAGGCGTGCGCGAGCACGGCGGCAAGGGCACGGCGACGATCCGCGCCAAGCCACAAGCCGGGGGCGGCTATGCTGTCGCGCTCACGGGCAAGACCGCCGCCCCGGCCGAACTGGTGCTGCTCGCCGTCACCCGCAAGGTCGAGGTCGATATCGGGCGGGGCGAGAATGGCGGGCGCAAGCTCGGCTATACCAACGTGATGCGAGCAGAGCACAAGCTCGCCGACTGGCGCGGCGGGGCGGCGCAGGTGACGGTGAAGGCGGCGGATCTCAAGGTCGCCAAGGCGGATCGCTATGCGCTGGTGCTGCGCCAGCCGGACGGGGGCAGGGTGCTCGCCGCGCGTTGGTTGTCCTGAACGGGGGCTCTCTTAAACCAGCCGCACGAAGGCCGCGAGGGCCGCGCCGCCGAGCACCAGCCCGACCGTGATGCGCCACGCCGGATCGCTCACCCGGCCCGAGACCCGCGCCCCCAATCGGTTGCCCGCGATCACCATCGGCAGCATCGCCAGCGCGAAGACCAGCAGCTGCCAGCGCAGAATGCCCAGCCACAGCGCGCTCGCAAGCCCCGCGCTGGCGGCGATGGTGAAGATCAGCTGCATCGAGGCCTTTATGATGCTGCGCGGCAGCGTGCGGCCGGCGTAGAAGGGCACCACCGGCGGCCCCGGCATCCCGGCATAGCCTGTCATCAGCCCGCTCAGCACGCCCACCCCGCCGGTCGCCCACCGCCCCGGCGCACCCTCGCCGCGCCTGGGCAGCAGGATTGCCACGAAGGCCGAGAGCGCGATCAGCGCGATCACCAGCCGCGCTGCGTCCTTGCCCGTCAGCGAGAGCGCGTAAAGCCCTATCGGCGTCGTCACCACCACCAGCGCGCCGATCACCCAGGCGCTCTTTTCGGCATCGCGCACGAGGCTGCGGATCTCGGTCGCGCCGATCATCAGCGCCAGCGCGTTGGTGAGCAGCACCGCCTCGACCGGGGGCAGCGCCAGCGCCAGCACCGGCACCAGCAGGATCGCCATGCCGAACCCGGTCAGCCCGCGTATGAAGGCCGATCCCAGCGCCGCAACCAGAGCGACGGCGATCTGCGCTGCGGTGAAGCCTGCAAAGAGTTCCACTTCTATCCCTCGCGCGGCCTTCCCAGAGCCGGAACCTCCACCGCCCCATAGGCTCCCGTAAACTCGCGCGGACCCCACATTGTCGGAAGGGCCCCGTCGAGCCAGGACTGATACCACTCCAGAAAGCCGATCCCTTTCGGGTGGAAGCCCTGCCGCGAATCGCTGGCATCGGTCCACACCGTCCCCCGCGTCGGGCCGGTCACGACGAGGATATCGTAATGGGCGCAGCCCTGATGGGCGAGACCGAGTGTGCCCCCGGTCGCCGAATGGACGATGCGGAAAAGCTCTTCGTCGGTGATTTCTCCCCGTTCGACCCGTTCGTCCGCAATCGCCACTGCGGGCGCGGGATCGAACATTTCGGTGTGCGGGAAGGGCGCGGCGAGGTGGCTGACAGGGACACGCTCACCCCACAGCCGGTCGTCGTAATCGAGCGCCCGGGCGAACGGCAGCATCCCGTAATAGGGGCCGGGGCCGCCATTGCCGATCTCTTGCAGGAACGCGCGGTAATCGGGCGGGAGCGTGACGCCAAAGGTCGCCTCGATGTTGCACAGCTCGCCGTCTGAAAGCGGAGAGCCCATGAACCGCAGATAACCGCGCTCGCCGAGCTGGCGCTTGGTTGCGGCGATGTCGGTCATGGTTTCGCCCGCCCTCAGCCGCGCAGATCGGGCGGCGTGCCCTCGCTGCGAAGCATGGCAATGGCGGCATCGAGCGCCATCACCTTCTGGTGCTCCGCGCCCAGCGTGCGGACCGCGACGGTGCCTTCCTCGGCCTCGCGCTTGCCGACCACCAGCAGGTGCGGGACTTTCGCGAGGGAGTGTTCGCGCACCTTGTAGTTGATCTTCTCGTTGCGGGTGTCGGTCTCCACCCGGATGCCCGCCGCGCGCAGCTGGCTTGCCACGTCCTCGGCATAGGGGTCGGCGTCCGAAACGATGGTCGCCACCACCGCCTGCACCGGGGCGAGCCATGCGGGGAGCTTGCCCGCGAAATGCTCGATCAGGATGCCGATGAAGCGTTCGTAGGAACCGAAAATCGCGCGGTGGAGCATCACCGGGCGGTGCTTCTCGCCATCCTCGCCGATGTAATTCGCATCCAGACGCTCAGGCAAAACCCGGTCCGACTGGATCGTGCCGACCTGCCAGGTGCGGCCGATCGCGTCGGTCAGGTGCCATTCGAGCTTGGGCGCATAGAACGCGCCCTCGCCGGGGAGTTCCTCCCATTCGAGGCCGTTCGCCGTCAAAGCGTCGCGCAATTCCTGCTCGGCCTTGTCCCAATCCGCCTCGCTGCCGAAGCGCTTTTCGGGGCGCAGGGCGAGCTTGATGTCATAGGTGAAGCCGAAGTCGCGATAGACCGAATCGGCCAGCGCGAGGAAGGCCTGCACCTCGGAGACGACCTGCGATTCGGTGCAGAAAATATGCGCATCGTCCTGCGTGAACTGGCGCACGCGCATCAGCCCGTGGAGCGCGCCGTGGGGCTCGTTGCGGTGGCAGCAGCCCATTTCGCCGAGCCGGATCGGCAGATCGCGGTAGGAGGTGATGCCCTGCTTGAAGACCATCACGTGCGCGGGGCAGTTCATCGGCTTGATCGCCATCCAGGCGGCATCGTCCGCCACCTTGGGGGAGGCGACGCCGCTTTCCTCGTCCACGTCCGGCACGATATCGGGGACGGCGAACATATTCTGCGCGTATTTCCCCCAGTGGCCCGATTGCGTCCACTGGCGCACGTCCATCAGCTGCGGGGTCTTGATCTCGCGGTAGCCCGCGCCGTCCATCTTGCGGCGCATGTAGGATTCGAGCTCGCGCCAGATGCGGTAGCCCTTGGGGTGCCAGAAGACGCTGCCGTGGGCTTCTTCCTGCAAGTGGAACAGGTCCATCTCGCGGCCCAGCTTGCGGTGGTCGCGCTTGGCGGCTTCCTCCAGCCGGGTGAGGTGAGCGTTGAGCTGCTTCTTGTTGAGCCAGCCGGTGCCGTAGATGCGGGTGAGCTGCGCATTGTTCTGGTCGCCGCGCCAATAGGCCCCGGCGACGCGCATCAGCTTGAAGGCATCGGGATCGAGCTTGCCGGTGGAGGGCAGGTGCGGGCCGCGGCACATGTCGAGCCAGTCGTTGCCCGACCAGTAGACCGTCAGCTCCTCGCCCTCGGGCAGTTCCCTGGCCCATTCGGCCTTGAAGGTCTCGCCCTCACCCGCCCACTTGGCGATGAGGTCTTCGCGGCTCCACACCTCGCGGCGCAGCGGTTTGTCGGCGCGGATGATGCGGCGCATTTCCTCCTCGATCGCGGGGAGATCGTCCATGCTGAACGGCTCGCGCGTGTCGGGGGCCTTCACGTCGTAATAAAAGCCGTCGTCGGTCGCGGGACCGAAGGTGATCTGCGTGCCGGGGAAGAGCGATTGCACCGCTTCGGCCAGCACGTGGGCATAGTCATGCCGCGCGAGTTCGAGCGCATCGGCCTCGTCGCGGCTGGTGACCAGTGCGAGGTTCGCATCGCCATCGAAAGGCCGGGTCAGGTCGCGCAGCTCCCCATCGACGCGCGCGGCGATCGCCGCCTTGGCGAGGCCGGGGCCGATCGCAGCGGCGATGTCCGCCGGGGTCGAGCCGGGGGGCACTTCGCGCACCGAGCCATCGGGGAGGCTGATCTTGAGCAGTTCGGTCATGGTTGTCGCAGTCCGTCTCGTTTGGCGCGCCTTAGGACAAAGGGCATCGCACCGGAAGAGCGGTGTTGGGCAAGTTACCGAATCGGGAAGGACACCGCGCCGCCCCGATCCGGGCGGCGGGCTGCCTCGCTCAACGCGCAGCCCCCCGCCCCCGGATAGTCCGGGTGGTAATGGTGCGGGTGGTGGCGCGCAGGTTTGCCATGACGGGCATATAGGCGCCGCGGCGGCGGGAGTCACGCGGATGTCTGCGCATGGAAAGCGACCTTGACAGCCGCGCCAGTCATTTGTAAAGCACCCTTGTCATTATGCAAAAGGAGCTTTCCATGACCCGCACTCAAACGGCTTTGGTGATGGGGGGCGTGCTGATCGCTATCGCGCTGCTCGCGGTGTTCGACGTCATCCCGCAGGAAATCGCGCAATATGCGCCGCTGGCGGTGGTGCCCTTCATGCTGTCGCTCCGCGGCAGCGGATGTTCGCTGCGTCAGCAGGGGCGAGGCGCATGAACGCGGACAGCGAAGCCAAGGGCAGGGTTCTGGGCCGCGGCCCGGTTTTCTGGGCCGCGCTTTTCGTCGTTGCGATGTTCGGCGCAGCGGCCTTGTCGAGCACCGCGCTTGAAGGACCGGCCGGTCTGATCGTGAGAATCCTGCCGATGGCGCTGCTCATCCCGATGGTGAAGGCCGCCGAGCGGCGCGGCGCGGCAAGCGGCTGCGTCAATCCCGTGATCGTGCGCTACAACCGGCGGGTGCTGTTCTCGTCCTTCGGCTATGTCCTGGGGCTCGGCATCGCGATTTCGATCTGGAATGCCTACGAAGTCGATAGGGTGACGGCCTTTGCTCTGGCCCTGCTTCCGACGCTGCCGACATTCTACATGATCTGGGCGATGGGCCGCTATCTGGTCGAGGAAACCGACGAATACCTGCGCTACCGCACGGTGCGCGCGGCGATCATGAGCCTTGGCGGCGTGCTCGCCATCGGCATCTTCTGGGGCTTTCTGGAGATGTTCGAACTGGTGCCGCACATCTGGGCATGGTGGGTGCTGCCGGTGTGGGCGATCGGCCTCGGCCTTGCCCAGCTGTGGATGAAGGTACGCGGCGAATGAACAACCGGCTGAAGGTGCTGCGCGCCGAACGCAGCTGGAGCCAGCAGGATCTCGCCGACCGCCTCGGCGTCTCGCGCCAGAGCGTCAACGCGATCGAGACCGGCCGCTACGACCCCTCGCTCCCGCTCGCCTTCACCATCGCCGAGGTGTTCGGCCTGCCGATCGAGGCGATTTTCAGCAGGGATTAAACCGTCAGCTTGCCCGATCCCTTCTCGACGGCGATCCGCTTCGTCCCCGCGAGCTTGGCGGAACGCTGCTTCACCCCGGCGGAGAAGCGATACTCCGTCACCGCGCGTGCCGGGGTGAGTTCCACCACCATATAGCCGCGCTGCGCGGTGTCGGCCCATTTGAGCTGCGTGTTCTCCGCCACCATCGCGCGCGCCAGCGTCTCGGGCTGCATGAAACCGAGATAGCTCTCGTATCCCGGCGAGCTGACCGAGCACACGCCCAGCTCCACCCCCACCGCCGCGCCATCCTGCGCGAGGTCGAAGGCCCAGCCGTTGTGCGTGTCGCCCGCCAGCACGACGAGGTTGGCGTCCGCTGCCAGCGCCGCCGCAAACACCCGTTCGCGCGCGGCGGGGTAGCCGTCCCACGCATCCATGTTGAGCGGCAGGCCGGCCTTGCTCGCCATCGCCGCTGCGGCGAGGCGCTGGCGGACGAAATCGGGCAGGCCGTCGCCCAGCTGGCTGGCGAGGGATTGCGGGCTCTTGAGGTTGCCGATCAGCACCTGCTGCACCAGCACCTGCCAATGCGTGCCGCTCGCGGTAGAAGCCTTGAGCGCGTCCGCCAGCCATTGCTCCTGCGCGGCCCCGAGCAGCTGGCGATCGGGATTGGCCCAGTCCCCGTCACGGAAGGCATCGAGTGCGGCGATGGCAGCTTGCGGATCGCTCTTGCCGTCCAGCACCTTTTCGAGGCTGAACTGCTGCTCGCGCCCTTCGAGCCGCGTGTCCAGCCGCAGCAGCGTCGCCAGATCGCCGACCTGATAGGCGGCGTAGGGCGCGTCGGAGACCGGCAGCCATTCGCGATAGGCCTGCTTGGCGGCGGCCTTGCGGACCTGCCATTCGCCCTCGGTCGCGCTCTGGTGGTTCTGCGCGCCGTCTTTCCACGAATCGTTCGCGCTCTCGTGATCGTCCCACACCGCGATCATCGGGAGCACCTGATGCAGGCGTTGCAGATCGGGATCGGCGCGATAGGTGGCGTAGCGCAGGCGATAATCGGTCAGCGCGACGATCTCTGTGGATGGCGCGATCGCCCGCTCGGGGTGGGCCTGCGCGGCGGTGGGATAGGTGCCCGCGCCATATTCGTAGATGTAATCGCCCAGATGCACCGCGAGGTCGGCGTCGTTCGCCTCGGCGGCATGGGCATAGGCGTTGAACCAGCCGAAGCCGTAGTTCGAGCAGGAGAACACCGCCAGCCGGAAACGCGCCGTCGGCCCTTCGGGCAGGGTGCGGGTGCGGCCGGTGGGCGAGACCGCGCCGCCGGGGGCGACAAAGCGGTAGAAATACCAGCGATCGGGCGAAAGGCCGGTGGCGATGCCCTTGGCGCACCAGTCGCGCGCGGGGCTGGCGGCAATGGTGCCGCTGGCGATGGGGCGGGCGAAGTCCTCGCTCTCGCTGACTTCCCAGGTCAGCGCGGTCTCCGCCTCGCCGACATAGCGCGTCCACAGCAGCACCGAGGTCGCCGAAGGCTCGCCGCTCGCGACATTGTGGGTGAACCCGCTGCCGAAGGAGCGCGCGGCCAGCGGCGCGGCGGCGAGCGCGGCCCCGGCACCGGCCAGCGTGAACAGCGAACGGCGCGTGAGCGCGGGCGAGGCGGGCAGGTGTGCGGGCGTTGTGGTATGCATGATGGCGCGGGTAATCCTCTCCCATTGCGCTGCTGTGACAGTCGCTGAAAGCCGCACAGTGGTTGCCTTTGGCCCCCCGCGCAAGGCATGGAAGCGGGCATGACCGACATTCTGCACCACACCCTCTACGATGGCCGCCGCGTCGCCTTCCGCTACACGCAGGGAGCCGGCCCGTGCCTCGTCTTCCTGCCCGGCTACATGAGCGACATGAGCGGCAGCAAGGCCACCGCGCTCTTCGCCGAAGCGCAGGAAAAGGGCCGCGCCTGTCTGCTGCTCGACTATTCGGGCTGCGGCCAATCGGACGGCGATTTTGCCGAGGGCGCGCTGTCGAAATGGCGTGACGAGGTGCTGGCGCTGGTCGCGTCCTATGTCAGCGGGCCGGTGCTGCTGGTCGGCTCCTCGATGGGCGGCTGGCTGATGCTGCTGGTGGCCGAGCATCTGAAGCACCGTCTCGCGGGCCTGATCGGCATCGCCCCCGCACCCGATTTCACCCGCTGGGGCTATTCCGAGGAACAGCGCGCGGCGCTGGCGGCGGGCGAGACGATCTACGAAGCGAACCCCTATGGCCCCGAACCCACGCCCACGCATCCCGGCTTTTTCGCCGATGCCGAATGCCACCTGCGGCTGGAGCGCGGGATCGACCTTGCCTGCCCGGTGCGGCTGATTCACGGCAAGCAGGATGCCGATGTGCCGTGGGAGATCTCGCTGCGCCTCAAATCCGCGCTCGGGTCGGCTGACGTTCAGGTCACTCTGGTAGAGGACGGCGACCACCGCCTGTCGCGGACAAGCGACATCGCCGCCCTGAAGGCCATCGTGGCCGAATTCTACTCATAGGCCCGTCCCCATGCTCATTCCCTCGCTGATCCTCGCCATGCTGATGCAGGTCGGGCCCAACCCGCTTGGCGGCGGGCTTCCGGGGGACGATCTGGTGCGCGACCGCCCCCCGCGTGCCGAGGCGACGACCACCGAATTGAACGCCACCAGCGCGTGGCTGGAAAGCTGTCTCGACCAGCTCGAACAGGATCCTGCCCGCGCGCACACCACCGCGCAAATCCGCCGCGGCGAGACCACCGGCACCGACCGGGTGCTTGCCAACCACTGCCTCGGCCTTGCTGCGAGCGAGCTGGCGCTGTGGGAGGATGCCCGCGCCGCCTTTGCCGCCGCGCGTGCCGAAACCCCCGAGGGCGAGGCGCGCACCCGCGCGCGCTACGCGGCACTGGCGGGCAATGCCGCGCTGGCGGGCGGGGAT
>FWWM01001265.1_pt1 | contig 42093 bp, 55 predicted proteins | sample 2228351 | NCBI WGS metagenome assembly FWWM01 (sample SAMEA103939774, study PRJEB20133) | metagenome
TTACCACTGCTGATGCGCGCACCAAGTTAAAGCGCCTGTATCCAAAGATTCAGGATTGACAGACCACTAGGAGTTGGTCGTGCCTAACCTGCCACTCCAGCCGACGCCGCTCCGCTGCGCTTCGCGGCGCGGCTGAGCGGCATGCCGTTGGGCAGAGCGTGTTCACATCACACTGTTTGGCGTGGGAACTATCGCGGGTGATTAACAAGGATCAGCAGAAGGGAGCGCTTTATGAGTACGGAGAAGGAAACTCGGAAGTCTGCCTCGGAGAGCTCTAAGACCGCCCAAAAGTCCGGCGGCTTCTCGGCTGAGGAACGAGCCACCATGAAGGAACGTGCCCAGGAACTGAAGGCAGAATCGCGCCGTGGTGCGCGTTCCCCAAGAGGAAAGGATGACGGCGAAAGCGACGTGCTTGCAAAGATCGCAGAGATGCCCGAGCCGGACCGACAGATGGCCTTACGGATCCACGAGATCGTTAAGGCCAGCGCACCTGCCCTGTCGCCGAAAACTTGGTATGGGATGCCAGCGTATGCCAAGGACGGTAAAGTTGTCTGCTTCTTCCAGGGCGCACAGAAGTTCAACTCAAGGTACGCGACGTTCGGATTCACTGATGCCGCGAATCTGGACGATGGCGCTATGTGGCCAACTGCGTTCGCCTTGAAGGAATTGGGATCCACTGAGGAAGAAAAGATCGCTACGCTCATCAAGAAAGCCGTGAGCTGATCCCTGTATATACTCACCATTACGCTCAACCAATAGGAGTCAGATAACTGGCAGCTTGCTAACCAACTGAAGAAGTACTTTTGTGTACAATTGTCGGTGCCCGCCCAACATGCGCTTGCACCTGACGCCGCTCCGCTGCGCTGCGCGGCGCAGGTGAAGCGCCAACCGTTAGGCGGTTACGTTCTTGATGAGTGAGGAGTCGAGAGATGAAAGCATGGAGAGAATGGATTGTTTCTAACCCTTCGGTGATGATGGGCAAACCGGTGATCGTCGGAACCCGGATCACGGTAGAACTCATTTTAGAAAAGCTGGCCGCCGGTGAGACGGTAGATGACCTGCGGGAAGCACATCCCCGGTTGACACGTGAGGCGATTCAAGCAGCTTTGGCCTTTGCCGCTGAGGCGTTGCGAGCTGATGTGGTATACCCCATCGAGGTGCCGGCGTGAAGAGATCGTGGCCGATGAGAATGTGGATGATCCCATCATAGAGCAGCTGCGCGGCGATGGCCATCAGGTATGGTATGTGGCCGAGATGGAACCGGGGATTTCCGACAACATCGTTCTGGATTTAGCGAACCGCGAACAGGCGATACTGCTCACGGCCGACAAGGATTTTGGTGAGCTCGTGTTCCGTCAGAAACGGGTGACGACAGGCGTTATTCTCCTGCGGTTGGCCGGTATATCTCCAGGCCGCAAAGCGCAGATAGTTGCTTCTGTGCTTGCCACACACGGTGATGAAATGGAACAGGCCTTCACAGTTATTACCCCAGGAGCGGTGCGCATCCGGCGCCAGACAAGCGTGTGACGACACCGCCTAACACCCGCTGCAGCCGACCCGCCTCCGCTAGCGCTCCGACGAGCGGCTGAGCTTGGCCGTTAGGCTCCGTAATCGAATGGCGAAGGTAGCCTGCCCCGGCTGGAACAGAATGCGGCAAAATTCACAGCCTTTCTTGTTTGCTCTCACAAGAGGTTGGAGGTAGCATACGGCTGTCCTGCAGGACTGTCTGTCAGGAACAGCTTTAAGCAGAGGAGCCAGGCATGAGAACTCCCCTCAAAACATGGAAGACTCTCATTTTTGGTGTGCTTGTCCTCACAATCTTGCTGGTCACCCTCAAGCAGTTCGGCAGTTCCACGCCGGCAGGCCAAGAGGAAGCAGCGGGGCGGTGGGACCCGGCTATTTCAGCCAAGTACCAAAAGGTCAGCCAAGAGCTGACCGACCAGAAGGGGTGCTTGGCCTGCCACGAGGGGATTGAAGACATTAACCCGAAAATGATGCCCTTCCTGCTGGGCTTCGCGGGGACCGTCCCCGGTCCTGGCCCGTTGGCGGCGAAAGCTTGTGTCGTCTGTCATGAGGGCAGCCCTGCTGGTGCCACCAAAGAGGCGGCCCACCGCGGACTCCTTCCCGATCCGGGGAACATGTGGGCGGTGAGCCAGGGGAAGGGGTGTGCCAAGTGCCACAGCGACAAATATGCGCTGAAGACCATTATGGGCAAGCCCTTGCCTGAGCCGACCGGCGGTAGCCTCCTCCCAGGCCTCGCTTCGACCTCCACCGACCCGAGCGGGGCCACGGGACGGAACCACGTCTACCGCATGCAGCGGGGGCTCATGTCTCTGGAGTTTGGGAAGGCCTCCCACACCCTCATGTCTAATGGCGTGGTGCCCCAAGGAGAGTATGTATACGCCAACTTCGACATGGATGACCCTGACGGCCCCGTACCGACCGTGGGGACCGACGCGTACAAGGCGTGGGTGGCGAAAGCCTTGGCCAGCGGCTTTTTGCAACGCGTCGAGCAGGCCAAAGAGATGCCCACGTTCGACGAAGCCATGCAGCTCTGGGGCGATCCGACCAAGGCGGCCTTCGCCGATATGTACCGCAAACAGTGTGCCCGCTGCCATGTGTGGGGGGAGGGTCGACAGCAAAGGGGGGATTTGCGGGGTGGTGGATGTACAGCCTGCCACGTCCTCTACGGTAACGACGGCCATTATGAAGGCAACGATCCTACCATCCCTAAAGATCGGTCGCCCCATCCTCTCCGCCATGAGATCACCATTCAGATCCCCGCGGCCCAATGTACCCACTGCCACACCCGGGGTAAGCGTATTGGCACCACCTATGTGGGGATGTTCGAATATGATTACAAGAGTGAGCATCTCGCCCCGCCTTGGGACGAGCAGGGGAAGCCCCAGGAGCTGCTCTACACGAAGGATTACCTGGCGATCAGAAAGGATGTCCACTTTGAGCGGGGGATCGAGTGTGTGGACTGCCATACCTCGATCGATGTCCACGGCGACGGCAACATCTATCCCACCACCCTCTACCAGGTCGAGATCCAGTGTGCTGACTGCCACGGCACCCCCCAAAAGTACCCATGGGAGTTGCCCGTGGGCTGGGGGACGCCGGTCACGCTGGAGGGAGAGCGTGGGGTGTATCTTAAGGACGGGAAAGCGTATCTCCTCACCTCTCGGGGCAATCCCAAGGCGAACCTGGAGAAGCGGGAAGGCAGGGCCTTCTTGCGGAGCTACTTCACGGGCAAAGAGCATGAGATCCCACTGCTCAAGGAGAAGCATCGCACCAACACGTGGAAGACGGAGCAGGGCAGAGTGGCCATGGCGGTAGTCTCCCAGCACCTGGAGAAGTTGGAGTGTTACGCCTGCCATGCCACCTGGGCTCCCCAGTGTTACGGCTGCCACACGGCCTATGACCGCAGAAAAGAAGGCATCGACTGGGTGAGCACCGCACTGAACCACGACCCCTACAGTGGCCGACAACGGATCACCACATCGCGAGGCGACATTCAGGAGAACCGCAGCTTCCTGCGCTGGGAGGAACCCATCCTCGGGATAAACCTCAAAGGGAAGGTGAGCCCCATCGTCCCCGGCTGTCAGGTGGTGTTCACCTATATCGATGAGGAGGGGAAGGTTGTGGTGCACAATAAGATCAACAAAACCTCCGACGGTTTCAACGCCCCGACCTTAGCACCCGTCCAACCCCACGCTAATACGCTACCAGCCCGGACCTGCGAGAGCTGTCATACTAACCCCAAGGCGATCGGGTATGGCACCCAGCATTCCCGGAGTGCCGGGCAGCTGCTGGGCAAGCAGCCGATGTTTGCGAACAATGCCGAGGGGGTCTACGGGGATATCCCGGGTGCAAAAACTGAGCGGTGGCAGGTGCCAAAACTCCCGGACTTCCCCTATGCCTTCGATCAGCTGGTCACCCGGAGCGGAGAGCAAGTCCAGAATATGCCCCATAAAGAGGATCGTCCGCTGAATGCGGCGGAGCGGAACCTCGTCGAGCGGGAAGGACTCTGCGTGGCATGTCACCGGCACTACAATACCCCGCTGTGGGAGGCGGCGCGGCAAAAGGTAGGGCGGGCGCTCACCCCGGAGGAGCACGATAGGGCGGTGGAGGAGGCGCTGAAGGCCTTGGCTACCAAACCCTGAAAGACCTCAAATAGCTCCAGTGTATTGTCCTTTTTCTGTGCAAGATTTCCTTTGTGTGTTGCACCCGGTCCTCGTGCTGTCCGGGTATCACAGCCCGCAGGAGTCGAGAAGGAGCAGTACTGCTCAATGGTCCTCAGGTAAGGCGCAGTGGCCAAGCCTAACGAAGGCGTGCAGGCGACGGCTTACAGCCGCGCCTGACGCCCAGCGTTATGCTGAGAAGTCAGTATGGCAATTCCTGGGGATAAGAAATGGATGCAGGGCTACTCGATACGCTTGTAAAACTCGCTAGCTTGGGAGCGAGCGGAGTCTGTATTTTCGCCATATTCTGGATCGGGTGGTTGATCTTGCGTCTCCCAGCCGATGTGAACCTTGAAAAGCACAAGACGTTAAGGATATTCATGATTATTGCTGTCTTGATCGCCCTGATTTCCGGAGCTACTGGCCTCGTCAATGCCAAATTCAACGCAAATGAGATCGTCGCACTCAAGCAAGAAAACGAGACACTTAGGTCCGACTTTGAAGAATATAAGACTCAGACAGCCGCAACTATTTCCAAATACAAAGAACGCGAAATCAAGACCGAGGAGGCGGCCAAGTCACTTGGTAAGGTGCTCAAACCCAAAGAGGCCTACAACCTACGACATCCATCCGAAGAAATTCAAACGCATATAAATCTGCTGAAGGATTTCTTGGCTGAGATGGGCGTCAATGTCACGCTCGAGGACTGAGACCATGTCCCCTATGTTCGTCAAAACTCGGCATCACAAGCGCATGAACTTGGACTGGTTTTTTCGCTCCGCTCAAAAGCCAGCCGGTTATGCGGGTCGTTAGGTAGCTACGAGGCATGTAGCACGATTAAACAAAGGGTTATAGAAGCGAAGGAACGAGGGAAAAGGGAGAATATGCAGATATACCGCGTAGAAACAACCATCCTGATTGATGGAAAGCTCACCATTACTGGATTACCGTTTCGCTCAGGCGAGAGAGTCGAAGTCATCGTGCGGAGCTGCAAGCAGGAGCAACAGGAGCAAGAGCGCTATCCCCTGCGCGGCACACCGATTCGGTATACCGATCCCTGTGAGAGTGTGGCTGCAAACGACTGGGAAGTCTTGCAATGATTGTGCTTGACACCCACATCTGGGGGTGGTGGGTGCATGGGGATAAGCGGCTCACCACTACGCAAGAAGATATTATCAAACGAAACGAAACTGATGTGATTGGTGTCAGTACAATCTCATGCTGGGAAATTGCGAAGCTCGTGGAATACGCCCGATTGGAATTGCCATATGCATTGGAGGAGTGGTTCCCGCAAGCCTTGAGTTACCCAGGCATTCGCCTGCTGGAACTGACACCGGAGATTGCCATAGAGTCCACGCGATTGCCAGGAGAGTTTCACCGTGATCCGGCAGATCAGATCATTGTGGCAACTGCAAGAGTGCACGGTTGTCCACTTGTCACCTCCGACAGTCGGATGATACAATAGCATAGTCGGTAAGTTTCGGAAGGTCAGCCTCACCAGGGCATCCAGCCGACGGGGAACCCGCTGGCGCGGCTTCCCCGCGGCTGATGCTTTTCGTTAGACCTCCGCAGAGGGAACGCTGCGGGGAGAATGATGACCGTGGAGATTGGGCATGAATTGGCAGGACTATATAACAGTTGACCCAGCAGTCTGCCATGGCAGGGCGTGCATCACAGGGACGCGGATCATGGTGTCTGTCGTGCTCGATAATCTGGCGGCAGGTCTCACCCCTGAGGACATTGTGCATAGCTATCCCTCGCTGAGCCGCGAGGCGATCCAAGCAGCTATCGCCTATGCGGCAGAGCTGGCGCGGGAGCGCGTGGTTTCCCTGCCCGCGTAGGAAACCGCAATGCGTTTCAAAGTGGATGAGCACCTCCCTGTAGAAGTCGCACAATTGCTCCAGGAGGCCGGCCATGAGGCGGCGACGGTACTCGAGCAGCATCTCGGGGGCAGAGATGATCGAGCGTTGGCAGCCTTCTGCTAGCAGGAAGCATGGGTGTTAGTGACGCTTGATCTCGACTTTGCGGATATCCGGACCTATCCTCCTGCCCATTACGCTGGAATGGTGGTGCTACGTCTGCAGCGTCAAGACAAACCGCATGTCTTGGAGGTATTCACACGGGTGATCCCTCTGTTGTCCCAAGAGCCTCTCGCACAACGGCTGTGGATCGTCGAAGAAAATCGCATCAGGATTCGGGAGTAAGTTGTGTGTGCCAGGCTGGAAGGTGTTTCTGGTCTAACGTAAAAGGATTCGTGTGGTGCGGAGCGAAGCGGAGCCACCACACAATCCTGGGTTGGACTAAGCCGGTATTGGGAATGTGAACGGAACCCCTTTCGGGGATTTCCGTGGCTTTTTTAGGGGCAAGCACGGTTTGAGAGAGACAAAGGAGGCGAGGAGAGGTAAACACAGCGGTGAGTACTCGATGAAACTGCATGGAAGGGGGAAAAAGGGAAGAATGGACCAAAAAGTCCCTGTGAAAGGGCAGAGACCTCCCTGAAAGCGCCGAAAGATTTTTTTCGCGCCTTTATAAGCAAGGGGGAGAGGGTTGAAGAAGTGTTGCAGAGAGGAGGAGCTCTGGAGCCTCTCGGGCTGGCTTCTCGCCATCTCAGAGGGCCTCCACAGTTTGGGCATAGCAACAGAGTGGATTTCTGCCAAGAGTCTTTGAGGGGATAGCGGTGGGCAGTGGGATCCTCTCAAGGGGTTAGAGTGCAAGTGCTCAGAGCCAGGAGAAGGTACTGAGCTTGATGAAAAGTTTCTGTGTGGGTGGGAGCGAGAAAACCATAATACTGGCCTTTGATAAAGCGATGGGGGAGGATATGCTGAAGGAATCGGCGAATCAACTCCAGAGCAGGGAGGGCCATATACCGTACTTTACCGGTGTTGGAGTCCTCATATTCACAGGTGCCCTGATCATGTTCCACTTGGGTAATCCGCTTAGTGGAAAGGGCGACACGATAGACAGCAGGGGCGAGGGATTGTAAGGCCTGCTCGCCGGTGCCGACGGGTTGAGAGTGTCCCACCCAATCCTTTTCCCATACCTTGGGGGAAACGAAGTCTGCGAGTTGATTTTGCTGAAGTTCGTCCTGGAATGTAGCCCGGAAGAGTCTGGAGAGAGGTTTCACGTGAACGAAGAACTTTTTGGAAGAAGGGAGCCATGTAGTGTGCTCTTCCGAGAGTGCGCCCCCGGGACGAGAGAGTGGACATGGGGATGAAAGGCTACATCCCTGGCCCAGGTATGCAGCACGCCCATCATGCCGATCGTTCCGCCAACGAACCTGGGATCAGCAGCGAGTGCCAGGCGAGCCTGCGAAGAAGTTGGGAGCGGGCGAGAGCTCTCAGTGCATCGGGTACAGTAAAAGTGATGAGACAGGAGTGGGTCGGGAGCAGCAGGTCGGTGTGTTGTTAGAGCCAGAGCTCAGCCCGGTCATGCAAACACGTGGGGCAGTGTCTGTTTTGACAGGAGTGATACTGGTAGGGGGATTGGTGACACTCCGCACCAACAGAGACGTGGCCGCCGAGCGCTTCGGTACGGCCGTGCTCAATATCCCACATGGCCTTGAGGTGAGCAGGGGGCATACGATCAGCGAACTGAGCTCGGTATTGAGGGCCATAGAGGCGGACTATGTCGGCAAGGTCTGGCATGAGAGGCTTCCGAGAGATCTTGCATCCGGTCATTCATGGAGTCGATAGCCATAGCTTGAGCTTTTACGGTCAAGTGGGTATAAACGGAGGTAGTGGCCGGAGAGTTATGGTCCAGGTAGTGTTGGATGACCCGCACGTGAAGGCCTGCTTCGAGGAGATGGGTGGCATAAGAATGGCTAAGGGTACGAACTGAGGCGGGTTTGTGCACCCTGCTTTGCTTGAGAGCGCGTGTAAAGGCTTGTTGGACACTGGATCTTGGCATGGGCTCGTCGGCCGTTGGCATCCCTATCCCCCCTCGACCGGGAGCTGGGAAGATCTAGATGGGCTGACGATGGGTTTTCCAGTATTGACGGAGTAATTCGAGGGTGCGTTTTGGGAGGGGAACAGAGCGATCTTTCGCGCCTTTCCCCCGGCGGACATGCATAACCATCCGAGAACGTATCAAGTGGCTGGCTACGAATTTGGATATTATCAAACCTGAACCATTAGGGGTGATCTAGCAGGATTCTATAAACTTCGTGTGGGTGATTATCGAGTCATCTATGAGCTTCTCCACAATGAAGAGACTATAGTGATTCATACAATTGGTCACCGCCGTGAGATTTATCGCAAGCGGTAACGATAAATGTCTGAACTATGCTTCAGAAAGCAGCATATAGCCTAACCCTCGCCTCCAGCGGACGCTCGCCACGGCTCGCGCCGCTGATGCGGGTCGTTAGACTGCCCGACTAACAGTCGACGTTTTTCTATTAAATCCAACGGCAGGCGGAAGGCCGGAGCAGATCGCAAGTGTGCTACCAGCATGAAAGCAGCTAGTGGCAATGCCAGCGGCGGCGTGCCAGCTTCGGCCGCCATCGCCGCGCGCACCCGCGCCTGCGTGGTTGCATTGCTGGCAGCGAGGTGTGCATGAGGAGGATGCTGTTGTGCAGCAGAACATCTGAGTGAATATTGGAGGCTTTATAAAAATTGCAGGATATGAAATACCAGACATTGTAAAGGGTCTGGGGCAATTTGCAGCGATGGGGAGTAAAATAAGAAGAGTTGACCCACAGGTTTACTTTTTCTACCTAATCTACCTGATGCCAATTTTTAGTGTACTCACGATCATCTTAGGCGTAACAGATAAAAACACGAAAGTTACAGGACTTGTTGCCGGAGTAATGCCGATTGCTGCACTAGTCTATGGTCTCAGCCAAGCAGGAACAGTTGTATTTGAAAATATGGCTATCGGTGCTTATTTAACGTTACTTACGGCTATGGCAATGATATTGTCTGCCTTTAGGGTCATAAAGATGCCAGCCCAAGTGCAGAGTGTTCCAGCATCAGGTAAAGAAATGGTTTTACAAATTATAGAGATGATCACATTGCTTTCTCTCCTTGTAGGGCTAGAGCTTGCCTTTTTCTATGCTCCCACTGATGCTGTGCAAGGGAACGTGCAACGGATTATGTATATCCATGTACCTATGGCCTGGGTAGCTTATCTCGCATTTTTTGTGGTTTTTATTAGCAGCATCGGCTATCTATGGCGTAAGACCCGGGAGTGGGATATTGTCGCGCATTCCTCCGCAGAGCTTGGAGTGATGTTTACCACGCTGGCGATTATGGCGGGTGCTGTCTGGGGCAAGCCGACCTGGGGAACCTGGTGGACCTGGGATGCTCGGCTGACTACTACGATCATTTTGCTGTTGATTTATGCAGCGTACCTGATGCTCAGAACTTATAGCAGTGGCAGTACCGCCGCGGCCCGTCATGCGGCAGTCCTGGAATTATTGGATTTCTGGATATTCCTATTATCCACTATTCCGTCGTCTGGTGGCGTACCCTCCATCAGCCCTCCACTGTTCTCCGCAGCGATGGTCCAACTATTGCCACATCTATGCTCTTGACCTTATTGATCAATGTGGCAGCCTTTAGTCTTTTTTATCTCTATCTCTTGTTGTATCGCATCGAAATAGCACGACTCAAAGATATGATCAGAGCTCGAAAAGAGGAGCGCTAAGTATGCCTAGTAATTGGGAATACGTACTCTTTGTCTATATTTCCACCTGGATGATCCTACTCGGCTATATGAGCTGGCTTTGGAGAACCTACCGGAAACTGAGGGGAGAGATAACGCCACGTAGCGACTCCAAGGAAGAAGGAGCGTAGTATAAGCTCATCTAAACGCCGGACACGCTACCTTATTGGAGGAGTGGTGATTCTCCTTTCTCTGGGTTATCTCATTTATGGAGGCTTAGAGGATACGCTGGGCTATTTTCTTACCCCTGTTGATCAACGTTGTTGCGTTTAGCTTCTTTTATCTCTATCTTTTACTCTAGCGGATCGTGGTCGACCAGTTAAAGGATACTGTAACGGGGTGGAGAAAGGGACAATAAGGATGCCGAATAATTGTGAATTTGGGGTCGATTTGATATCGAAGTCAGGAGTGGCATCAGGTTTTGTATTACTACACATGGATCGGACATTTGTACCATGAACCTGAAGATCGAATGTTCCTATTGGGCTATGAGCCAAACATTGCAGTTGATTATTGCCCTGGTCGCACGGCAAGAAGTGATGATCTCGGAGCATGGCTATGAAGATAGCATCCTAGTCAAGGATGTCATTACAGGAGTGAGGGATGTCGTGGTGGTTGAAGATTATCCTGAGTATCACAAGGGTCCGTGTGTTCTCGTCTTGCAAAGGGACTACCAAGGCAAGCCCATCCATATAGTGTGGGGTATCCCGAGAAATGCGGCATCGCCTGCGGTCATGGTCACGGCCTATAGGCCGGACGCGGAGCGATGAACAGACGATTTCCTGAGGAGAAGATCATGACCAGACGACGTCGTACAAAGTTCGTACGTGAGGGACAATATGTCGCTGAAGTCACTGTGGACTTGATCGAGGCAGAGACAGGATGGGCGCCGTATTTGTCTCTGGAGGATGCCCAAAAGTTGGATGAGGTCCGGGAGGCTTTGCGCCGAGGAGATCTCAAGAGGGCGGGTCAGCTTGCTCGTGTCTTCAAACTCACGCCTATTGCTGTGTAATGTCATCGCCCAACAGAAAATAGGGTCATCTATACAAATTGATGTGCCTAACCCCTCACTGGAGCCGACGCCACCTCGCTGCGCTCAGTGGCGCGGCTCAGCTCGAGGCCGTTAGATGGCCTAATCGCAGCCTAATTTTCCGTTGCAGTGGGGAGGTTACCCAATGGCAGGCAATAAGACGCGGTTTTCCCTATCATCTTGCTACTTCCGATTGCTACTTCCGATCTGCCATCGGGCTTATCCTGCTCCTCTTCCTTGGGATTGCTCAAGCCGAACCGCCGCCTTGGCGTGAGGGGTCATTTACCGATAAACAAATAGGTGGATATGTTTGCAGGACATGATGGCACCTCTGAAGATTCAACTGGTGGGACGGGAGAATGCAAGGGCCACGGTTCAAAAGAACTACGAACAGCATGAGGCTGGCGTGGAACAGGGATACCTACGAACCGTCGAAGCCCTCGAGAAAGAGATTGACAGATTGAAGCAGGTGGACGAGCACTACCGCCGCGTTGGCAACCAGCTTCAGGCACGCATCCATGAAGAGGCCGCGCAGGCCAAGCAGATACAATTACAGCAATGGATCGCCAGCTACGAAAAGAACAAAGCCGAACATGAGCAAAGGCCAGAATTATGCATGAACTGACCCCTGAAATTCAATAAAAGGCTAAGACAATGAATTCTGACTGGATACAGTAAGCTGGCCGGTAAAATAACGGCATATGACCAACCAGCCAAGAAGAAATGATCCCAGCCAATTCAAGTCGAAACTTGTGCTTTGCTAACGGAGATTATTGGGCATGCTGATTGGCTTGCACTTGATCGCAGTACGTTCCCCGGCCGGATGCCATTATGCGCGCCACGCAACGCACTGGCTTGTCTGAAGCTGATGTGGCAGCATTGTTGCAGCAGGTGCCACCTGCGTTGGTCGCTATCCTAGAGGCAGTGGCCCTTTTGTATCGCCTAAAGGCACAGGGTCACACGCTGTTCCGCTTGTCGAACATGCCTGTGGCCTCCATCGAGCATCTGGAGAAGGCTTACACTTTCTGGGAAGCCTTCACAGGGGCAGTCATCTCGTGTCGCCTGCACTTGTGCAAACCAGAGAACCGACAATTTATGCCTATCTCTTGGAGACTTATGAGCTAGACGGGGCGCATACGGTGTTCATCAATGACACTGAAGCGAATCTGACCGCCGCTGCACGGTTTGGTATGCGCACGATCAAATTTGAAAGTCCAGCGCAATGCGAGCGCCAGTTACAAGCGCTGCGCTGGATCTAACCCCGGCGTGCAGGCAACGGCTGCCAGCGTCCGCTCGTGCCTCGCTTCCGCTGCCCGCCACGCCTGAAGCGTGAACGTTAGGTGACGAACTGAGCCGCACAGGAACAGGGTGAGAGTAGTTGCAACTCGTTCTTTGGTATGATAAATTATCATACTGGAGGTTCCTAGTCTGGGCGACCCTTGACCCAGGGCAAGGGCGGGAGCAAGCAGGCCAGCGTCCAGTCGTGGTGATCAGTCATGACGTCTTTAACGAGCGTTCTGGACCGGTAATAGCCATGGCAATCACGAGCCAACCGCAGCGGGCTGGCTTTCCCCTTACGCTGGAGCTCAAAAGTGGGAATCTCCCAAAACGTTCATGGGTGAAGATGAGCCAAATCCGAACGCTCTCAGTGGAACGGAGGGGGAGAAAATGAGTCGCCTCACGCCTAAAGAACTCGATATGCTGGTGGAAGGTCTCAACGAAATCATCGCCTAACCCGCGTATCCAACGGACGCTCGTGTCGCTGATGTGGGTCGTTGCTATGACTTCCAATGTCAAGGGTGGTCAGCAAATTTTTTAGGTTTGCATAATTTGTTTATCCTTGGTGCATCGGAAAAGCCGGAGCCAGTGAGAGTCGACGGTTGATCCTGCTGCTAGCCGTGGGTTGGGTACCACCGTCTTTGGTAATGGACCCCTGCCGGCGTTGCTCCCCGGAGGAATATGCCGAGGGGATCAGACCCAGGAATTTCATCAGTGCTCTTGGGGTATCAAAACGCCTCAGGTCACCAATTTCTGCCCCTGTGGTGACCGCGATAGTGAACTGTACGCCGCGCAAGGCCTGAAGGGCTTCAACCACCGGGTTCAAACGCCACGATTGCCCCTGATCTTGGAATGCTTGTGCAAGACGCTGGAGTCGTGCGGGATGCTCATGAACGGCACGGACATGTTCTTGAGAGACGATTGGTTGAGCCGGTGTGGGGCAAACCACCTCGGCGAGCCACCGGCGGTAGGCCGGGTTCCCATTGGCCCGACCCACCTAGCGGAGATCTTGTCGGAGTAAGAAGGCTTTGAGACGGAATTTGGCATCCTTGAGAGCGCTGCTGGTCTCTTCACGCGCCCGGGTGAGCTCTCGAATGGCTTCATCTTCGACCCTGGGGACATACACCGCGGTGAGAGCACCGAGCGCACCAGGCGGGCCAGTTGCCCGGCGTCCCTGCGAGTCGTTTTGACCCGATCCTCCGACTTTTTGGGAATCAGAGACGGCGCTACCACCCAGCCATCGGAGCCGTTTTTGGTCAGAGAGCGGTAGAGCCAGTAGCCGCAGGGTCCAGCTTCCTAGTCAAAGATGAGAGGTTTGGCTTTTGATAGCCTCTTGCGGATCATCGGATCGATGTCACACTGGCGGGTGCCGATGGCCCCAAGGTGAGTGACCTCGGCGCCGTGATCTTGCGGGACGTACGCCACGGCAATCGAGTCTTGGTGCACGTCCATTCCGATGCAGAGTGGGCGAGACTGGGCCAGAGTTGACCTCCGAGCGTGATGGGGTGATGGTTTCACATCAGATACCACTGATTGACGTAAGCGAACCCGCCTTCGTGCTGGGGGGCAACCTACCGCCATTGGAAGTCATTATGTCTAGGCGCCAGTCCGACGTCATGAGCTTGGGAGTCATTTCATAGGGAGTTACGGTATGGTGTGGGTGAGCGTGGAAGAAATTCAGCGGGATTTGCCCGCCTATCTTGAACGTGTGGCAGCTGGAGAAACGTTAGTCATCGTCGCAGCGGGCAAGCCGGTGGCAGAGGTCAAACCCATTATTTCACCGGCCGAGCCTTTACGTCCTTACGGGTTATGTGCAGGCGAGTTCACTGTGCCGGACGATTTCGACCAGCCCTTGCCAGAGGATATCCTGAAAGCCTTTGAGGGGCAATGAGACTGCTGCTCGATACACACATCTTCCTTTGGTTCATCAGCGCGGATGTCCGATTGCCCGAACACTTGCGGGAGAGTATCCGTAATCCAGAGCATGACGTGTATTTGAGCGTGGTCTCGTTGTGGGAAGCGATCGTGAAGCACCATCTGGGCCGGCTGCCACTGCCCCAACCTCCTGAGAGTTATCTCCCGACTCAGCGGGCCAGACACCAGATTGCCAGTCTCCCCAGGAGCGCCTTCGCCAAGCCGGGGTCTTATCAGGAAACTTCTGGTTGACCAAAGAGGTAAACGGTATGGGTCGATAGTTTACGCTCAGGAGTCATGAGGCATTCTGCGAAATACTCATGGTCTGGACACGGAAGTTCGAAGCGAAAACAGTACTGGGTATGTGCAGTTAGGTGGCCTAAAAAAATTCAAAGAACTTTTGTCCAGTTACTTAGACCCTCAAGCTGGCGATAGGGGAGGCTGAAAACCACCCGCAGCATCCCTAAGAACAATATCAGGCTATGAGGGTAACGAAAAGGCCGCCCATTCTTCCCCAGGTTCATCTCTTGAAGCTCTTCTCGCCACTCCTGCAAGTTCTCCACATTGAGCAAGATCTCTCCCTGCTGGACTAGATGCTCATTATATTCTTTCCAATTCCTCTTTCTCCCCTCGGCCATTACTAATTCCTCCATCACTATCTTAGCCTCTCAGGCCCCATTATTCAACACAGCATAAATGATTCTCCAGGATGTAGCGTTCTATTCGCCAGAGATCATTTTGCTTTGCTGCTCTGGTACCCCCTCAAAGTCAAAACCGCGAGTCGATGGTCCCATTCAGGCTGTTACTGAATAAACGGATACTAGAGGTGTCACAGAAGATTTCAGCCCGCTTTCGCCTTTCGGTTAGTCACTCCTTGGATTTCTCCAGTAATCGGACTATCTCCGTAAATCCTCTCGATTCGACAATCATCAGCGCGGTTCTGCCCATGCTGTCTTTGACCTGCACATCCGCTCCTCGGTCGAGCAAGGCCTGTACGATAGCCGTATGACCTCCTCGTGTTGCCCACATCAGAGCGGTCACTCCATTTGCATCCCTTGTATTCACATCAGCACCGTGGGCCAGCAAAGCTTCTACTATAGTGAGGGAACCTTTCTCAATAGCGTTAAGCAAGGCGGTCTCCCCATGGTGACTTTGCTCATGCACCTCTGCTCTTCTCTCCAGTAACATGTGCACAATGGCAGTGTGGCCTTCTCGTGTCGCTAAAATGAGCGCTGTGACCCCATCGTTGTCTTTGGCATTGACCTCGGCGTCGTGGGTCAGCAAGGCTTGCACGACCGAGGTGTGTCCCCAGGCTGCCGCATCCATCAAAGCTGTCCTGCCCAGCGCATCTTTGGCATTGACGTCCGCTCCCCGGGTGAGTAATGTCTACACCAGGACAATATCACCTTCCCTTGCCGCCGATATCAAGGAAGATGGTTTGTCACTGGTGAAGTGAAAAAAGAGGGTTTCTTGCAACGCTTCATCGACCCAAAAATCCACACGCCACTTGCCAGAGCGACCAGCCATTCTGGAGGTCAAGACGCTATGGGTGGCATAGGTTCCAGAGAACTCTGGATCTACTTTCCGCAGGGTTGAGCGTATAGTTTCGAATTTTACACCGTTGGGATCGTACCACTCTGTCTTAATCTGATAATCACGGAAATTGTGGAGACTGAACAACAACACTACACGGTAGTTCTCCCGATCATTAAAGGAATCTTTGGCCTTCATCTGAAAAATCGATATGCGTCCTGAAGGCTTTTTGTCTACAAAGAGTGAGCGTCTGACGACCTCTGCAGTTTGCACACAACGAAAACCCAGTAAATGGCTTGTATAACCGTTCTCTTTTAGCGGAGCGCTCATTGGATTGTGCGCTAGTCTATACTCAAATAGGACACGAGTGTTCTCAGAGCTATCTTCCCATCGTGAACTGGTCCACTCCGTGCGCATAAAATGGAAAAGAGGCGGCTTATAGGGTTTGGCATAGGTGATCTCTGCAGTAGATCGGGAATCTGCCCCTCCCAGATATCTTATTGCCGCACGATACTGGTTTAGAGTAGGCAGTGTTTTTCTCTGGGCTCTACAATAAGCAAAAGCGGCGTAAAAAAGGATCTTGGACCCTTTGCTGGCATACCTTCTGCAAAAAGTGAGAGCGGCTTAAGGCCCTATATGTTTCCGGATCGCCTCCATAACCGGATCACGACCAGCCACCTAATCGGCAAAGTGCATTTTCACCTGAATATGGGGGGCCAGGCGCCCAGCCGGTACACAGTCTTTGTAGAGTAGTCCGAAGTCTTTTACCCCTCCTTGACACCTTTCCCAATCGTGGTAGATATGAGCATACACCACTCGGAGACCCGACTTAGGCAAGGTCAGTATACCCCCTCCAGCCCAGAACTGGAGTCGATCCCCAATATAGTCGCCGACGATGATGGCTCGATCCGCTGCATAATATTTTAGAAGAGCTGCTGTCGCAATCCCCGCAGAAAACGTGTGATTCCCGGTGATGATGAAGATTTTCCCGTCCTGGGCTATGGCATCCGGTAGGCCTTTGGCGAATTCGGTCGTGTAAGTATAGTTCCCTCCACTATTGAAACGCAGATCGACAATGGCATGACGTGGTCGCGAATTCCTGGCCACTGCTAATACCCGATCCAGATATCTGACCAGGCTGGTGTATCTGTTTGTATTAATTTGAATGTAGAGTGCGTCTAATTCTGGTACCCACTCCCAAAAGGTATTGACCTCAGGATACCAGAGATAGAGTGGTAACCTCTCTCGGTCATGGAGCAGGGGCACAATGTTTCCTTCCTCTGACTCGTAGTCAGGCGGTAACGCTTCGAGGATACGTCTGATCTGGCGACCATCTGGCAGAACCAGGGTCAACTGCACCCGTGCGTCATCATCGATTGCGCCGATCCCTTTCAGCGCCTCAGGACTTCTCAAATAATAGATACTCACGACCCGTACCCATTCCTTGGTGCCACCGATGTAGTCATCAAGACGTGTCAACAGGGCATCTGGCGTCATGGTACCAATCAACAAGAGGCGTGCACCGAGTAAATCAGCATGTTCAGAAGTGGCTGTAATAATGTACAGACCGTCGGCAAACCACTGGAGACCGATCGGCAACACAGTGAGATTAGCGAAAGTGTGCGTATGCGCATTGTCAGCGACCGCGACCGCGCGTTGTACCTCCATCGCAAACTCGCTGTAGGAGAGCGTGTTCGCCCGGGTAATGAGCGAGTCGATCCGGGCGTTGAAGAGTTCTACCGCCTCAGATGTCATGCTCTTATCGAGCTTAGGGAGCTGTTTCTGGAGGTAGGTAAGATCCTGGCGAAAGTCGGTACCAGTGAGGTTCCTATAGATAGATGTGGGAGAGAGAGAATCCTCTGACCCATCAAGTGTTTGCGTCACCTCGGGCATTTGGGGAAGAGCACAGGCGGTGAGGATGAGAACAAGGCTGATTGTTACTAGGCAATTTGTCCGTCTCATGGTTCTACTCCTTATTTTGGCTTCATGGTGTGTCTTTCTTCGATAAGCGTTATAAGCCTTTAATCCTCCGTTTCCCTGGTATACCGCGCCTGTCTGCACCGCCAAAGCACTTCTCTGATGATCACTCCGACCGAGAGGAAAAAAGCAATCAGTATGAGCATTGCCAGCGCTTTTTGTTCTGGAGTCCCTCTCCACCAGAATTGGACTGCAGCGATCACTGGTTGGAATGCAAGTTGTACCGCATGGTTGAGAGCAGACCACATTGTCTCCTCCTTTCTCAAAATTCTGGACCGGTACCGATCAGCGTATCTGTCTCTGAATCACGGCCAGAGATGATAGTGCGGTCTCCGGTAGCGGGATCTATTCGTAGCACTACACAAGTATCCTTCTTCTTTCTTGTCCATCAGCGAAATCTAGACTCCTGTTTTGCCATAGAAAGCTTGCACCGTATCCCACGCAACTTGCTGGAGGAAAGTAGCCTCATCCGGTGGTAGACCCGCCATGTAAGAAAGTCCAACTGGAGAGGTGCCCCATAGAGCCGCATAGAAGATACATGCCGCTAAGTAGGTTCCTCGTATACTGGGATGCTTCGGATCGTCTTTGTACATCTCGTTTGCTCTCGGGGATAGAAGGCCATCGATGATTCATCCAGTCGGTGCGCATAAAATGAAACACAGGAGGAGTATAGGATTTGGCATAGGTGACCTGCATGTTTGCCCCCCGATCTCGTTCCGAGGATAATGTATTTCATCGCCGCTCGATATTGATCGAGAGTCGGAAGGATTTTTCCTTGCGCTTTACAATAGGCTAAAGCCGCATGATAGCTTATCGAGTGTACGGGTTGATCGAGTGCATCCGAGTCAATGGGTTCATCCCCTTTCCAATGTTGCAGATAGCCTCCATCATGCAAGTTACCAGCAATGCGGCTCTTCTTCCATCGGGGGTTGGCCATGGTAAATTCGAGAAAGGCTCTGTTGCTCACCGGTTTCCGGTCCATGTAAAAGGCGGGAACCGTCACCGACCAGTTTGAGTAGGGAGAATAAGACGGCTGGAAGGCGGTAATGGTCGCCCGAGGGACATACACTGCACCTGGGAGATTGTTTTCAGAAGCAACTTCCGTAGTGGGCATACTCGCGCATGAGACCACGACGACCGTTACCATGAAAAGTATCGCATAGCGCACCATGAGATTCCTCCTTTCCTTGCACTCGGTATGGGTGAAAGATGCAAAGAAATTTTTTCCAATATCTCTCGCCTTTAGAGCTTATCTTTACCCACATTTTTTCATCTTGAGGGAGGGAAGCCATCCATTTCCGCCCCCTTGATGGGTTCAGGGGCGGACAGGGAGGCTCGGTGAAGCCTACGCTTCTTCTTCCCTCATGTAAGGAGATCCTTAATTTCCTCCCCCTTGGCGGGGTCAAGGTGGGGGGTAAAAGTTCCTCCCTGTCCCCCCATCCCAGCCTTCCCCCACAAGGGGGGCGGCGATTGGATAACCCTTCGCTTTAAGCACAGGCCCCGACTTCATCACAATTTGCAAAAGTCTCATCTACTGTGCCATCATCGTCTTTATCAATCTCTACTCCACCAGTCGAAGTAAAGAGAATCGTTCCCCTTTGGTCACCGGTCACTCTAATCTCGCCGGCAGTGGGACACGTTGCTTCTGTGGGAAAGAAGAGCAGTTCTCTGGTTAACCGTGAGTGAGCCAGTAAAGCAAGAGGAACTCCATGAGTAGCTTCCTTGTATGGTGACATTTTCCCCATCTTCAACGCTCTGCACCGTAATAATGATGAGGGCATTGGGGATGTTCAAGGTAAAGGAGGCGTCCTCCACAAGGTTGTCTGTGAAGGAAAACCGTCCGGATTCAGACACTCGGAAGTTTGTGGGTTCACACGAAGCAGGATCAAAGGTATTGACTGTTACTCCGAGGGTGAAGTTCGTAAATGTTCCCCTGGTATCGGTATCGAACACGCCATCGGCGTCAAAATCCTCTTGGAGAGAGAGCGTCCCATTGAGCACACCTGTGAAGGATTGAGGAATTTCCTGCCCAGCACAGACTGTAGTGTTACCAAAGGTTATGCGTTCTGTGAGGTTCAGGATAGTCTCAGACACCACAACACTATCTACTATTTCCCGTATCGTACAATCCACAAACTGACGAAAGAGAGGTTATATAATGTCCTTCTTGCCACTACCCTTCCCCCTTTCCTGGCCCTAAGGCAGTGAGCTAAGGAAGCAAGCGGTAGAGCCTGAAGGGCTCATGATCCCCCATGTTTTACCGTAGGAATACTCGTTCTTCCGACGCGTTAGAGGAGAAGTCTGCACACTTGCTGGATTCATCCTCGATTGGTACAGAGAAAAGAGGAAAATCTAGGATCTGCCAGGTGGGTGAGTCCATGGGCGTCAAAGTCACGGTCGATTGGGCAAAAACCAGGGGAATCTCGAGCAGCAAACTATTTCAGAATGGTAGCCTCCTTTCTCAAAATTCTGGACCACTACCGATCAGGGTATCTGTCTCTGGATCACGACCAGAGACGATAGTGCGGTCTCCGGTAGTGGGATCTACTCTGACCCCGCTACTCTCACCTGATCCACAGCCAAGGAGTGCCATCACACAAAACAACCGGAGAGTCCAGCTCACCCAAAATAATCTTTGCCTCCTCTGCATACTGAGCCTCCCACACAGTGCTAAAACCTATCTCTGAATGTGGAACTCTTGCACATCCGGGATGAGTCTGACCCTAGAAGATTTGATTAGTGCCAGACCGGCTTAGCTCTCCTTAACCTCATGCCCATCCAAGAGAGATCTTTGGCATTGCATAAGTCGATAGGGAAATATGGATATCCTGGGAGCGCGGGCGTCCCGCCCGCTGCGGGCCAGAGGCCCGCGCTCCCAGCGCCGGCGCATTACCAAGAATGTCTTCTGAGAATGCACTAGTTTCTCCTTTGAGGATGAGACTATCTCAGACTACTCTCTTGGATTTTCCTATAGAAAGATTGCACCGTTTCCTAAGCGATCTGCTGTAGAATGGTACTTCCCTCCTCTTTTAGTTTTTTGTAAGGTATGGCCACTTCCGGTGTTGCTATCAGCAACAGGGCGCGGCGCAGTTCTCGCCTCTCCAGGTTGAGGGCATATAGGGTACGAGTTCTTTCTTTTTGTCTTAGGTCGAATTCCCCTCTATCGGATTATCACTTTGCAATGGAAGGCTTCACCCTGCTACTCAAGACAGAGCAAGATGTATGCCATGGATGAACAGTGCCGAGTAAAATCTTATATTTCAGATAATTACCAACAGAGAGGGCTGGGTGGAAATAGCTCTTTGTGACAACTTTAGTTGACACTTTACGACCTATGAGTGGAGGAAAAAGCAGGAACGATGGCGGGAAACGAAAAGTGGAAACAAAAGTTTACATGACAACAAAAGTGGACAGGCTATGAGCAGCAAGATCCTGAACAGACCACACCTGACTACCTAGGGGTGAATCCTCTCCTATTCTTGTGCCTTCACAAACCTGGAGAGGTGGCCAACATTCGTCGTCGCAATCACCGGATCCTCTTCTTCCTCTGACAGGAGATACGCCTGGGCAGCCAAGATGACATCAGCATCGAGGGCGTTGTCATCAGCGGTCGGTTGCCCTTGCTGACGGGCAGTTGCCCAAAACGCTGCAGCCTTAAAACACCCGTATCCAGTATCACGACTCGACTCAATGGTGTCGTCTCCTCTGATCGTCAACACTATCAGTGCTCTTTAGATCGATCCACATGTGGAGTGGCTTTGCGTCCTGGTGATTTCGTATGCCCCTGTGTGGTTGTGGTCTGCGGATCATTTGCTCCCTTCCTGCTCGCCGTGGACCTGTTAGAGTGTTCCTGTGGTTTCCTCTTCTGCTTTCCCTGCGTGCCACTGCGCGTATCACTGCGCATAGAGGAAGCTTCTGGGAACAATTTCCGTGTGGAGAATCGATCAGCGTCGAGGGCTGTCCGGAGGATCTCCCAGGTCTCCCGTTGTTCTTCTGGATCCTCATGCGGCCATTTCTCCAAAAGAGCAATCGCTTCCTGTGCGTTGCAGGTAAACGATGTTTTGGTTTTGAATGTTTCAGAAGTTTTCTTCATTTCACTCCTCCATCTTCTTGTCTATGTTAGGTTCTAGCTTATGGTTCTGGAAACTTCCTGGTATCCATTCCGCCCGGATCAATTGTTTGATATAAGTTGCCCGGGCGATCCCTTATTCATTAAGCCCGCTCTGTGAGCAACTTATACCACGCTCAGATAGGCGCATGGTAAGATGCAAACCTTTTGTTTCATGGTGTCTCAAGAGGATTACATGAGAGAGGGAAACGCTGCCTTCTTCAACCTTCCCGTACCACCACACAGTGCGCGGGATGGAGTAGCACTGTGACCGGCTCCCCAAGCGCATAGCGTTCTGCCGGAGAAGTGATCACCCGAAGAGAGAGAGTCCCTGGTGTAAGCTGAATCAGATAGTCGATCATTTCACCAAAGTAGAAACGCCGACTGACGATACCGGGAAAACACCCATCCTCCGGAGAAGCTTTCGCCTCCGGTACTAGCCGAATCTGGTGGGGACGAATGGAAACCCAAACAGTTTCTCCCGGTTGAATATTTTCCGCTTTCCCTACCGGCAATCGCAACCCATTTCCTAGATCGACACAGCGATCTGGCATCCATCGACCGGAGAGGAGATTGGTCTTTCCAATGAACTGAGCGACAAACCGTGTTCTCGGTTGATCATAGATCTCTTCAGGAGTTCCCTCCTGCTCGAGGCGTCCCTGATTCATTACACAGATCCGATCCGCGATCACCATCGCCTCAGCCTGATCGTGGGTCACGTACAGAGAGGTAATCTGAAATTCATCGTGGAGTCGGCGAATTTCAAACCGCATCTCTTCCCGAAGATTTGCATCGAGATTACTCAACGGTTCATCCAGGAGCAGAATCTCCGGTTCTACCACCAGAGCCCGCGCGAGCGCCACCCGCTGCTGTTGACCACCGGAGAGTTCGGCCGGATAGCGGTCAGCCAGAGGCTCTAATTTGACCACTGCCAAGATACGACGCACCTTCTTCTCTGCCTCCGCGCGGGTCAGGTTTCGAAACTTTAGACCGTAAGCTACATTCTGATAGACCGTTTTATGAGGCCATACTGCATAACTCTGGAAGATCATTGACATATTGCGTCGCTCCGGTGGAATCATAACGGTTGGCGAGGCGATCAGCTTCCCACCGACCCGAACTTCTCCGGCGTCCGGTTCCAGAAATCCGGCCACCAGACGCAGGGTCGTTGTCTTCCCACAGCCCGATGGACCGAGCAGGGCAACCAGTGCCCCATGCTCAATATGCAGATCGAGTCTATCAACGGCTCGCGTGTCTGCACCAAAGAATTTGGTCAGGCCACAGAGATCAACTGTCGCCATGTCGCACTCCATTCATGCTTGCAGAAAATCCCGACCGATGAGCCGGTACGAAAGGATAACCACCACCAGAGTAATCCCTAACAAGATCACCCCTAAAGCAGCGACATTCTCCAGCAACCCTTCTTCATAAAAATCAAGAATCACCACGGAAAGGACTTTGGTATTAGTCGTCCAGAGTAATACCGATGAACTGAGTTCACGCAGCGAAGGCATAAAAATCAGGATCCAGGAAGCGATTAATCCCTCTTTGAATAGAGGAACAGTTATATCTTTGAACACCCCAAGGCGATTGGCTCCCAGAATACGGGCACCCTCCTCCAGTTCGGGATGGATACTCATAAGCGCCGCGTTACTCGTCTGATAGGCGATCGGGAGATACTTGGTGAGGTAGGCCAAAAACAGAATCCAGAGCGTACCGTACAACACCAGAGGTTTATGGGTATACGCGGTAAAGAGCCCAACGGCCAGCACAATACCGGGGATAGCCAGGGGCATGGTAGCTAAAAAACTGAGGAGTTGGTACCCTTGCACCAATCGCCGTTGCGCGATATAGGCAATCAGCGCAGCGAGAACGGTACCGGCTGTGGCGGCCATGGTCGCCAGCATTACGGTATTGACCATGGCACTGCTCGCCGCTTCGTTTGCAAACACAAACTGGTAATTGGCCAGGGTGAGATTCGACCAGCTCAGTCCGTGTCCCTGGGTCTTGAGCAGAGAGGCAATACCGAGGGCGGTGTAAGGTAAAACAATAGAGCAGAAAAGTGGAATCAGACACCCTCCGAACACCACCCAGCGGTAGGGACCGAGTTTTTGTCGTCGGCGTTGCCCTCCCTTACCACTGATAGTGGCATAACTTCGCCGTCCCAAGACTTTTCGACGCATCCAGAGCAGGCAAACGGCTGCCAAAAGCATAGGCAAAGCAAAAGCTGCCGCCAGCCCCACCTGATACTCATCTGACTGCATAAAGGCCCGGATCTGCGTGGTCATGACATGCTGGCCAGCCGGAATCGCCAGCATGGCGGGGGTACCAAAAAGGATCATAGCCTCCAGAAACGCCATGATTAAACCGGCAAATAGTGCCGGCATCACCAGCGGAAGGGTGACGCTGACCATGGTGAAGAGGGTCCCGGCACCGGCGATATTTGCCGCATCTTCCATATCGGAAGGCACACTGTTCAACCCAGCATTCACCACAATGAAAACCAGTGGGAAGACGTAAAGGACCATAGCAAAGACGACCCCCTCCATCGAAAAGATATTGAAGAGATAGCTCTCCTCATCAGCACCGGTAAGGAGACGATACAAAACGTTGAGCCAGCCCTGTCTGGGACCGGCCAAGAAGACCCAGGCAGTCGCCCCCAGAAACGGCGGAGTAACAAACGAAACCAGGACTGCAGTGCGAATCAAGCTGGGAAAGGGGACATCGGTACGGGACACCGCCCAGGCCATAAGTGATCCTATAGAGAGACTGATCAGACTCACTGAGCAAGAAACGATCAACGTCCAGAAGATCGGGCCACGATACAGAGGATTGGTATAGGCCTGGATATAGTTATCAAATCCCCAGCTTACCTCCTCGGTCAGAAATAACCCTCCCCGAATCAGGAAGCTCTCCTGCATGAGGAAGTACATCGGGCCGAGGATCAACAGCAGCAAGAGGAACATGGCCAGTATCCAGACCAGTGGAGTGAGATCAAACCGTTGCGCACTTCTGGTTCTTACTCCCAGAGCAGTACCCCAAAACTCTCCCATTTTCCTCGCCTTCTTCAGTTTTCTATACCCCAAACTCTTCCCGAAACTTGTCCCGTATCGGTTTACGCATCTCTACCGATTCCTCGGGCGTTAGGACAATGAGTTTCAGATCCTTTAATGGAACTAAAGACTCCGGGTATTTTACCTCTGGATGTCCCACATAGAGTCCATGATTGGCCAGCACTTGCTGGGCTTCCTTGCTGAAGAGCCAATCGCTAAAGACCTTTGCCGCATTCGGATGGGGGGCTTTGGCCAGAATGGCCTGCGGTGAAGCAATAAAGGGAACTCCTTCCTTCGGATAGATATACTGGATCGGCTCTCCTTTCTGAATCGCCTCAAAGGTCTGATACCCTGTACCCCCGGCCGACATCAACGCTTCACCGCGGACCACAAAAGTGGTGGCATCAACAGCAGACTGCACAATGCGCGGTTGCTGCGCAGCCAGCTTGTGGAAGAAATCCCAGCCAAAGAGCTTTACCAGCGCAGCCATCCCCACGCTCACAAACCCGCTATAGCCCGGATGAGCATTCACCAGTTTCCCTTGCCATTTTGGATCAAGAAACTCGAGCCAGCTTTTCGGGACCTCCTCCGGTTTCACCTTGGTGGTGTTGTAAGCCGGAATATAGACACTAGCCCGCAGAACCGTCCAGTACCCCTCTTCCTCCAGAAAATGGGGATCAAAGCGCTCAATGCCTTTGGGCCGATACGGGATGATGGCCTTTTCCTGGCGAAGCGTGACGAAGTGTCCGATGTTAGACGTATGCAGGACATCTGCATTGTAGATCCCGGCTCTCGCCTCCTGCAGCAATCGACGAAAGAGTTTACCAGAACCGCTCCGATGGAGCACGCATTCAATGCCCAGATTTTTGGCATTAAAGAGATTACAGAGTTCCTGGGCAATGGGCAGGGCGATGGAAGAATACCAGACCACCTTCCCCTCTTTCTTGGCCAGTTCCATCACCTCCTGTGCGGCGGCAGGGGCAGTAACAAACCCGACCAGAAGAGCCATACAAAGAATGAGTATACGCAGTTTTTTCATCGGTCTCTCCTCCTTTCTGTTGACTGACCATTCTGCACAGCCTGGACAACCAGATCCGGGATCTCTGCGAATCGGTCTTTATTAGACACTCTCGTCTTATGAAGGTTCAAGAAACAGATGAAGGATACTTTTTCGCACTGTACCATAGGGTGAGTAATCTGTCAACAGGGGCCACTAGACTGTCCGCTTGCTCCACTTTTTCTCGGTATGCTATACTGCGGGCATTCTCCTACCCCAGGAGGCGGAGAACGTCCTCTCCACGCATCCCAAGGTGCTGGATGTTGCCGTATTCGGCATACCGAACGCGGAGTATGGAGAGGAGGTCAAGGCGGTGGTGCAACCGGTCAACATGGCTGAGGCTGGTCCAGAACTCGAACGGGAATTAATTGACTATTGCAGACAACACCTAGCTACCTATAAGTGTCCACGCTCCATCGATTTCCTGAGCGAACTCCCCCGCCATCCGACGGGGAAGCTCTACAAGCGTCTGCTGCGAGAGCGCTACTGGGCAGGTCATAAAAGCAAAATCATCTGAATCGGTAACCAGGATGACGCAGAGCGGTTGAGCTGGTTCTGCGGATTTTCCATGTTCTTTTCTGGTAAGACTCCAGAGAGTGTCCTGCGAAGCAGTGGGTGAGACCAGTTCCTTCCCAAAAGCGTAAGTCGTCATGGCTGTTGAGTTAGGAAACCCTATCTTATGAAACAGAGGATTGACATGCTGATGGATCGTCTTGACACCCAATACCAGAGCATCTGGAATTTCTTGATAGGAACGACCTTGAGCTAAATGGAGCAAGACAGCTACTTCTTGCACATTGAGATTGTCTGGATAAGCGCGCGGTTGACGAGACCCCAAAGCAAGAGAAGTCTGAAGCGACTCGGCAAGCTGGATTGCTCGTTGGAGAAAAGGTTCCATATCCAACTCATGAAAAATAGGGGCAGCGAGCCTCACAAACTCGATGGTGCGGTGACGGTCAATCTTGCGATGGCGCGCGACAAGCGTCCAGGCATAGTCAAGGTAAGCACGGGCCAGTTCTGGTCGTGCCCCACTGGTGGTGGCTACAGCAATCGCCTCCTGAAAGTGCTCTTCTGCTTTGTCCCATTGTTGATGAAGGGTATCCAGAACTCCCAGAACGCGTGGAATCAGGTATATCCATCCGCTGGAAAAAACCACACCTCGTTCGGCTGCCAAAGACAACACCGGATATGCAGAGTCTGCTAACGCTGGATCGGACAGAAGAGTACCCAATTCGACCAGAGCACAGAAAGGAGCCAAAGAGTATGTATTTCTACCTCCTACCTTTACCAGCTCCGTTGCCCATTGCTCTGTCGATCCATGGTAAATGCCTGAGGAAACTTGTATAAGATGACGAAAGGTCCACACAAAGGACTCAAAAGCGGGCCCTGCTTCCTCAAAGATACGGCCTGGCTCCACAATAAGGCTAAGCGCATCTTCGGCTTCTGCCCAGGTGCCGCGTAAGGCACAAGCACAAGCCAGGGCAAACAGGGAACGAGCGCCCCCTAGGGATAGTGAGATCGTGATACCATCATCATCGTCTCATGCACAAATTTCTCCGCGGTAGGAAAGTCTCCTTTGGCAATGGCCACCGAGGCAAGATGAGACAAGGCGACTGAATAATCTGCCCAATCGTGTGTTTGATGGATTAAGGCACTGGCTTCCAGGGCACGTTTCTCTGCTTCTTCTAATCGCCCTAACATGGTGAGGACTAAAGGCATGCGCTGGAGAGGCCAACCTTGGAGCCACAGATCACCGCTTTGCTGGGCAGAGATGAGACTATTCTCCCAGCTCGTTAAGGCTTCTCGTACATGGAAGGTCTGAGCTTGCGCAAGCCCTAGGGCAAAACTCGCCCGAGCAATAAGGCGATTATCCTGCAGACTTTTCCCAATTTCCAGAGCGCATTGAGCTGCCTCCTTGGCTTTGTCTGGTTGTATGGCGTTGCGATAGGCTTCGGCTAACGTCGCCAAGATATTCCCACGGAGGGCTGGCTCGCGCTTACCTAAGGCGGTAAGGATCTCTTCGAGCGGCTGCACATCAGGGAGAGTACCACAAGGAACAGTAGCTTGAGTAAAATAAGCACGGATCTTCTCCATCAGTACCTGGGCTAGCCCTTGCACATCACCAGTTTGTCGGTAGGCTTCGATCGCTTTTTCATAATGATCAAGACAGGGTCCCACATCCATATCTCGATAGTAGGCGAGGCCTGCCCAGTAGTGTAATGCTGCTCGTTCATGTATGGAAAGAGTATCGAGAGATTCAGCGGCTGATACGGCTGCTTCGTAATAGCGAGCGGCTTCACTCCAGGCAAAAAGAGCAAACGCCTGATCACCAGCCTGCCGGGCATACCGGAAAACTTTTGTTCCTTCAGCCACAGAACCGGTTCTGATAAGGTGGTGGGTAATTTCCAGATGAGCTTCCAGGTGATCAGCGTAGAGCTGCTCCAGCGTCTGGGCGATCTGCTGATGGATACGCTGGCGCCGCGCTGCACTTGGCAAGTGATAGAATACATGCCTGATTACAGGGTAAGCAAAGCGAAATACCTGCCCTTCGTTCAGGAGAAGACGATGATGCATTCCCTCCTCTATAATGCCTAGCAATTCATCTTCACGCACTCCACTCACGGCTTGGAGTATGGGGAGAGAGAAACGATCCCAAAAAAGAAGCGAAAGTGAGGACTCGATAGCATCCACTGCTCAATTCTTTGATACGGGTAGCTAGAGCACTGGTAACCTGATCTGGAAGACGAAGGTCAAAAGGGAAAGAGGTGGTCACTACATACCTGCCACGCTCCAGGAGCAACCGTTGTTGTACCAGATGATGGAAGATCTCTTGAAGGAGGTGACCCCTTCTCCCAGACTTCGCTCACTGAGGAGAATACTCACAACCCCCCAAGGGCACCCAGGATGAAAATCTGTCCGAAATCACGCCTTCTCGCTTCGTTTCCGGAAGCTCTTGTGCTCGTGTCGCTATAATTTCGAACTGGGCGATTACCGCTTCTGTCTCGTAAAGTGGCAGGAGCATTTCTTCGACAAAGTGGAACCGACCCCCAGGCTAAATCAAACTGTTTATTCTTGAGGTTCTCGGTAACGGCCTGCAGTTCTTCGTGGCATACTTTGAGGCGGATTGCTCGATGGAGAATAATCTGGAGATCCGTGGCCACTGATCGATTACAATGACTAATCCAGCAACAAGAGCAAAGAAGGGGAGTATTCCGGTATACCAGGGCTTGATGAACAACCCTACCCATACACTGATCATTTCGGTGAAGACAACCACCGCAATAACTACCAGCAGATTGACCTCGATAAATCGCTGTTTGAGTCTAGTGAGCATTTGGGACTTTTCCATTGTTACTCTTTGCTATACTAGTATCTTCTAAACTCATTCTTTAGTGGACAGACAACTAAAGTGGACACTTTGTAAAAAGCAGGAAAACCTTCCCTTCTTATTACAGACAAACTGGCTGCTCCATTGGGAACAACCCTATGCAGAAGATACGCCAACCTTGATATTCGATACGAGTTAGTATAGCAACACGACGGGAAGCGTCGAGAATCTCAAAGAGACACTAGATTGTCTGGGGCAAGGTATCTCCTCAAACTGGACGTTGAATTCCGAGAAGACGATTAACGGCGTATGGTCTGACGTTGATAGTGTTAGACTGGTTCCCGCCGAGTACCAAAATAGTATCGCCCTCCCGTCCAGCGAAAAATCCAACGTGTCCCGGCACCTCGATCACTTCTGGGCCAGGTTGGTCGCCTTCTCCTCTCTTGAGAATTACTACATCAAAGCCAGCCTCGGCTTCTGCAAGGCTCACCGGATGACCTATGAACAACCAGGAGCGAGCTCGTAAGCTCTTCGAGCGTGGCAGTCGTAGGAGCCACGTGATATAATTCATAAACGCGGAGCACCATGGCACGTCATCGTCTTTTGGCCAATCTTCATCCAGTCTAAGCATTGCAAGGATTTGGGGATTCGAAGCAGTGCCCTCCACCTCTTTTATACCTATGAACCGCTGTGCCAAGTCGAAAGCAGTGATCTCGATTGCCTTCATATGACCTCCTTAGGTTTGTCACTCGATAGATTCAATGAGCTATATCTCAATGTTGCTTCCAGGTAATTGGAGCGATCCTTGGGCCTCCCCCTCCCACACTACCGGACATACAGATCACATACCATGGCGGTTCGGTAGATGCAGTCGAAGTGGTGTGCACACCCCAACCGGAGCGTCTTTTCCCGTCGCGCCAGCGGCCCTGCCTCTCTGTGTGCTCCACGTGTACCACTAACCTCCTCTCCACTCATCCGCGTCACTGAGGGGGATCATGTGGCATGACGACTCTTTCTGCTGCTTTCTTCAGGAAATAAGGCAAACGCTGTACCATTTTCTTCTAAAGGACAAAGAAACCTGGAAGGACTTGCATCATGAAGGCTGCCATCCCAAAAGTAATCAAGAGGCAGAGCACCTGGGTGACCACTTTTGTGGACACTCTAGGAAGTGGTTTTCGCTGGAACGTGAAGAAGGGAAAGGGAAAAGAGTAAGTGGAAACAAAAGTTTACATGACAACTAAAGTGGACACTTGAGAAGAGAGGTCGTGCAGCAGGTCTCAGGAGCAGCCCCTTCAGGTTTTCGGAGCCCTGATGTCCATCTGCATAAAGTCGGTACGCTCTTACCCGAAACTGTGCAAGCGGGCACCGGCCTCTCTCCTCTTCACCCCCTGCCCAAACTTATACCAGATGATACCAACCTCTCTCGCCTCAAGCAGGAAGGTGCGACGGGGAAAATTCCTCTTCCCCTTGCTCTTTTCTCCCCAGCGAGGGGGCTTAACTTCCTATTCGACAGGTTCCTTGTCTACATCAGGCTGAATATTCGCTTTCAACCACTCAACAAAGGCGGTGAAAGTCATCTCTTCAGTTAAAGAGAGCTCGGTCTTATTGTCCTGATGAAGATGAGGTACATGCTCTCCTGTATGTTCTTCGCCAATTTGACCATACTTGAGTCGAATGGCACGTGGATCAGGACTATTATCAAATCCAGCTTCGACCCAATTTCCACGCAACACATAGTACCGATATTTTCGTACCCCTTCGCTAAACAACTCCGTAACCAACACCTGATACAGACCATATTTAGCTTGAAGACGCAAAATAGCGCGCTTAGGAGTGACATCAGTAGTATATTCAACCTGGGCAAAGGTAGCTTGAGCAAGGGCAGCTATGCCAGCAAAATGGTTTGTAGTTTTTGTGTCCAATCCTCGATTCCTTTGTAGCAGAACTCCCAATCGGCCAAGTCAACTTCCCACATTTTATTTACATTGGCTTCTACTTGATGGACAAACGTCTCATCTTGACTGATACGCTGGGCAAAGGTTGGGTAATCCAGTCCATATTTAGTTCGATACAGAGTATCTTTTTGTCGGAGTTCAGCCACTTTCGCAGTAATCTGCTCGATAGTGTATCGCTGTAAGGCTAAGTCAATCGCTGCTTGTAAATCCCCAAAGGCGGTCAATACTTCAACATATTCATCCTTGATCGGTACTGTAACCATGAATCCCACTCCCTAAATGTGGTTGCATGTTTTTGATAACTGGTTGCCTCCAAGTCGAAAAAGGTAAATCCATCTGTTTGAGAAACTTTCCTCTTTTTTTATCATTATACATTACATTAGACTTTTTTAGCTCTCTAGAATTTTCCCCATTTACTCCTTTGGCTAAACTATAGCCGTTATCACCAGAGAGCCGCCTTCTAGATTTTCCGTTTGCATCCTCCGATCACGGATATTCTCGCTCCAGCGCTTGAAAAGGGCATCTGCGAGATTATCCACGAATATTGCGAGCGGATAGACCAGGGACAAAGCTAATAAAGCACTCACCGTCTCAAAAGCCTTGACGCTATCTACTCTCAACTTACTGGCACAGCACACAGCCATGAAGCTCAAGAATGTCGGCCGTAAAGTTATAGGCTTCTCTTTCATATGGATCATGCCCGTAGCCAGCGGTGACCACCGGAGTGTTCCCCTTGGTTCTGCAGCAGCGCAGGCTCATAAGGCCGTGGACCAAGCCTCTTGTTTTTCCGCCTAACATAGGTTATGTCTCTGAAAACAATCAGCACATGTATTACACAGGGATCCCTACCCCCTGGCTAATTTTGCTTAGAACGTTCTCCTAACAATTGCTCTGTCAATAAATTATCCACCGATTCCTGGTGAGAAAATCCCTGGGAAATGTCTCCCAAAATAATACATAAACCAGATCGCTCCTCTTGGCAGATCCCTGCTTCTTCTCCTCAGGTTCTCCTAGAAAACCACCCCCCTTCGCCTGTCAAAAACTCTACGCCTGACCGCATTCCACGTCACTACAGCGAATCATATTAGCTTACGGCTCTTTCTGCTGCTTTCCTCACAAACGCTGTACTAATTTTCCCTCGAGGACGAAGAAGTCTTGCAAGACTTGCACCTTGGACGCTGCCATCCCAAAAGTAACCAAGAGGCAGAACACCTGGGTGGCCACTTTTGTGGACACCTCAGGAAGTGGTTTTCGCTGGAACGTGAAGAAGGGAAAGGGAAAAGCGTAAGTGGAAACAAAAGTTTACATGACAACTAAAGTGGACACTTGAGAAGAGAGGTCGTGCAGCAGGTCTCAGGAGCAGCCCCTTTAGGTTTTCGGAGCCCTGATGTCCATCTGCATAAAGTCGGTACGCCTGATTGGCTAACAAAAGTCCTGAAACCCTTTACAAAACAATTGCTTTGAAGATATCAGTTGTTAAAGCCTGGAACCTTTTTCTAGCAAGGCTTTCAAATGCTCCCTTTATCAGGATCTCCTGAGATTTGTCAGTCAACCAGGGGCAACGGAGCAGCAGTCTCGGGTGTCATCCCTCCGGTTCCCGAATGGCTTGCTCAACTTCGGTGGCTCGCTTCTCTGGCCTCTAGCGCTGTCGTCCAGGGAGGCGAAGCGGTAATGGAACCAGCACTTCGCGTCCGCAAAGCACCAGTGCTTGCCGCCCTGAATTACGATGTGAGCCCCTACGTATGTATAGCCCGATGGGATGCCCTACTCGATGCCTTTGAACCCCACCTGGCCGAATGTGGGAAGCTTGACCTGCTTGCGTAACGTACGTGTGCCCACAAACATGTCGAAATGGGCGCCAAATATCCTGCCACTGGTATCGTTGACGGCAAACCAGCCGTCGTGGATGAAGTCGCCACCGCCCTTGTGTCTAGGAAGTAGCAGCCCGTCATACTCCTTGATGTCCACGCGCGTGCCCATGGGGCCGAGGCCACCAGAAACACTACTGCGACATCTGGTGGATATAGGCCTGATAATTGTCCTCGCAGATAAAGATCGCCTGCTTGCGGTTTCTTCGCTGCGTGCGAGGATGCGGTATACCTGGCCCCACTGTGTAATCCTTGCCATACCGTGACCCTACAGATGCTCACATCCCAAGGCAAGAATTAGGTATGCTGTCCCCAGAATTCAAAGAACTAAGTGCTTCGATTCCTCAGGATAAACTCCGCGAAGAATCTCGTCTAGATGGAAACAGATTCTTCAGTGTATCCTGAACACTATGAAGGCTTCAGAATGACAAGGTATAAAACTGATAATCCGACATTGTCAAGTTACTATATCATAAGCTGTTTTATAGGTGCAATGCTCCCAATTTACGATCCTCAAAGGGACAAACCACCTCTCAACAGTCACGTCTATACGGTATCGATAGCAATGTCTGTGTTGTGACGAGCCGAGCTACCCCTGTTTCAGGGTAGCTCGGGGAGTGTAAAGACAAGCACCCTTATGTGGAAACAAGCCATCGCATGGCAAAGGATGAGTTTTCTCAGTCATACGGGAACATCCGGGGACGCACAATCCGAATCTTCTCTCCCGGCTCTGGATTCGATATAGGGACCCATTGTCCTTTTGCATTCCGCTCTACCTTATCCTCTCCCTTCCCTCGCTCACCATACTTCACTACTACAAAAGGTTCTTCTGCTGTCAGGGAATCAGGATCCGGGTCCATTGGCATCCCCGGTGTCAGAATGATACGAGTAATCTGGTTTTCATTCCAGGTGACACATATCTCAAAAGGGCCAACAATAGGACGCCCAACATGTTCACACTGTACTGGTTTAGCAGGACCAAAACATATCCAGTAGGTGTCGATAGGCAGGTTCCGGTTTTGGGCTTCCTGAAATGCTTCAATCATGCTCTGTCGATGGATACGCTCAAAGTGGGCTACGTGTGGGTGATCCCTCCACCATCCCTTATGGTCATAGTTAAACCAGTGTTTACGATAGTGCTGATACTCGTCATCCCTTTTAGCACTCTGTGCCGAATCATTTCTCTTCAATACTCCATGTTTGACAAGTACATCAAAATAGTCTTGCTTCCAGTCTTTGAGATCTTCCAGAAATGCATCACGCTTTACCGGATCTTTCGAGAGATCATCGATGCGTTTACTAATCGGTACTTTGGCAATGTGTCCAGGCATACCCCCCATACCTTCCCTCCTTTCCTCATACAGAGCCTGATTCAGAGTTAAGTATTTTTTTACTGGCATAGACAGACTATGCCTCTTATTCTTCCTAGGGCACTTCGTACAAATGGAAATGCTCGGGAAACCCATGCAGGGTAAAAAAACCTCGATCGATAAATGGTAAATCCTTACCGGCGGTGAGCTGGTGAATCAGTTGCGAGGCAAGAATCTGACCAGGTTGAGCACAGGCGCAGATCCGAAAGGCTGTATGCACGGCGGTACCAAATAAGCGGCCTTCGGTCAGAAGAGGTTCACCGGCATGGAGGCCAATCCGGACCCGAATAGGGGTATCGGGATATCCATGATTATGCTTGGCAAAGGCTTGCTGGATAGCCCTGGCACATTCGACGCCGATAGAGGCGGAAGCAAAGGAGGCTTCAATACCATCACCGGTATGTAGCACCTCAGAGCCACCATAAGTACGCAGGCAAGCACGAATAATAGCATTGTGGATACGGAGCAGTTCTTGTGCTTTGACATCACCAAAACGCTGGATCAGAGCAGTTGATCCCTCCATATCGGTAACCAGAATAACGCGAAGTAACTGATCTGCTAGAGGTTTCTGTCGCCTCTGTATTTGATCACCAGAGCGAGCGAGATCGGTCGTTGTTTTGAGCTGGCTTGGTGGAGAAGTTGCAGAGAGCAATCCTCGCTCAACCAGGTAATGTGTAGCGGCTGTTTGGGTACTGACCCCAATCTTGTGAAACAGGCGCTGGATGTGATCGGTGATGGTTCTAGTGCCAAGTACCAGGCCCTCGGCGATTTCTTGAGGAGAACGTCCCCGGGCTAAATGGAGTAAAATGGCTATTTCTTGAGCACTCAAATTGTCCGGGTAGGATGGAACTGAACGAGATTCCAGGGGGAGGCGTGTGCGCAAAACCTGGGCCAGTTGTGTTGCCCGTTGCACAAAGGGTTCCATCTGAAGCTCTCTGAAGATAGAGATGGCTTGTCGCACGAACTCAATAGCCTGGCGCCGATCCCCTTTACGTGGACGAGTTCCCAGCATGCGGGCATAGTCCAGATAGGTGCGGCCCAGTTCTGGTCGAGCCTCAATCCGGATCGCGATCTCTATGGCGGTGCGAAAGTGCATCTCCGCTTTATCCCACCAGCGCTGAAAGCTAGCCGCCACCCCTAAAATACGGGGAATCAGGAACAAGAGCCCACCCACCGGGAAGACCACCCCTTTGTCCACCGCTGTAGAGAGCACTTGATAGGCCTGGGTGATCATATTCGGATTACTGGTAAGATCCCCCAATTCGATCAGCGCACAGAGGGGAGATAACACATAAGGATCGATCGTTTTGGCACTGGAAAGATTGATGGTCCCCTGCTCTTCTTCATCCCGGTTTGCTGCTACATAGGAATGTATCAGTTGACGATACACTCGCGTATTTGCCCGGAAGACCGGTCCAGCTTCTGCAAAGACCCGTCCCGGCTCCAGCAAAAGATCGAGAGCATCCTCTGCTTCGACCCACATACCACGGAGTGCCCGAGCATAAGCAAGAGCCGGAAGAGCGAATGCCCCTCCCCAGGGATAACGAGAGCGGGACACTATCAGCATCGTTTCATACGCATAGCGTTCTACTGCTGCAAAGTCTCCCCGGACAACCGCTACGGAAACCAGAGCAGCCAACGCCATGGAGTGCTCAGCCCAATCCTGGGTTTGTCTGGTCAAGGCCTGTGCTTCCAGAGCAAGGGCTTCCGCTTCCTCTAACCGCCCCAACCGGATCAGATGTAAAGGCATACGAGTCAGGGGCCATCCCTGTAACCAGAGATCTTGGGCTTTGTGAGCATAGAGCAGGCTCTCCTGCCAACTTTCCAGCGCTTCACCAAGTTGAAAATTCTGGAGCTGGGCCAATCCCAGAGCAAAGGCAGCCATAGCACAGAGTCGATCACTCTGCAGATGTTGCCCGAGAGCCAAAGCCCGCTGGGCCATCTCTCGCGCTTTCTCCGCCTCTCTCGCATGCCAGTAGACTTCTGCCATGACTTCCAGAATCTGTCCACGAAGCTCCGGATCTCTTTCCCCTAAAGCTATGATAATATCTTCTAATGCCTGCAGGTCTATCAAGGTTCCATACGGGACAGAAGCCTGAGTAAAATAAGCCCGTGTCCTCCCCATTAATACGTGGGCTTGCCCTCGCACATCCCCGGTTTGTCGATAGGCTTCAATAGCTTTTTCATAATGGTCCAGACAGGGACCGATATCCATATCCCGGTAGTAAGCGAGTCCAATCTGGTATTGTAATGCCGCTCTGTCCTGGAGGGAAAAAGTATGAAGAGATTCGGCGGCGGAGAGGGCTGCTTCGTAATAGCGCGCTGCTTCTCCCCAGGCAAAGATGGCAAAAGCCTGGTCGCCTGCTTGTCGAGCATATCGCAACACCTTCTCTTTTTCCGCAAGTGCCCCCGCATGGATCAGATGGTGAGCAATCTCCTGCGCATGGGCATCAAGAGTATCTGCATACACCTGTTCCATAGCCTGAGCAATCTGATAATGGATACGTTGGCGCCGCACCGGACTTGCCTCGTGATAGCAGACATGGCGAAGTAAGGGATGGACAAATTGGAAGAACTCTCCTTCGCTTAGAAGTAGACGGTGTTGCATCCCCTCTTCCAGGAGAATCAACAACTCATCCTCATTCAGGTTACTCAGGATGCTCAAGAGCGGAAGAGAGAAACGTTCTCCAAGAAAAGCGGCCAGCATAAGGACACGCTGACAATTCTCACTGAGTTCCTGGAGGCGGATAACGAGCGCACTGGTCACCTGATTGGGTAGGGAGAGATTTGCCGCTGAAGAAGTGGTCACAATATATCCTCCGCGTTCCTGCAGTGCACCTTGCTTGATCAGGTGATAGAGGACTTCCTGAATGAAGAGAGGATTCCCCTGCGTAATTTCCTCAAGAGTGGCGATGAGTTGATTGGATGGTTGTTCCATCCCTAAACCACGAATAAGTTCGGTGATTTCTGCATCATGGAGTCCGTGTAATTCTGTGGTTTGGCAAATAGCCTCTCGTTGCAATCGAGTGATCGCCTGTGCCAAAGGAGTCTCTGGTTCTACTGGGCGATAGGTACCCATAAGGAATAAAGGAACAGGTTCTCGTACAGCCATATCTGAGATGGTAAAGATCAGATGATTAAACAGATCTAGAGATGGTCGATCAATCCAATGGAGATCGTCCAGCAGAAAGAGGAGAGGACGCTGTTGGGCAAGCAGAATAATGATCCGCGCTACGGTTAAAAAGAGTCGCAATTTCTCCTGAAGGTGGAAAGGTGTCGGTTTAGTCCTGGGTGAAGAGGAGAAGGATTGTTCCCGGTAGAAAAAACGGCGTAGAATTTCTGTGTCTGGATCGCGTAGGTATCCCATCTCGTGAAAAATGTGGTCGATAGAAACCCGCAGCGCTTCGATGAAGGGGAGATAGGGGAGGGTCAGGGTTTCATAGCCCCGGCCAAAGCAAACCTGTAGCTCCTGCTGGAGGGCCAACGATTGAAGCTCTTTGAGGAGACGAGTCTTCCCTATACCGGCTTCTCCCTCTATCAGCATTACCCAGGGGCGTCCAGCTTTTGCTTCCTCTACACAGTGGATTAGCCTCTCTAATAATGGTCTTCGACCGGTGAAGGGAGGAGCAGACCTTCCAAAACTCGGCAGGGTGTTTCTCATCTCTAAAGCAAACTGGTCATCCATGCCAGGGTACTCCTCTCTAGGAGATAGATCTAAGAGTAGAAATCATACATTTACAGATTCTTCATTTCGTTCAGAGCGGCATCAGCGATCGATTGAGAATCGCCTCTTAACCATACATGAGCCCCAAAAAGAGATTCTTCGCTCCCCTTGGGCGCTCAGCATGACAGTGAGGATCGAGACAGTCTCAAAAAGAGAGTCTTCGTTCTCTTTGGGCGCTCAGCATGACAGTGAGAGCGCCTCATAGCGCTTACCAGAGCAGAGCGCAGGGCTAAAGGTGTCCATAGCACATTCCTCCCGGAGCGTAGCGGAGGGAAGTCCATTCGTCATCCGTTTTTCGAGTAGTGGCGAAGCGAGTGGGCTTTTGTCAAAAATTCCTGGTCATAGTTACTTACGCATCGCTTTATTCAGAGATGGACTGCGCTAACTTAATCAGGTCTGCTATCGTAAAATCTCCCTTTTTTACCGACGGGAGACATGGCTCCCAGTATGGAGCCACCGACAGATAAGATTGGGAATCCCCTTTGAGTATCCCCATAAAAACCTCGGCCACGATGCGTCCTCCTACCGGTCCCAGTTTATCTTCTTTGTTTAATTCTGCTTCCTTGAGAATGTAAAACCAGAGAGGGGTCTGCTCTAATTCATACTTTGCAATCCCGGTTTGGTCAGGGGATAAAGGTTCGATCCCTAAAAAACAGGCCACCATCTCTCCAGAAGGCAAACCACAACTTTGTCCTCGTAAAAGAGTATAAAGGGGGAGCGATTGTTCCTCAGATGGGGAAGAGAATGGAAGATCGAAAACCTCTGCCGCAATTCGGGTATCGATAAGCCGACTGGCCTGGGGTTTGGAACCATTGATTCCAAAGAAGTAACGCCAATCAACGACAAAGTCTGGAGGGATGGGTTCGAAAGAAGGGATCCCCATGCCCCCTACCTCTGCCGCTTGCTTAATAAATTTGATATTCGGCTTCCGGGCATTGATGGCATACATAGAACGAATCTGGCTATATCCATAGCGATAAGCTGCCATAGCAAACTCTACCGGCAGAAAAGGCTCCGTGTTCCCATGGTAACATTTGAAACCATTCATCCACACCTCTGCCAGCACCTTGTGATCAATAATGAGCGGCAAGAATTCATGGACAATGATCCATTGATAATGCCAGCGCACCAGACGCTGGGTTTCCTGGAAAGGATCTGTAAAGTAACGGAGATCTCTGATTTTTCCGGCATTCACCAGTTTGTATACGGCATTATGAAACTGAAGAAACGCCAGATGTAACTGGGAAAGAATTCCGTTTTCGTCATTGCGCGGATCGCCGATAAGGGCTACACCCTGTTTGTTCCGGGGGAGGTCCTGAAGATTTCCATGATTATTACCAATCAGAAAGCATCCTCCCCATTTATCATCCTGATCATAGAGAAAGGGCTCAATCTCTGGTCCACCTCCATATACCGCGTCAAGCTCCAGAAGTGGTGTACGAAAATTCTGGATCGCTTCCGGATCATTCTGCTGTTCTGAACTTGAGGTGGGATCAAAGGTCATATCATGATCGATAAATTGTCCGAGGAAGATGAATCCAGCAGGAATCGTTGGACTATCTCCAGAGGGATTATCCTCCGTCTCCTTCATGCTGTTTGCCAGTGTGAGCAGGTGTGATTTGTCTATCTCTAAGGAGGGTAAATTGGGAAAGAGTCGTCCCCATCTCCCTTTTCGGTTTGAAAATGAAGAAGAGGGGAGGGGAACTATTCCTCGCAGAGTATGCTTACCATGGTGCGGTTGCATAGAGTTGTTCTCCATCCGCTTCTCTCGGAGCAGAGACCCGTTCTCTCCCTGTGTGTCATAACTCTGATATGGTGTAGAAAAATTTTGCTTTGGTGTCATGCTGAGCCCTTTACGTTGCTGTCAATCTATCTTAGAAACGAATCCTGGAATAAAGTAGCCCTTGTCCTTGGACTAAAACCCCTTATGGCTGCCAGGCTGGGTAACTTCATGCCTATAGACCACTCCATCTTGCATCAGGATATCCAGACGAATATCTCCTCCCTGAAAGAGATAGACATAATTCTTCCTAGATAAATCCTATCTTTGTGTTAGATTATCCTTCTGTCTACTCAGCAGTTAGGCTTCCAAAAGCACAAGGGGGTAGAATGCCCTGTCTGGAAGACGGATTAGAAAAAAGAAATCTCGGGAAAGGTCGTTTTCACTCTTGGACGAGCTGGCTCAAAGCGATAGTACAAGGTTGAACTTCCCAACGGCCACTGGGGAGAGGTTGACAGATGTTGATTTTTGGAACACTTGGACCGACAGGCAGTAATCATGAATGGGTAACGAAACGCTACCTGGCATTCCATCAGTTGCGCCATACCCGAATCGAACTCTTCATGAATTTCGACGACGCTTTTCAGGCCATGTTTGATGGTCGTGTTCACTATATCAGAATTCTGGGGACACCATACATAATTCCGAGGGCATCCATATGTAATGCTTGCTTTTGAGGTAGGTCCGGTAGAACGTTATCACCTGCCCAGGATTACACAAGAGAGGGTACCGGATCTCCACTCGTCTCACCCAGCGAGACACCGACCAGCCAAACCGTTTTTTGGTAAGATCAGTAGACAGCCGGGATATGATAGTTTGCGGTGTGTGGAAGCGCATCGAAGTGGAGAGATGTATCCTGAAGGCGGTAGAAGCCCGGGCGGTGTCTCAGAAATAAGTATGGTGTCCCCGGATTTGGAGATTTGTGTCCGGACCTATCAGGTGCAACCACAGTACTGGACTAAGGTGGTGGTTGAACAAGGAAAAGTAGTCGCAGCCTACTGGGCAAGATGATTGAAGAAGGGAGAAACTATGCGATGGCAGCGATGACCATTCCTGAATCAGTGAAGGATATTTCTCTCAGAAAATGGAGTCTACATCACTTTGGGTTAACTATAACCCCGATGCAGATTCGTTGACCGTTTGCTTCACCGGTAAACCTGTACCGAGCGTATAGGAAGATATTGATGATTATGTATACCTCGGTTTTATATCAGATGAGGAAAGGAGTATTATGAAGCTTACAGACTTCAAGGTATTGACGTTTGACTGCTATGGGACGCTGATCGATTGGGAAAGTGGCATCGTAACCGCACTTGCCCCTCTCACAGATAGACTTGACCCTAAACTAACGCGTAATGAGATTCTTGAGGCTCATGCTCGCTATGAGTCAAATCAGCAATGTCAAACGCCCACCAAACGTTATCAGGAATTGTTGGCAACCGTTTACCGACGTCTTGCTGAAGAATGGGGCATCAGCGTTAGCTGGGATGAATGCGTTCACTATGGCCATTCAGTAAAGGATTGGCCCGCGTTCCCTGATTCGGTGAAGGCACTCCAGTACCTCAAGCAACATTACAAACTTGTGATTTTGTCAAATGTAGACAATGAGAGTTTCTCGGCAAGTAATAAGAAGCTGGGGGTTGATTTCGATGCCATCTATACGGCCGAAGATATTGGTAGCTACAAACCGGCAGATGCCAATTTCGAATACATGCTCAGCATGCTCAAGGCTCTTGGATATGAAAAGTCAGACATCTTGCATACGGCAGAAAGTCTGTTTCACGACCATGCGCCCGCTAATCGCCACGGGCTAAAGTCCTGCTGGATTTACCGTCGGCACGGGGAGAAAGGCTTCGGTGCAACCATGTCACCGGGTGAAATACCAAAATATGACTTTCGTTTCAATAGCTTGGCTGAGATGGTCGAGGCACATAAGTTAGAGAGCAGTAAGTAGAATTATTTGACGCCGGTTCATCGGCTTTCGAAGTGCCGGCGGTTAGCCAGGGGTTAATCAAAGAGAGGATCGGCTAAATAAACCAAAATAATAATACTTCAAAAACGTACATCTGCCTAACAAGACCAAGGAAGACCGCCCAAACTGTGTTTTTATCGAACGGGTATCGAATTCTGGAATTCTGGGGACACCATACATAATTCCGAGGGCATCCATATGTAATGTTTGCTTTTGAGGTAGGTCCGGTAGAACGTTATCACCTGCCCAGGATTACACAAGAGAGGGTACCGGATCTCCACTCGTCTCACCCAGCGAGACA
>FWWM01003143.1_pt1 | contig 42047 bp, 31 predicted proteins | sample 2228351 | NCBI WGS metagenome assembly FWWM01 (sample SAMEA103939774, study PRJEB20133) | metagenome
TTCTATCAAAGAACGAGAAAAAGGGCATAATCTCAAATGAATTAGGCCAAAACTATGCCTATATTTAAAAAATGTCTTATTTCAGAACAACTCTATTGAATTGTAAACCACCCGCCCTCCTTTTAAAGAAAGGACCTGGCCTCGTTGATAGTTACAATCATTATGATAGCTATGTAGAAAAGAAAAAAGACAATGACGAAGATGCCATTCCAGCGGAAGTAGTTGCGGAAATTGAGCCAAGCTGTTTCGAAGTCCTCCTGATTATTGAAAGTCAGCGCTATCTTCAAGCGCTGAGCAAACCGATATAAAAAGGTATTGATAACGAGAAAAAGAATGAGAGAGAGGAACATTCCGCCTAAAAACAAAGCAGAGGAGTTGAAAGGGAAAAGACCAAGATCTTCTGTATTGCGCTCGAATACCGCCACAAAAGTCATTATAGTAATTAGCCCCCAGACTACATAGTTGACAATGGCTAAAAAATTAGCCCAACGGGCTGTTGTGTGCCAGTCCATGTGCATAGGCTCTGTGGTGTGCTCGAGCTGAGAGGAAAATTCACTGCTATAGAAGTTGTCTTCCATTTTGACTATGTTTAGACGTTAAAATGAATATTATATTGTTTTTGAATACCTCACCAGACGGCTTTACAAGATAGAGAAAAGCCCGATGAGGAATATTAATCCGTAGATTACTAAGACAACTAAGACCAGAATACCGTAGAATTGAAATAACCTGCGCAGGTTGCTGAAGCCTACATTGGCAGCCGCGGTATTGTTGTACAGCACAGCGCGGCGCGTATGGCGCGAGAAGTTGAACATCAGCCATACAATGGGCACAGCTATCATAAAAACAAACAACATAGAGATGACTGACGCTCCAGGCAGATATGCTAAGGAGGAAACCGCACTCAATATAAGGAGAGCCATCATACCCAGATAGAGAAAGCCCAATACTGAAAAGAACAGGCCCCAATTGGCAGCCTCTTTCCAATAAGTACGTACCTCCGGAGTGATGCGAAAGCCAGAGGATGAGGATGGGTCTGGAGACGATAAGCCTTCATCGAGTGGTTGGTAGGTATTTTCTTCCATGACAGAGTTGTTTTGTTGTTGAAAAATGGTACTTTCTTGCGAGGAACCGCTCAAAAGTATGATGAACCCATGAAATAGCAGAGAAGCGGGAATTTTTTTTCCATGAATCCTACCCGCCTACTTCAATGCGGCGAGTGCTATAATGCCTGTACCTGCTGAATATCGGCCTTCACTGCGCTGGCCAATTGCTCGGCATCTTCTGGGCTTTTGGCCTCGGCATACAGGCGCACTATCGGCTCTGTATTGGAAGGGCGCAAGTGCACCCAGCCTTCCGGGAAGTCAATCCTCAGGCCGTCTTCGGTATTGATGGGCAGATGGCCGTATTTGTCCAAGAGGAAGGAAAAGATCCGCTCCAGCGACAGAGAGGGCTGGCGCTCGATTCGGCCCTTCACCATGAAATAATCCGGGTAGGTGCGCCGCAGCTCCGAGGCGCGCATGCCGCTTTTGGCCAGATGAGTGAGGAATAGCGCAATACCCACCAGCGCATCGCGGCCGTAATGCAGGGCAGGATAGATGATACCGCCGTTGCCCTCGCCGCCGATGAGCGCGCCCACGGCCTTCATCTTCTCTACAACATTCACCTCACCTACGGCGGCGGCAAAGTACTGGGCGCCGTGCCGCGCCGCCACGTCGCGCAGGGCCATGGAGGAAGACAGGTTGGAGACGGTAGCCCCGCCTCCGCCGTGTAGGCCCAGCAAGTAGTCGGCCACAGCCACCAGGGTGTATTCTTCGCCGAAAGGGCGCCCATCCTCGCAGATGAGCACCAAGCGGTCCACGTCTGGGTCAACGGCGATGCCCAAATGCGCCCCCTCTCGCACCACAGCCTCCGACAGCTGGCTCAGATGTTCGGGCAATGGCTCGGGATTGTGGGCAAATTGCCCCGAAATCTCGGCGTTGATGACATGATAAGCACAGCCTAAGGCTTCCAATAATGCAGGCACAGCCAGGGCACCGGTGGAGTTTACCGGGTCAACAATAACGCGAAAACGGCCGGCGCGCACCGCTGCTGCATCTACGGCCGGGAGGGCTAAGATGCTCTGCACATGACGCTCGATGAAGTCCGTTACTTGCCTATAGGTGCCCAAGTGGTGTACCGGTGCATATGATACGCCGCCCTCTTCCAACAAGCGCAGTACGGCTTGTCCATCGGCCGCGCTGATAAATTCTCCGCGCTGGTTGAGCAGTTTGAGGGCATTCCACTCTGCGGGGTTGTGGCTGGCTGTGATGATAATGCCGCCGCCGGCGTTTTCCCAAACCACGGCCATCTCGACGGTAGGCGTGGTGCTGAGGCCAGCATCCACCACGTGAATGCCTAAAGCGCGCAGGGTGCTGATGGCCAGTGCACTGACGATATCGCGCGAGATGCGCCCATCGGTGCCCACCACCATTTTCGGATTGCCCGTAGTGCGAACAACCCACTGTCCAAAGGCAGCGGTACAGGCCACGATGTCCTCAGGCGTGAGGTTTTCTCCCGCACGCCCGCCGATGGTGCCCCGAAAGCCGGAGATGCTCTTGATGAAAGCCATGTGTTTTCCCTATTGAGCCAGAATGTGTGCAATGCGGAGCAAGTCCTTGCCAGGCGCCTTTTTGTTCGATATCGCCTCCTCTAGCGGCGTGTGGTGCACCTTATTGTTCTTTATACCAATCATAATGCCCGACTGGCCATCAAGAAGCGCCTCGACGGCATGGAAGCCCAATACACTGGCCAGCACGCGATCAAAGGCAGAGGGCGAGCCACCACGCTGTAGGTGCCCGATGACCGTAACCCGCACATCGTCGTAGTCCTTAACGCGTTCGGAGACTCGCTCGGCCAATGAGTAGACGTTGCCCATGCGGCTCTCCTCGGCTACGATGACGATGCTGAACAGCTTCTGCCGCGCAGCACCGCGCTTGAGCAACTTGACTAATTCCTCAAAGTCCATGTCTTCTTCCGGAATGATCACCCCGCCTGCGCCACCCGCTATGCCCGTGTGCAAGGCGATGTAACCCGAGTGGCGTCCCATCACCTCAACGAAAAACAGGCGGTTGTGCGAGTCGGCAGTGTCCCGAATACGGTCAACGGCCTGCACGGCGGTGTTCACGGCGGTATCAAAGCCGATGGAGAAGTCCGTCCCGTACAGGTCGTTGTCAATGGTGCCCGGCAGACCAACAACGGCGATGTCCGGAAACTCACGGGCAAAATGTAAAGCGCCCGTAAGGGTACCATTGCCGCCAATGGCGACCAGCCCTTCGATATCGTGATAAGTCAAGCTTTCATACGCACGCTTGCGCCCTTCTGGCGTCATGAACTCTGGGCAACGCGCCGTCTTGAGTATAGTACCTCCTCGATGGATGATATTGCTGACGTCTGCCGTCTCCAAGCGCTTGATCTGCCCCTCTATCATGCCTTGGTAGCCGCGCAATATGCCAAACACGTGTAGGCCATTGCGCAGGGCATTGCGCACAACAGCGCGGATAGCGGCATTCATGCCAGGAGCATCGCCGCCAGAGGTAAATACGGCTATTCGCTTGATGTCTTTCATAATGTGAAAACGGTTAGCTGCTGCAGTGTCGGCTCAGTCCACAGGCTGCAGATGATACTCGGCTAAGGGGTATATGGGCTTGCGGATGACCACCCCCGGTTGCAAATGGCGCTCCTTGAGGCAGGCTGAGAGCACCTCGCTGAAGTGATGCGCGATGGAGCCGACGAAATGTACCGGCACCTGCTGGTGGCCGCTGTACTTGCGCACATGGCGGTCGAGAAACTCACCGATGCTGTCGGCCACGATGCGCCACACAAACGGATGCTGCAGGTGCGCACTCAAGAACTTGGTAAAGGTGGCCACGTAGGCATTGCCTCCTTTCTCGTACACGCGGTTCTTGATGGCGGTGGGGCCTTCCGGATACGCCGCATCGAAGGCGTTGTTCAGGTCGGGCGGCAATTCCCGGTAGTACCAAGCGCGCAACAGCGCCTTTCCCATGTGCGTGCCGCTACCTTCGTCGCCCAGTAGCCAGCCCAGAGACGGGACACTGTCCACAATCCGGCGCCCATCGTAATAGCAGCTGTTGGAACCCGTGCCCAAAATGCAGGCGATGCCAGCACTGCGCTGACATGTAGCCCGGGCTGCGCCCAGCAGATCGTGCTCCACTTCTGTGTGTGTATCCGGGAAAACGGCCCGAAAAGCAGCTGCTATGATGCCAGCGCGTTCGAGGTCGTGAATACCGGCCCCGTAAAACCAGATATTTTTCACCGCTATTCCTGCGGGCAATTTTGGGCAGAGCTGCTCGCGCAAGATGGCCGCTATCTCTTCAGTAGTGTGAAAAAAGGGGTTGAAACCCTGGGTGTTAACAAGCTCCTGATCGCGGTCGCCCTTGATGAGCAACCAATCGCATTTCGTAGAGCCGCAATCGGCTACAATGTTCATGCTTTCTGAAATAGAGTTCGAAAAATGATAGGGTTACGCCTTTGTCGTCAATGGGCAGGCCAGCACCATCCCCGCCCAAGCCTTGAGCGCGCTGTTCGCAGCAAAAATAGAGCGGTGCTCCCAAACCAATGAGGGCACTAAAAAAAGTGAGCGCAGAGCTTGTTTTGTTTTTAAAACAATTTGTTTCTTTGTGGCCTATTTTAAAACAAAAAGGTGTAACGATGAAATACGCTCACTCCTCCACTATGTCAGGCTCCGCACGGAGCACCCACTCAAGCGCTACAAAGGCCAACCAAGACGACACCTTGCTGTGGAAATGCCTGGTTTTGTTGGCATTGCTGTATCTGGTCTGGACAGACCGCATCTCTATCAATCTGAACTACGGCAGCGCAGAGCCAGTGGCACGGCCTGCTCCCGCTGCTCCTGCTGCCGCTGCCGCAGTGTTGTCAGAAGCGACGGTTGTCGCCACACCTACCACCTCCACACGCCCCGCCGAGGTCAGGCGCACGGCCGTAACACTGCCCGCACATGCCAATGGGCATACGCGCTTTGCCATGGATCCCGCATTTGCACAACGAAACGCCACCCCCGCGGCGGAGGTCAGACGCTCTCTGGACATGTGCCGGGAGTATGTGGAACGGTTTGCGCCTGTGGCGGAGGCAGAAATGCAACGCTTCGGCATCCCTGCCAGCATCACCCTGGCACAAGGGCTGTTGGAGAGCAACGCTGGCGACAGCCCGCTCGTGCGCAAGACCAACAACCACTTCGGCATCAAGTGCTTCTCCAAAACCTGCAAGCGCGGGCACTGCGTCAATTTTACCGACGACTCGCACAAGGACTTCTTCGTGCGCTACGACAACGCCTGGAGCAGCTTCCGGGCGCACAGCCAGTTCCTGAAAAACAGCAAGCGATATGCCGCCCTTTTCCGGCTCGACCCTACCGATTACCGCGCCTGGGCCAAAGGGCTGCAGGAAGCTGGCTACGCCACAGACCCCCTATACGCACAAAAACTCATCGCACTCATCGAAAACTTAGGCTTGGACAAATACGATGAGGCCTCCATGCCCTGAAGGCAAGCCTCCGGCCAGTACTGCAAAACCTCGCTTGTCGTCTCTGTCTCCATTAGCCATCAACGCCCTGCCCAAGGGCTTAAGGGAAAGGCGGACGGCGCGAAAAACTGGCCGGAGGATTTTGTTTTTTAGCATTTGGAAGGGCACACATCTGCCGGCAAAAAGTCCGGAGCTTGTTTACCAAGCCACCCGTACTGCGCTGCTGCTATCCTCACTACCTGCACCAGAGTCATTTTTTTGTGGAAAAACAGCTCCAGTGCTTTGGCTTGGCTTTTTCGCGCATCTGCACCTACGGAGCTCCAGCTTGGGCTTGAGCATGTGCCCGTCTCGCCCTGGGGCTTAATAACGACGTAAGCGGCACCGCAGGGTCGCCGTGCTTGCAGGCGCGGAGGCAGTAGGCTGCTGTTTCGCCATTATTAAGGCCCGAAAGCGGGACAAAAACACGCACGGGGTCAAACAGGAGCCGCGCGCCCAGGCCCCACGCCCACAGCAGCCGCTCCGAAGCCGGCAGCCGTTTTTTCACCCCAAAAAACGGAGGGGAGAAAGGCGATGATGGCAAAAGACGGGAGTCTGGCTGAAGCTACCGCTTCTGCCCTCAGAGCACCTCCATGGCTTGTTCCAGGTCTTCCCAGAGCCATTGCGGGTCTTCCAAGCCGATGTAGAAGCGACAAAACGACCACGGCAGATGCGGCTCTGCACGGCCGGGAATGCCATAAAAGCCCACCATGGGGATGACCAGCGACTCGTATCCGCCCCAAGAGACCGCCATGAGGAAGCGGCGAAGTCGGTGTACAAAGGTTTCCATCCGCTCGCGCGAGGGCGTGCGAAACTGGACGGAGAACAACCCGCCGCACCCGCGCATCTGGCGCAGGGCCAGCTCGCGCTGCGGAAAACTGTGGTGAAACGGGTGCCAAATGCGCTCCACCTTGGGGTGGTTTTCCAAACGCTCCACGAGGAAGCGCGCGCTGGCGTCGCTGCGTTCGAGGCGCAGAGGCAGTGTGCGCAAGCCGCGCAAGACAAGTGCCGCATCGTGTGGGCCGAGAATGCCCCCTAAGGTCATCAGCTCCGACTCGAAAATACGGCGCACTGTATCACGGCTGCCGCAGAGCACGCCTACGACCACATCTGAGTGGCCATTGAGGTACTTGGTGCCCGAGTGAACGACGATATCAATGCCAAAGGCCGCCGGGTTTTGATATAGCGGCGAACAGTAGGAATTGTCGGCGATGGTAACGATGCCGCGCGAGCGGGCCAATTCAGCGCAGGCGGCCAAGTCCTGGCACTCGAAGGTCATGGTATTGGGGCTTTCCAGATATAACACGCGCGTATTGGGCCGCAGGGCCGCGCGGATGTTCTGCATGTCGGTGCCATCCACAAAGGTGTATTCGACGCCGAAGCGTGGCAAGAACTTGCGCACTAAGGTGCTCGTCCAGGAATACGGGTTTTGCTGGCACACGATGTGGTCTCCGGCCTGCACGTGAGCGATAACAGCGGCGGAAATGGCCGCCGCGCCACTGGCGAAGACGAGGCAGTCCTCCGTACCCTCCAAGGCAGCCAGCTTTTGGCGCAGGATGGCCACTGTGGGGTTGTTGCCTCTCGTGTAGACGGAATGCGTCAGCTCATCGGCGAAGGCGGCGCGCCAGGCGTCAAGGTTAGGAAAGGCAAAATTGCTGCTCTGGATGACGGGCGGAGCAACGGCGTCAAAATACTGCTCGCGCGTTTCGCCTAAGTGGGTGAGGATATCGCTGAGGTGCATACAGAAGACCGACGGAAAAGGATGTAGTTGGCCGATACAGTGGGCAAAATTGGCTCGATGTCAGCGCTTTTTCTTGGGCCTTACGAGCTTCATTTCTTGCAAGAGATAGCTGGCGCCAGCGTATTTGTCAATGATGAAGAGGATGTAGCGGACGTCCACCATAATATTGCGACAAATAGCGGGGTCGTAGTGGAGGTCGCTCATCGTACCCTCCCAGACTCGGTCAAAGTTGAGGCCGACGAGATTCCCATAGGCGTCGAGCGCCGGGCTGCCGGAGTTGCCGCCAGTGGTGTGGTTAGTGGCGATGAATGCCACGGGCATGCGGCCGTCGGCAGTGGCGTAGGGGCCATAATCGCGCGCCTTCCACAAGTCAATGAGGCGCTGGGGTACGTCAAACTCGTAGTCGCCGGGCACGTATTTCTCTATGACGCCGTCCAGGTGGGTGCGAAACTCATAGCGTACAGCGTCGCGAGGGCTGTAGCTGCGCACTTGACCGTAGGTGAGGCGCAGTGTTCCGTTGGCATCGGGGAAGAAACGTCTCTCTTTAAAGACCTCTAGCTGAGCTGCCATATACTGGCGCTGTAGGAGGTTCAGGGTGTTCTGCAATTCCTGCCATTTGGGCGCTATTTCCTCATTGTAAGGAGTAGAGACGCTTCTCCAGAAACGCATGAGCGGGTCCTGCTGCAGGCGCAGGGCGATGCTGTCGGGCGTAGGCAAGGCCATGAGCGCTTTCCAGCGCGTAGAGTCCGTAAAAGCGCTGTGGGCAAACAGGTGGCGCGCCAGCGGTTCAAAGCCGCCGTGTTCAGCAGCGGCATTTTGAACGAAAGCACCTCCCCATTCCGGCCGCATCGTCTGGGCGTAGCGCTCAATGAGGACGGCAAACACCGCTTGGTCCACCTCGGGAAAATAGCCCGGGAAACCCTCCCGGACGCGCTCCATTACGACATTCTTGCGGGCTGAAAAGGTGCCAACTTGGCCTTTTTCGTATTCGGAGAGCCAACTACTTACGTTAGCCACTGCTGCCGTTATCTGAATATTGCGCAGGAAGGTCTCTAAGAAGTTGTCGCGAGCCTCGGCATAGGGTTCAATTTCTCGGTACGTCTCGCTCAAGCGCGGCAACAGGTGGCGGTAACGGACAGCCCATGTAGGGTTCTCCCCGATACGGCGAAGGAATTCGGCCTCATAGGCTTGCCTCTTCTCTATAGCCTTGTAGGTGCGCAAGCCCTGCATCTCGCCAAGCCATTTTTTCCAGGCGTTGGCGATGCTGGCATAGCGCGCAATGTAGGCTATCTTGACGGCAGGGTCGGTGCGCATAAAGCGGTCGAGGGTCTTTAGCGCGCGGTCTCGAATATCTACTCGGGTAGGGTTGGTAACTTCAGCAATTTGCTGGAGTGCTACGGCTGGGAGGTATTCATCCGTGCGGCCGGGGAAGCCATACACCATGGTAAAGTCGCCCTCCTCCACGCCGTCAAGCGAAATGGGCAGGAAATGCTTAGGTCTAAGAGGTTGGTTGTCGGGCGAATAAGGAGCCGGTCGGTTTTTCTTGTTAGCATACACGCGGAAAAGCGCAAAATCACCCGTGTGGCGCGGCCAGACCCAGTTATCGGTGTCTGCGCCAAACTTACCAATGCTGCTAGGCGGAGCGCCCACCAGCCGCAAGTCGGTATAGGTCTCTGTAACAAACAGGTAGTATTGATTGCCCTGATAAAAAGGGCGAACAATGACCTCCTGCCAGCTCTCTCGGCGAGTGTTTGCGCGTATCTGAGCAATATTTTTGTCAATTTGCGCTTGCCTGTCGCGTTCGCTCATACTCTCCACCACATTTTGCAGGGCTAAGGCCGTAACGTCTTCCATGCGCACAATAAAGGTGGCCGTCTCGCCCGGGCAAGGCAACTCCTCCTGCGGCGACATAGCCCAGAAGCCATTCTCGACGTAATTGCGCTCCAATGAAGACAGGCGCTGTATGGCGCTGAATGCGCAGTGGTGATTGGTCAGCAGCAAACCCTGAGGCGAGATAATTTCCGCCGTACAACCTCCGCTGAATTGGCAAATGGCATCCTTAATGCTTGGCCGATTGGGTGCATACAGTTCGTCAGCTTTCAACTTCAGCCCCAAGGCCCGCATCTCTTTGTCGTTTTGTTTTTCCAAATGCAGCGGAAGCCACATGCCGCCCTGCGCCCGTAGCAACGCCGGCAGCAGCCAAAACCATAACCAGATTGCTTTTTTCATCGTCTGCTCTACTGTTTGGTGCCGGGCGAAGGTAGGTGGGTAAAAGAAAACAAAGCACCCTCGTCAAGTACAGACCGCCTACCTTGAGAAAAGACACGCCTCCTTTCACCAAGGCTCTTCAAGCACTTGAGGAGAAAAGCCGGGCTATATTGGTATTCGAAAGCATGTTATCCCTCGCCGTGCCTATTTTGCTTCGATGTCAGCAGCCGCCTGTCAGTTTCGCTCAGTTCGATGGTGCGAATAGGGAAGGGTATGTCGATACCTTCTTGAGCAAAGCGGCGATGCAGGGCCTTGATGAGTAAATGACAAACAGGTACTTGGTCGGCAAAAGAAGGCACGGGAAACAAAATGCTGAAGTTGATACTCGAGTCGGCAAAAGTGCGATAACGCACGCGTACATTAGGGTCTGCGTCGGAGTCATTGAGGTACTGGCAGAGCACGTCGCGGGTTGTTTCGATAGTTACGCTCTCTACATGCTCCAAGTCGCTGCTGTAATGGACGCCAAGGTCAAGGCGAGCAGTAATCTCTTCTGTGGGCAGGCTAGTATTAGTAACGATAGCAGAGGCCAGTTTGGAGTTGGGAATGATGACCGTCTGTTTGGAGATCATTTCCACAGAAGTGTACCGCCAAGTAATATCGGTAACATAGCCCTCTTCGCCGCTCCCAGAAAGGCGAATGAAATCGCCAGGGCGTATCTTGCGTGAAGCAATGACCTGGATGCCAGCGAAAAGATTGCCCAGCGTATCCTGCAGCGCCAACGCTACCGCCAGACCACCTACCCCCAAGGCCGTGAGCATAGGAGTGATGGAAACACCCAGCATCTGCAGTATGACCAGCAAGCCGATGAGGTAAATAGCTACCCGCAAGATGGTCTGTATCAAGGAGGCACTTTGAGTTTCGCGGCGCAGCTCCGACGTCTGGTCTTCGAAATACTGGCTCACAAAACGCGCCAGGAATACCGTAGCAATAAATACAGAGATGATTTCCCACCCCAATAAAGCCTCATTGTGCCATTCGGGCGGCAATACCTTGTGGCGCAACGAAAGCCCAAAACCGGCCACCATACCCATCCAGCGCCCCAAGCCACTAAGGGTGCGCTGTACCAATGTGTCTTTAGCTAGGCGGCCCAGCACTACATATTCTATTACCCATCCCACAAGCCAACCCACCACCGGGCTGACAATCAACACAGCAAGAGTTCCCCAATTGATATCCATAAATTCCATAGATGAGAGGGCACAGTAGGCAGGGTAACACAATTATTCCTCTATGATGGCTGACAGCCCGCGGTCGAGCAAGGCCTCGCACAGTGGAATGAGTTCTCGCTTCGGCCCAGTTTTCACCGTAGCCTTCCCTTTGAAGTGGATGATGAGGGAGAGCTGCTCGGCCTGCTCATGAGTATGCTTGAGCACCTCCATAAAGCACTGGATGACCCAGTCGAAGGTATTCACATCGTCATTGAACACGACGATATGTGCCGGGAAATCTGAACCGGTGTCGTCTTCCACCAGAATGTCTTCCTGTTCTTCCCAGAGTGGTTTCGGCATGGTGTCAGGCCAGATTTTTAAGTGTTTGTTGGATGGCTTCAAAATTCGGCAGTTCGCCAGCGTTGTCCAATACTTCGGCGTAGCGCACAATGCCCTCGCGGTCAATGACGAAAGCCGAGCGCTTTGCCACGCCTTTCATTTCAAATACGAAGTCTTTGTACAGCACTCCGTACTTCTTGCTAACAGTTTTGTTGAAATCCGACAGCAACGGAAAGTTAAAGAGCTGCTCCTGTTTCCATTTATCTAAGGCAAAGAGGCTATCTACCGATATAGCCAGTAGTTGGGCGTTCAAACGCTCGTACTCGCTCAGGCTATCCCGCATAAGGCACAACTCCTTGGTACACACACCAGTAAAAGCCAATGGAAAGAAAAGAAGCACTACGTTTTGCCCGCGGTAATTTTTTAAGGAAACGAGCGTCTTGTCGCTAGAACGCAGGGTAAAGTCTGGAGCCTTGTCTCCAACATGGATAGCCATAATCGTGCGAGGATTGCAAAAGAGCGATTAATAGAATCTTGGCGCAAACTTACAGCGTTAGGCTCAAAGGGCAGCATTCTGCTCGAGCAGATATACCCACTTCCGGAAGGCTGCCTCGTAAACGCTCGGATGGGCAGCGGGTTCAAAAACGCGCACGCGCTCCATAGTGCGTTCTTCTGGTGGCACACTGGTATCGAGAAAGCCAACAGCAGCCGCCTGTGCTGCACCCACAGCACCGGAAGTGTTGAGTAATTCTACAGGCACCCTAGATACATCGGCCAATGTTTGGGCGAAAACGGCGGAGCGGAAGAGGTTATCATAGCCTGCACGCAGGAGGTTTATCGGTAGCCCCAAGGCGCGCATTTGCTCCATGCCATAGGCCAAAGCGAAGGCTATGCCCTCTAAGGCTGCCCGACACAGATGCGCAGGGGTGTGGCGGTTGAACTGGAGATTCAGGACACGAGCACCCAGGTCGCGATTGCCCAGCAAGCGCTCTGCGCCATTGCCAAAAGGCAATACGCACAGGCCGTCGGCGCCGGGCAAGACAGATGCGGCCTGGCGCTCCATACCCTCGTAGGTAACCGAAGGCCCCAGCAGCTGGCGCAGCCAGCGATAGAGGATGCCGCAGCCGTTGAGGCAGAGCAACACACCGATGCGCGGAGCTTCGGGGCGGTAATTGACATGGGCAAAGCTGTTGACGCGCTGCTGCGGGTCGGCCAAGAGGCTATCCACTACACCGTACACAACACCCGAAGTGCCGGCATTGGCTGCCATATCGCCTGGGCGCATGACGCCCAAGGCGAAGGCATTGTTGGGCTGGTCGCCAGCCCGATAAGTGAGCGGGGTGCGTGGCATCAGCCCTAAAGCGGCAGCAGCCCTAGGGTGGAGTTTACCCTGCACCCCAAAGACGGGCACCGTAGGAGGCAAAAGGTCGGGCGAGATGTTCCAATGCTGCAGAAGAGCATGGGCTGGAGCTTGGCAGGCGAAGTCCCAGAGGATACCTTCCGAAAGTCCGCAGACGGTAGTGCTCATTTCACCTGTGAGGCGATAGGCGATGTAATCGCCTGGTAACAAGACTCGATGGATCTGCTCGAAATGGTGTGGCTCGTGCACTTGTACCCAGCGCAGTTTGGCCGCTGTGAAGTTGCCGGGGCTGTTGAGGAAGTGCTGAAGGCAGTAGGCTTCGCCCAAGGCGTGAAAAGCTGCTTGGCCCTCTTCTACAGCTCTGCCGTCGCACCAGATAATGGCCGGCCGCACGACCTTACCCGAATGGTCGAGAGCTACCAGCCCGTGCATCTGGTAGGCAATGCCCACGGCGTTCACGAGATGAGGGGGTACCTGTGCGCGTTTCCACAGAAGGTTTACCGCCTCTATGGTGTGATGCCACCACATTTCGGGCGCTTGCTCTGCCCAGCCCATGTGCGGTGCTGTAATGGGCATTTCCGTTTCGGGCGCTTGTGCCGTTGCCACCACAGCGCCCGTGTACGCATCTACCAAAGCAGCCTTCACAGATGAGCTGCCAATGTCTAAGCCCAGGGTAAACATAGCATCAGCGTTGGAGCCAAAACGCCACCCCGACGGGTGTCGGAGTGGCGTCGGCACAAAAGGAAGATGGTATTTGGCCTTACGCCAGCTGCCTTACCTGACCAGCGTAATGTCGCCCTTGTACAAGAGGCGGCGTCCGTCAATGAGCTCAATCTCAGCGTAATAAACAAATACTGCAGGGTTCTCAAGTTTACCGCGGAAACGGCCATCCCAGCCGTATTTGGGGTCGTTGGGCTGGAAGTTGCGCGCCTGGAAGACCATGGTGCCCCAGCGGTCGAAGATCTGGAAGGAATTTACCTGGCGCACCTGGTTGCTCTTGGCGAAGATGAGCACGATGTCGTTCTCTCCTTCGTGCCAGGGTGAAAAGGCGTTAGGTATGTAGATGTGCGGCTCATCGTCCACGCGAATAAGGACGCGGTCGGAGGCCTCGCATTCATCCTTGCTGACCACCGTAACGGTGTATTGCGTCGGTCGCGACGGTGCGGCGATGGGCTTGAGCAGGCTAAAGATGTCGGTACCTGTGAAAATAAGCCCTTCTGTAGGCGACCAAAGCACCGTGTCTATCAGTACCAGCGGATAGCCCGAAGGCAGCTTGGCCTGCAGTTGGATGCTATCGCCCAGAGCAAGGGCTACTTCCGGTATAATGGAGATGCCCGGATCGGGTGCCTTCGGAACAACGAGCTTCTTATGGAACTCGCAGCCATTGGCATCCTGAACGACGAGGTCATACGTACCCGGAGCGATATTGCTCATTTCGCTTTGCGAGATGAACGTCTTGCCGTTGTCAATGGAGTACAGGTAAGGCCCAAACCCTCCGATGACCTTTTGGAATGCAATAACGCCATCGTCGTCTTTGCAGGAAGGATTTTTCAACTCAAAAATGAAGTCATGAGGTACGTTCGTCTCCTGATACACCAAGGTAGCATCGCTCTTAGTACAGCCCGTTTGGGTGTTGGTAACGGTGAGCACGTAGCGACCTGCGCGATTAACCACTGGGTTAAGGGTATTGGCCCCAGAAAGGATGTTGCCACCGTTTTGGGCTATCCACTGATAAGTGAACTGCGGCCCTGCAGAGGCGAAGGCTTTGAGTGTTACCTCGCTTACAGAGCAGGTTAGGGTGAATGGTGGCCCTGCCACGGCATTCGGCTCTATGGTATTGGCCGACACCTGAACACTCGCTGTGTTAGTGCAGCCATTGAGGGTATTAAGAACCGTGAGCGTGTAAGTGCCCGGTGCATTGGCCTGAGCGACAGGGACATTGTCTGGGCCGACGATATTGCCGTTGAGGGTGCTCCAAGCATACGCGTACTGAGGGCCGGTAGAAGATGCGCTGCCATCTAACGGCACTTGCTTGACGGCACAGGTGAGCGTGGGGGCGTTAGCTACAGCGGCCGTAGGCGTTTGGATGTTTTGACCGACCACCACCTGGGCTGTGTTCGAGCAGCCATTAGCGGTATTGAGCACCAACAGGGCATACACTCCCGGAGCCGCTACGGTGGGTGTCAGGGAGTTATGGCCTGCCAGAATAACGCCATTGGGCGTCGTCCATTCGTAATAATATGGGCCGCCTACCTGGCTGGAGCCGGTGCCATTGAGCTGTACCGTCGTAACAGCGCAGGTGAGGATTTGTGGTGCGCCGGCATTAGCCACCGGAATGGTTACATCTTCTTTCACCTCAATGCTCTCCGACACCGTGCACCCGTTGTCCAAGTTGGTTACCAGCAGGGTATAAATGCCCGGCCGGCTGACAACGGGCTTGAGCGGATCGCTCAGGTTTGCAAACTGCCCACCTGTAGTGCTCCAGTTGTAGAGCACATTGCCCGTTGAGGTGCCTGTAGCGTCTATGGTTACCTGCTTGACTACGCAGGTCAGTATGTCTGGCGCAGCATACCGAATGACCGGCGCGCTCTGATCCTCGACTACTTCAACAGCATCGGAAGCGCTGCAACCGTTGAGCGTGTTAGTAACGGTGAGGACGTAAGTACCTACGGCACTGACTGATGGCGTCAGGGTATTGGCCCCGCTAACGATGTTGCCGTTAGCCGTGCTCCATTCGTAGATAAAGTCGCCGTTGTTCTTCACCACTCCCTGAAGCGAAATAGCCGGTACCGAACAAGTAAGCACCTGAGCGTTGCCAGCATCTACATCGGGTGCTTCAATGTTCTGGGTAACCACCACACTGGAGTAAGAGACGCAGTTATTCAGGCTATTGCGCACCGCCAGCTGATAGACGCCCGGCTGGTCCACTATCGGCGTCAGGGTGTTGGCACCCGATACAATGTTACCGCCTGCAGAGGGCGTCCACTGATAAGAATACGCCGGGCCAGTGCTGGAGCCTGTTCCGTTGAGTGTAACGGTGGTTATTGCGCAGGTCAATTGCTGCGGCACCCCAGCTACAGCATCCGGAAACTCTGTGGATTGGGTGATTTGTACAAAGTCCGTCGCTGTACAGCCATTCGTCGTATTCGTTACCACCAAATAGTAGAGGCCAGCACCGTTGACAGTGGGGTTAAGGATGTCGGTGGGCGACATGAAATTGCCCCCTGTCGTTGACCATTGATAAGCAATACTTGGCCCCGTACTGGCCGTGGGTTGGAGGGTGTAGCTCGTCTCCGTACATGTCAGCTCAAAGCCCGGGCCAGCGTCGGCTGTTGGCGGTGTTTGGTCAAAGGCCAATTGCACCTGGTCGGTGGAAGTGCACCCATTTGCCGTATTGGTAACGAGCAAGGTGTATGTTCCACCCTGATTAACAATCACCTGCGCACTATTAGCCCCCGACACGATGCCTGGACCGCTCCACTGATAGGTGAAGTTGGAACCGATAGACGTGTTGCTGCCACCAATGACCAATTGCGGGAAATAGCAGTTGATGACATCATCTAGGCCAGCATCTGCTACGGGCGGCTGTACATCGCGCTGCACTGAAATGGTGCCCGTGGTAGTACAGCCATTCTGAGTGTTCGTAATGACCAGCGTATAGGTGCCCGGTTCATTGACGGTAGGCGTCGGCGTGGTGCCGCCCGAAATGATTCCTGGGCCACTCCACTGGTAGGTGAAATTGGAGCCTGAACTAGAGCCGGTGGCGTTCAGGGTAACCTGAGAAACGGTGCAGGTAAGCGTGCTTGGTGGCGCCAACTGTGCTAATGGTTTGGAAGCATCTTCCAATATCTGCACCGAACTGGCGCTGGTGCATCCATTCTGGGTGTTGGTAACGAGCAATTGATAGACACCCGGAGTATTGATCTGAGGCGTAAGCGTATTGGCTCCGGAGAGGATATTACCACCGGTAATGGGGGTCCACTGGTAAGTGAAATTGGCTCCCTGGCTAGAGGCCGAGCCATCCAACGAGAGCACCGGATTGGTACAGTTGAGTACCTGAGTAATGCCTGCATCGGCCGTTGGTGCTGCCAAGTCAGCATCCACCGTTACGGCGGCAGAAGCCGAGCAGAGGTTGCTGGTGTTAGTAACCACCAGCGTATAAGTGCCAGCAGCACTTATTGTAGGCTGAGGCGTTTTGGCCCCCGAGAGGATTTGACCATTTTGCGTGCCCCATTGATAGGTGAAGTTGCTACCCGAGCTGGAGGCTGAGGCATCGAGCACCTGTGTGGGGTTGTAGCAATTGATAATACCGGGTGGTGCAATAGCTACAGCAGGGGGCGTAAGGTCAGAGACCACATCGACACTGGCCGAGTTGGTGCAGCCGTTGCCGGTGTTGGTTACTACCAATGTGTAGGTGCCTGCAGTGGTTACCGTGGGTGTCAGCGTATTGGCTCCTGCGGCAATATTACCGTTAGTTGTCGTCCATTGATAGGTGAAGTTTGCCCCAATGCTGGAACCCGCACCCGTGAGCTGCAGTACAGGCGTAGCGCAGTTGATCATACCCGGGGTATTAGCTACTGCGGCAGGCTGGGTCTTGTTCTGCGAAATGACGGTGGAGGCGGTAGCCGTGCAGCCCGTCTGGGTGTTGGTTACCAGCAAGGTATAAGTACCTGGCTGATCCAACAAAATACTGGGTGTATTGGCTCCACTAATGATATTACCACCGGGCGAGGCCGTCCATTGGTAAGTAATGTTGGGCAACACTATGGTCATTGGGTCGCCCAGCTGTATCTGAGGATTGCTGCATGTGAGGGTGCCTGGCTCGCCTGCATTGACCAGTGGCGGTGTGCGGTTCTCCGTTACCAATACGGATGCTGTAGCGGTGCAATTGTTAAATAAGTTAGTAACGATGATGGAATAGGAGCCTCCCGAATTGACCACTGGTGTGTAAGTGTCATGGCCGCTCACGATGTTGCCACCCGCAGTGGCCGTCCAGAAAAAGCTGTACTGCGGCCCTTGCGACGACTGCGTGGCATCCAGCACTACGGTAGGCGTGTTGCACGTAATCTGCTGGTTTACTATGATGATAGCCGCCGGGTCAGTGAAATCCAGCCCTACGTATTTAGTAGCCACACCCGTACAGCCGTTTTCGTTGTTGGTAACGATAAGGGTGTAATCGCCCTCTTCATTGACGATGACGCTTTGGCTAGCCTGACCAGAAGAGAAACCACCGTTGAGGGTTGTCCATTCGTAGGAATAGTTGCCACCGGCTGGTGAGGCGCTGCCGTGCAGGGTTACCTCCGAGTTGGTGCAGGTCAGGATACCTGGCGGCGCTGCAGTTATGCTCGCTATGGGCGGATTGTTGTTAAGCCCCACCACCACACTGCTGGTGCTGGTACATCCGTTGGCCGTATTGGTTACTAAAATAGTATAGGTGGCAGGGCTGGAGATCAATGGAGACGTTGTCGTTGCACCGCTGACGATGTTACCACCTGGGCCTGCCGTCCATTGGTAAGTAAAGTTGTGCCCAGAAGAAGAAGCTGAACCGTCTAAGTTCACGCTTGTAATGGCACACGTAATAGTTCGAGGAGGACCTGCGGAAGCCAGCGGAGGCGTCCTATCGGCATCCACCTGCGCGGTAGCGGTAGAAGTGCAGCCGTTGGTTGTGTTTGTCACCGTAAGAATATAAGTGCCCGGCTGATTGACGACAGGGGTTGGTGTGGTCGCACCGCTGACGATGTTTCCGTTCGGAGTTGTCCACTGATAAGTAAAGTTAGGACCAGCTGAGGAGCCATTGCCATCCAGCGTCTGCGTGGTAATGGCGCACGTCAGTATCCCCGGCGGAGCAATAGCCGCATTAGGCGGAGTAAGATTACCAGGAACTGTCGCTGAAGCCGTGTTGGTACACCCCGACTGGTCTGTTACGGTTACGGTGTAAGTGCCGGCACTAAGCCCAGAGGGGTCCTGTACTTGAGCGCCATTGCTCCACAGGTAAGTATAGCTGGGGAAACCTCCCGATACCGACAAATCAATGCTTCCGCTATTAGGATTGTAGCAGTTGGTGCCACTGACGCCCGATATGGTGGGTTGCAGGGCATTTGGCGCAATGATGGTAAAGCTTTGTGTTCGCGTACAGCCTGCTCCGTCTGTTACAGTAACGGTATAAGTGCCTGCTGTAAGGTTTGTGGGATTGGCAGTGTTGGGCGGTATGGGTGTCGGCCCACTCCAGGTATAAGCATAAGGGGTTTGCCCTCCAGTAACCGTCGTCTGTATGGAGCCGTTGGCCGAGGTCGCACATTGCACATTGGTGGAGGTACCACTCAGGGCAAGGTCAGACAGTCTGACCTGCAAGACCCCCTGCCCTGCACCTATACAGCCCATAGAGTCTTCTACCATGTGTATCTGATACAGCCCTGGTTGGTTGATGGTGAGGAAGAACGGGTTCTCTGTGATGTTGTAGATAGTGGGCTGTACGACGTTGTTAATTTTGTACTCTAAGTTGAATGGTCCCGTGCCGATAAAGTTGATGCGAATCTGGGCGCCCTGCCCCGGGCCACATAAGACGGGCGCAGGTGGAAATAGCTGGGCCACCGGCAATGGGCGCACATTAACGCGAGCAGTAACGACCTTTGTTTTAGCGCAAGCATCTGTTATCGTTACCCGCACGTTGGTCGAGGTGCCCACAAAAAGCGTAGTAGTGGACTCCGTAGAGCCGTTCTGCCATTGATAGGTGTAGGGCGGCACGCCGTCAGTAACTTCAACGCCCACCGTAGCAGCGCCCGAACCGCAGATGGTTACGGTGTCTGGAACAGCTTCTATCCTTGGCAAGTCCATGATAATGAGGGTCGGCTCTGACTTGTCGCACGAACACGAGTTATTGATTGTCAGGGTGATAGTCTCATCACCTTCCAGAATACCATCATCAATAATCCGGACTGTATAAACCACCTCCGATTGACCTGCGGGAATAATGGCTACCAATGGCAGACCGGTGTAGTCCACGCCATATGTCGCCGTTCCTCCGATGGTGTACTGCACGGCCATGGGCGAATTTAGGTTACCCCGGCGCCTGAAGCGAATGCGTACAGTACCGCAGTCCTCGAAAACGCGGTCTACATCAGTGCTGCCGTTGACCTCCCATTCAGCAGCTACACTGCCACCAGCCGAAAAGGAATTTGCTGCTAAGAACACGGCAGAGTCCCAGACGCCATCGCCCACATCCGCTATCTTGATTTTCATGCGATAGGTCTCGCACGGAATGAGGTTGGCTGTAGCGGTAAAGCGGCGCGTAAAGCCATCGTACTGCACCTCGTTTACGGCAGGCCCTGTAGCTGGTTGCTGGCCACACAGGTCGGTGCTTGTCGCAGGCTGGTTATTAACGTAAAAGCCAGAATAAGACTGGTGATTGACGTTGTTGATGGCAATCGGGATGCTGGTGTTGGGAATGAGCGCGATGTTCTCTTGCCCGCCAGGAATGCCGGGGCCACTGACAAAGAAACCAAATACGTCGTTATACTGCGTACCTACGTACTCGCAGTATTCTTCAGAAGCAAAGACGAATTGGAACGTAAGCACCGATTGTGTGGGTTTGAAGTCGAACTCAAACCCGGCCCGGTCAAAAAGAGCACCAGCAGTCAGCAGTGACAAGTCAGGGTCTGGTGTAGAGACGCCGTACCCCGCGCTGGCATTGTCCTGGTTGTTCGGCCCAGGCGCTATGCTGATATTGCCCGTAGCAATGATAACTCCCGTATTGATACCGATGTTCGTCTGCCCGTTGGTAAATACGCCCATCTGGTCGCCTAGGCCCAACGGAGTAATGCCGGAAATGTCGAAACAATCCCCGCCAATGAGCACATCTTTTATCAGCTCTTCAGCGGAGGCCCCCCCTTGTACCTGGAGCACTGCCACAGAAGACTCGATGAATTCCTTGAGCGTCTTTTTCTTGCAGGTCTGGCACTGCACGGTGATGTAATGTCGCGGCGGATTGTCTTCCGCCCATGTGCAGTCATAATCCAACCAGAAATCCATTTCTTTCTTAGTCGCTATAAACGTCAGGTGATAAGCGACTTCATCAAAACCCAGTACGGGCGTTTCAGGATCGGCCACCCTGGGTTTGGGCCGGCACGCGCCCAGGGTTAAGTCAGCAGGGATAACAAGTCCGTACGTCTCACCCACGATAAGGTTTTCTACGCGCAGCATCTGCTTAGGCTGGTGTGCGGAAATAGCATGGCGTTGAAAATGTCCGTCAATAACTACAGGTAGATTGGGCTGTGGGTGGTCTGATACTTGCCCCGAAAGGAGCGACACCGATAGGAGGACAGCCCCCATGCATAAGCCGAAACGGAAAGTAGAAAGGCCCATAAGGATACGTTTTTGTGTGTAAGCCTGATGATTAGATAAAGTGAAGGAAAATAAGAACGCAAGGATGAAAACCTGTGGTTTCAGGTACGCATCCAGACACTGTTTTTGGGATAACCGCTGCTACAAAGGAGGAAGATTTTGACGCACTTCCTCTCCCAAAAGCCAGAGCCCGGATATAACTACAGCTATGCCACAATGGAAGATGCAGATGATATGCTTCATTAGCCGAAGGATTACGGGGGGAGAGACGTCGCCAATTTGCGGGCAAGATTAAAGAAATGTTGCTATATCGCACATCACTTTTAACGCAAAAAATACCAACATACCTCGCTGCCACCTGAAGTGAAGGTTAAAGATCCCAGAAAAGGCTACTTGTAGAGGGCAAAATCCTTTTCTCCTGAGAAAGTCGGCTTATGTTTGCGGCGCCTTTTTTAGGGCCGAAAGGCATAAGCCAGGCCTTGTATCCCTATCCGCTTAGGTAAATCCATTCTTTCACCTACTCAATATTCCATGGATAGTGACCCGCTACTACGCACGCGAAAAACGACGCCTTGTGGAACTACCCGAGCTGGAGCCTGGCTGCTGGGTGGACCTGACCCCTCCATTTGCTCCGGAGGAGCTGGAGGAAATCGCCCGTTTGCTCGAATTTGATGTCTCCTTTCTGACTGACTCGCTTGACCTGGATGAGCGCGCTCGCTACGAACGCGATGGTGATGTTCGCTTCATTCTCGTCAACACTCCTGTACTCAACGAGGCGGCCGGCGACTCCAATGAAGCAGTGTTTATTACGGCACCCATTGGTATTATCTTGACCATCGAGCACGTCGTTACCATTTCCGCCTTCGAGACGCCTGTGCTCGACGTCTTTCGCCAAGGTAAAATACGGCGCTTCGACCCCGCCGATGAAAAACGCTTTGTCCTTCAGATTCTAGCGCAAAACGTCTACTACTTCCTCTCCTACCTCAAGAAACTCAACCTGCGCCGAAATATCATTGAAAAAGAATTGATGCTCTCCAGCCGAAACGAAGAAATCAAGCAACTGCTCGCCATCGAAAAAAGCTTGGTGTACTTCGTCAATTCCCTTAATGCCAATGAGTTGCTCAAGATGAAAATGAAGCGCACAGACTTTCTCCATATCAACGGCGACGAAGACCTGAGCGATCTCTTCGAAGACATCATCATTGACAACTCGCAGGCCCTCTCCATGGCCAACGTATATGCCAACATCCTCAGCGGCACGATGGATGCCTACTCCAGCATTATTTCTAACAACCTGAACATGGTCATCCACCGCCTAACCGTTATCACTGTCGTGCTCATGGTACCCACCCTCATATCTTCTTTCTTCGGCATGAACATTGACAACGGCGTGCCTGACAAACCCTGGGCATTTTATCTCACCATCTTGGTCTCAGGGCTGATTACAGCCGCGCTGTATTGGGTCATGAAAAAAAGAAAGATACTCTGACACCTAATGCTTTCCTGCATTAGAGCGCACTCTTGTACTCGTGCCTGGTGCACAGCTATGGTGGCATATCTACTCAATATCTGCGCCGATGCACCGGATCTCGGCAGCACCAGAGCTGCCGAAAATCTCGCTTACAACGACATGGAGTCGGTTCTGGAAATCATTCTCGAGCACGCCCTACAAATGGAGAACGCCATACCCGAACACAACGATGCCGACAACGAGCACCCTGAGCACACCCAGGCCCTCAAATTGCTTTTCTTTGTTCACGAGTATCTTCATGCGACGTTCGCGGCTTGCAGCCCCTTAATGCAAAGGAAAAACTTCCTACCTGCCTGCATTCACCACCTTTCCGTTTTGGCTGAAAGAGAGTCGCCTCCACCTGAGAAAGGCTAATGGTTTCCTGTTTTAAGGCCCTCGTGATGTCTTGCACGCAGCTGGCCGTTGGACGGGCCTGTTTTGCTATTTTCTCGTTTATTCATCAAAAATAATTACTAAAGCCTTTTCCTATGCGATCTATTCTTCCTCCATATAGATATCTGCCCTATCTGATTTCGGCGTGCATTACTGGTATCGCCCCCTTGTTCTCTTTGGCTCAGATAACCAACGAGATGGCTGACAGCATGTATATTGCTGAAGTGCAAGACCATCATGAGCCAGATAAAGTGCTGCATGCCGAGCCTCTTTTCATTGACCTTATTCGCGATTTGGGCGCGCGCAAAGGCGAACGGGAGTGGAATATCGGCTTCGGCATGACCGACAACCACACAAATACGACAGCTACCCGGCATTAGTAGAATACGAGTGGGCTCCCATCAACCGCTTAGGTTTAGAAGTAGAGCTGCCTTTCACTCTCTATCACCAAGGTAACGGCCAAAGCGGTGGTAATGCCAACGAACGCCCAAGCAACCAGCTCAATGGATTTAAGTTCGCCATCCAATACACCTTCTTGGTTTCTCAGAAATGGAAAACTTCCATGGCCATTGGCTACCTGAACGAGCTGGAGATGCCGCCTTTTCGCGAGCGCTCCTTGCGCTCCTCAGGCAACCTGTATAATCCGTTTTTTGTAGGGGCTAAGCGATGGGGCAACAACTGGCATACGCTCATCTACGCTGGCCCCCTCATTCACCAACACTTCGCTTCTGGCAAATGGCACACCGAGATGCAGTGGAACACCAATGTTCACTACATGATCTCCGGCACGCGCAACTTCATCGGCGTGGAGTTTAACAAGGAATTTGACCGCGAGCGTTTCCACATGGTCATACGACCACAGATGCGCTTGGGCATTGCTGACAACCTACTCATTGGTATTGTAGTGGGCATACCTACCAGCAGACAAACCGAGCGCCTAAGCACCTTTCTGCGCCTCATTTACGAACCGCCACATCACCACTGATGGCCATCGCACGCGCCTACCACATCTTCCAGGGTGCTTGGCCGCTGTTCCACATCCGGTCGAGGTTCATCTTGTCGCGAAGCGTATCCATCGGGTGCCAAAAACCATGATGCTGATAAGTAAAAAGCTCCCCATCAGCAGCCAGCTTTTCCAAAGGCGTACGCTCGAAGATGGTGGCATCACCTTCGGTGATGTAATCAAAGACCTTGTACTCACACACGAAAAAGCCGGCGTTGATCCAGCCTCCCTGCCCTTTGGGCTTCTCTACGAATTGACTCACCTGCCCCCCTTCGCCAATGTCTAAGGCGCCAAAACGGCCCTCTGGTTGGCTGGATGTCATCGTGATAGCCCTACCATGGCTTCGGTGGAAGCGCAGTAGCGCGTCAATATCCACGTTGGAGACACCATCTCCGTAGGTAAGCATGAAAGGTTCCCCTGGCTCTAAGTAGGGTTTTGCGCGCAACACGCGCCCACCCGTCATGGTGTCTAAGCCGGTATCGAGTAGCGTAACGCGCCATGGCTCGCTGACGTTGCTGTGCACCTGCATGTCGTTGGTGCGCAGGTCAAAAGTTACATCTGAGTGGTGCAAGAAGTACTGGGCAAAGTATTCCTTAATGACGTACGCCTTGTAGCCACACAGGATAATGAAATCTGTATGGCCGTAATGACCATAGATCTTCATGATGTGCCAAAGGATGGGCCGCCCACCGATTTCCACCATGGGCTTAGGGCGCAGCCCTGTTTCTTCGCTGAGCCGAGAGCCATAACCACCGGCGAGGATGAGCACTTTCATAGAAACCGCATTTTTGGGTTAGATAGGAAAATATCGAAACAATAACGGCAACAGGCTCCACCGCTGCCTGAGGGCCGCGGCCGGAGCGCGATAGAGCGCCGAAAGGGTCTTCCTGAAAATGACCGCCTTTTCCGAGCGGTCAAGGGTGTGGCAATGGTGCCGATCAAAATCCAGCAGGATGTCGCCAAGGATAGACTGATACTTGCGCTGGTTGTTGCGCGCTTTCTCCTCAGACTGGCTAACGTTTGCCGTATGCCATCGGTAAGCAGTTGTTTGTTCGGGCAGGAAATGCACCTTCGCCCGCGCTGCTACGTGTAGCCACATGAAATAGTCGCAGATAGAATAGCTACGCGAAGGATCAATGTAGAAATCATCTAGAAGCGCCCGGCGCACTACAGTAGTGGAGTTATTAATAAAGTTCCCCATCAACAACCGCGCAAAGACATTGCCTTGCACATAGCAAGCCCGCAGCGCCTCATAGTCTGGTGCATCAAAAGGCGCCCCCGTTTCAGAGACGACCAACACATCTGTGTAAGACACGCCATAGTCAGGATGCTCCTCCAGAAAAGAAATCTGTTTTTGCAGTTTCAACGGGTCAATCCAGGCATCGTCGCCATCGCAAATGGCCATGTACTTGGCCGTGCAATACGGCAGCATGCGCGCTGTGTTGGCCGTGATGCCCAGATTTTTTTCGGCGGGCAAGAACACTACCTGCTTCGGATATTTTGCTGCGTAAGCACGGCAGATAGCCGGCGTTTGGTCTTTAGAGCAATCTTCACCAATAAATAGCACAACCGGAAAATCGGTTTTCTGCGCCAGTACGCCCTCTATGGCTTGGGCAATGTAAGGCTCGACGTTGTAGGCGAGCATGTACACATGTACGGCGAGGTCAGACATGGACAGGGCGTCTTAATAGGTGTTTTTTAGCTTTTAACAAATTCAGCTCCGCTTCGCTAGCAGCTTCAGGGTTTTGGGCAGAATGGAATGTCGGATAAAATGCACCTCTTCGGTTTTGGCTACAAAATGCAGCATCAGATAAACTGCTCCTCCTGCGCCAGCCAACAGGATCAAGGAAATAGTAGTGGGTGCAGGCGGTAGATCTTTTAACAAGAAGAGCAATCCTCCGGCCAAAGCGCTGAAGAGCAGGGTAGGCGTAATATCGCGCACCTGCTCGCCGAAAGAGTAGCCTAGCAGCTGGCGCGAGTACCACACGTTGATAAGCAGATTGACGTAAGAAGCCACCACCTCCCCGATGATCAGCCCGTAAATACCAAAGGAAATACCCGCCACAATAGCTAGGGTAATGACTACCTTTTTCAATATTTCCAATCGCAAGCTCAGATCGGAGCGCCCTAGTACTAAGAGCATGTTGAGGTTCACGGTGCTAAAGTGGATGGTTAAACCCGAAAGGCATAGGAGTTGAAGCATGGGCACGCACGGAAGCCACTTCTTACCCACAAGTACCACCACCACCGGCTCGGCCAGCACCGCCAGCAACGTCAGTGCGGGTACAATGATGAAAGAACTCAGCTGCAGCATTTTTCGATAGCCTGCCTTGAGCCGCTGGCTATCGTCCTGCAGCTTGGCTAATACCGGATAGGTAACTGACTGCACCGTCCGAAATAGCGTGTTGATGACCATATTGGTGAAATTGCCTGCTTGACTATAGTAGCCTAAGGCCGCGGCGCTGAAGAAGCGCCCAATGAGCAATTTGTAAATATGGAAGTAAAACTTGTCTAACACCGCCGCAGCCAAGATGCGCCACCCAAAGCCAAACAAGCGCTGAAATGACCCGCGGCTAAATCGCCCTTTAGGGCGCCAGCCGCCCAATACCCAGTAGAGCACTGTAGTCGTCAGATCCAGCACCATAAAGCGCGCCACCAAACTCCACACTCCCCAGCCATGGTAAGCCATAAACAGTGCCGCGCCACCTGAAAACACCACTCCGCCCAAACGCACTAGCGTCTGCGTCTTGAAGTCAATTTGCTGGATAAGTACGCTGTGCTGCACAATGGAGAGAGCGTTCACAATCAGACTCAGCCCCATGACGCGTACAATCGTCGCTAGCAACGGTTGCCCAAAAAACGCGGCAATGTGCGGTGCTGCGACGAAGAGCAACCCGTAGAGCACCACAGCGGCGGCAAGGTTAAAGATGAACGTCGTGGTCTTGTCGGCTTCGCTGAGGTGTCTTTCGCGAATAAGCGCGGTAGAAAACCCACTCTCTACAAACACTGCCGAAAAGTCAAAGAAGACCATGACCATGGCCACCACCCCAAAGTCTTCTGGAGAGAGCAGCCGGGCCAGTAGGATGGTAACTACAAAACTGAGGACGCTCCCGCTGAACTTGTCCAGCACCGCCCAACCCACCGCTGCTAACGAACGCTCACCAAGGCTTTGAGTCATGCCGCTGAGGTACGCTTAGGTGAGGTTTGAGCTTTTGGGCTTGACCTTGCTCTTGTACTGCTGTTTGGTGCGGCGCTCTGGTTCGTAGTAGCTCTTGCTTTTACTGTCGTAGCCACAACCGTAGCCGTACGTTCCGCCGCCATAGCCTGGCTTGTTGAAGGGCACAGCATTGAGCACAATAAAGGGCCGATTGAGCTTGTGGTTCTTTGCAATGTCGTCTATAATCCGCAGCTGCCCTTTGTGCGTGTAGCCTGAGCGCACGACATACAGCGTAATGTCTGCCAAATTCCGCATTTGGAAAGCATCAGCTACCAAACCCACTGGCGGAACGTCGAGGATAATGACGTCGTAACGTTCGCGCATCTCGGTTATCAGATCTCGCAAACGAGGCGACAAGATCAGCTCACCCGGGTTTGGAGGAATAGGGCCGCTGCCGATAAAGTCCAAGTTCAGATGCAGCCCCGTATTTCTGACAATTTGCGAGGGCTTCATCGAGTGATCAACGATATAATTGACTACGCCCTCTTCTCCTGGCTCAATGCTCATGTACATTTCTTGCTTGGGGCGACGCAGGTCTAATTCTACAATGAGTACCTTTTTGCCCGACAGGGCCATGGTCATGCCTAAATTAAGGGCAATAAATGATTTGCCTTCCCCGGAGGTGCTCGAAGTCATCAGAATGGTCTTAGCCGACCCGCCAGGTGCAGCAAATGCCAGATTGGCCCGCAGCAAACGGAACATTTCCGCAATGGCTGTGCGACTATTTTCACGCACCACTAATTTCTCTTTGCTATTACTCAAGCCCAATACCCCACAGATAGGCACCTCAGTGAGCCGACTGATATCATCTTCTATCTGAACCTTGTCATTCAGGCTCTCGATAAACATGATCAAGCCTATCGGCAGAGCTAAGCCCAAGAAGAAAGCAATGAGCCATATCTGGTTAGGCTTCGGGCTTAATTTGGCATAACTTACCGCAGGCGGTTCTACGATGAGGCCCTTAGGACTGGTTACGGCCATAGAGATAGCCGCTTCCTCGCGTTTTTGGAGCAAGTAGAGGTAGAGCTTTTCCTTGAGGTCTTTCTGCCGCTCTATCTCGAGCAGTTCGCGCTCACGACGCGGCAGGCTATACATGCGGTTTTCTAAAGCTGTGCGCGCACCTTTGCTGGCGCCAGTCGTAATCTCCAAGTCCCGCCGAATACTGCGAATGTTCTCGATGATGGTTTCGCGCAGATTTTGAATCTCCTTCTGCACCAAGATAAGCTCTGGATTAGCCGGCCCATAAGTGAGCTCCATTTTCTTGCGCTCGTCGAGCAGCTGGTTGAAGCGCTGCAGCTGAGCCGTAAGACCTGGATTAGTAATGCTCACATTCGTAGGGACAAACTCGAAGTTATCTCGGTTTTTTATCAAGAAGTCCTCTATGTAACTCAAAATCTGCAGTTGCACCTCGCCCGCAGTGATCTCTTTGTTGTACGACGACATCTCAGCCAGTAACTGAGTACCCTCGGCACTCAACTGGATGGCCTCGTTAGAACGCCGATAAGCCTCCAGGCTACGCTCTGCCTCCGAAAGTGTCTGGGCAATCATCTGCACGCGCTCGTTAACCATCTCGATGGTGCTTTCGTAGGCCTTGTTCCGTATGGCGATGCTATTCGCGTTGTAGGCATCCAAGAGCTCAGCGATGATGTCGCGCGCCCGCTCTGCAGAATGGTCTTTAATGGAGACCTTCAGCGTGCTCGACTGCTCACCCATGATCTCGACTTTGACGGACTCTGCATAGCCCTTGGCTGTACCGTACTCGGATAGGATCAGGATGCCGATCTTCGTAGCGGCGTACTGCCCTGGTTTGCGCGAAAGGGTCAACGTGCCCATGGGTAGTTTGAGCTCTTTGCCAAACTCTCCTTCGTACACTTGGCCGTACTCCTCTAACTCCAGCGAATACCCCCCTCGCCCGTTATCGGTGAGGATGCCGTAGATCTCTGTATCTGGCGTTTCAGGATGCCAGGAAACTACGTACACCGGGCTATCCTTGTACAACACCTTCTTCTTCCACCCATCAATGCTAGTGTACTGATAGTTGAGACTCAACTTCTTCACGACCTCCAGCATAATAGGTGTAGAGGTGAGCACTAATGTTTCGTTTTCTAAGATCTTGTTCTTCTTGCCCAGGCCCAGTTCAGCGAAAATGAGCTCTGCGCCCGGTTGGCCGGCGTTCTCATCCTCCTTTATTAGAATGAGTGCCTCAGACTTATATACCGGCAAGGCATACTTCAAATAAAGATAAGCACCCGTTATGGTAAGGCCCAGAAAGACAACAAACAGATACCAGTACCGAAGCCCCTTGAAGAGCAGCTGTTTCAGATCGAGTTGATTATTTCCCATGGTACGAGTCGGTTTTTAAAACACAGCGAAAGTAAAGCTATTGGCCGGTAAGAACAACAATCGTTCCGAGTTTATTCCCGCTCAAAAGGATGCGGGCTAAGCGGCAAACGGGCAAAAGGATGGTAATACTCTCCATTCAAGCCCACGGGCTGGGCCTTGCGAATTTGGTAGGCAATCTCTACGGCATAAGCCGCATCGTCTAAGGTAAAGCCCTGGCCTTCGAGGATTTTCTGATAACTCAGCGTATGTAAGTCTGTAAAGCCTTCACTAAACTCGACCTCGCGCCCTTCTACCGTGATGGAGCGAAAGGTGCGCTTGCCATTGGACGAAACCGCCTGGGCCAACACGTCATAATTGATGCTCAAAAACCAGTTAACACGCGCCTTCTCTAAGCGCAGAAAGCCGCACGCACGGTCATGGGTATGCAAGTACACGCGGTTTTCAAGCACTTCGCCAAAAATCCAGTAAAGCATATCGAAGAAATGTATGCCGATGTTGGTAGCGATCCCTCCCGACTTCTCGACGTTACCTTTCCAACTGGCGTAGTACCACCTGCCTCGCGAAGTAATGTACGTCAGATCTACATCGAAAACCTTGTCCTTCGGCGCCTCCGCTACTTCCCGCTTCAGCGCTTGCAGGGCCGGGTGTAGGCGCAATTGCAAGATAGTGTACACTCGGCGGCCGGTTTCCTGTTCTATCTCGCGCAAGCCCTCTACGTTCCAAGGATTGAGCACCAAAGGCTTTTCGCAGATGACATCCGCATTATTGCGCAACCCAAAGCGGATGTGTGCATCGTGCAAGTAATTGGGTGAACACACACTCACGTAATCTACTGGACGGCCGGCGCGAGCCAGTTTATTTACGTAGCGATCAAAGCGTTCAAATTCTGTGAAGAAAGCCGCCTCAGGGAAATAACTGTCAATGATGCCTACGGAGTCATTGGGGTCAAGGGCCGCCACCAAAGTGTTACCCGTGTCTTGGATGGCGCGCATATGACGAGGGGCGATGTAACCAGCGGCGCCAATGAGAGCAAAGCGTTTCATAGCAAGGATGATTGAGAAAGACGAAAACTAAGGAGAGATTTTTCGAACCATGCCTTCCCTAAGCTCGTAGTACTGACCACTGCCAGGGCAAATGGCTATGCCGTCCTCATCAAAATGAAGCCGTTCGCCATGCTCGCTCATCCAGCCTATCTGGCGCGCCGGGTTGCCTACCACTAATGCATAGGGCAGCACATCCTTTGTAACCACCGCTCCTGCACCTACAAAGGCATACGCTCCGATGTCGTGCCCACAAACGATGGTAGCATTCGCACCTATGCTCGCCCCCCGCCCCACACGCGTGCGGCGATACTCACTCTTGCGCTCTACCGCACTACGCGGATTGAGCACGTTGGTGAATACCATCGAAGGCCCCAAGAAAACATCATCCTCGCACTCTACGCCCGCATAAATGGACACGTTGTTCTGCACCTTGACGTTGTCGCCCAGCACAACTCCGTTCGCCACAAACACATTCTGCCCTAAAATGCAGTTTCGGCCAATGCGCGCCCCTGGCATGATATGGCAAAAATGCCAAATGCGCGTACCCTCGCCAATCTCGCAACCTTCATCTAAAACTGCAGTCGGATGAGCGTAAAAATCTGATGATGACGGCATTAAGGTGTTTTTTTGAAAAAATACTTGCTGGAAGGGAAATTTGGAAGATTCAAGCCAAAAGTCATGCCATACATATTATGCTGAGCGGTAAACTCCACTCTGGCGGAAAATCCTTAGTCGGCCAGCATTGCAACGCTCAACGCTCCACAACCAAGCGACGACTGGAGGCCCAATGAGGCGCGCGCAAAGACACCACATATACGCCGCTTGGCAACGGCTGGAGGTCTAATTTCATCCAAACTTCACGCTCCTGGGCTGGAAGTTGCCGGTGAAGCCATTGGCGTCCCAATGCATCGGAGAGCACCACTTCCACTGCAGATGGAGCATCCAGTTCAAGGCCCAACCAAGCCTGTTCATGAGCAGGATTAGGATAAAGATACACCTTCGACCCACTGAGCCTTTCCGCTACGCGCACACTCTCCGTAAGGGTTAATGTCTGGGTTTGCTTGCATCCGCGCTCATCTGTTACTGCAAGGGTATAAGTGCCTGCAGCAAGGCCTTCTAGTATTGGTCCATAGGCGAGCACTACACCCGTGCTATCGGTCCACTGAAGCAACCACGGGGGGGTGCCGCCCGACACTGAGACGTATATTGCGCCGTTGCTTTGCCCTTGCAGCGGGTTGATGAGCGAGTCAACGACAATCACCAAAGCCTCGGGTTGCTCCAATGTTACCTCCGCAGTGTAGGTGCAACCCGTCGTTTCCGATACCACTAGCGTATAGGTGCCTGCTGGAATGAGAGCATTTGTAGCGGTGAAAACGCCATTTGACCACTCAAAAAAGAAAGGCCCAGTTCCTGCGGTTACACCCGCAGCGATGATGCCATCTGAGAGGCCAAAACAAGAAGGCTCCAACAGTTCAAAGTCGAGTTGTCCAGTACAAATATTTGCCTCACACGGCTTTGCAATACCTGTGAAGAAGGTTTCGCATCCTGTAGCATCGCGCACCAAGACGCCAAAAGGCTGCCCGCTGGACAGCACTTGCCCTGCTGTATCAGCCCAAAAGGTGTAGGGTGGTCGCCCGCCATCTGGTTTTACTAGCAAACGCACACTGTCCTTGCCTACGCACAGCTGGTTAACCTCCAGGGTCAGGGGTAATGGCTGGTCTGGCAAAGCAGCATCCCTGAGCGTCAGGCAAACGTTGCCCACATGGGTACCCGGAACACCGGCCTGCGCTGCAATTTGCAGATAATAAGTCTGGCCAGCGTTTAGCGCCGGCACCAGAAGGCTGCCGTCGCAGTACAGCGTGCGGTCGGAGCAGAAAATAGGCTTGAGCTCATCGCACGTGCCCTCCCAGACCGCCACCACGTGATCAAAGGCAGCGCCCGTATTCACTCGCACTGCCCCAAATGCCGGTGCCTTGAACTGAAACCACATATCATTGACCACCTTAAGAGCGCAGGGCGGGCGAAGCCCCGAAAAGGTAGCACCCAGGTTATTCGCAGAGGCGTCGCACGTCGCACCCAATACCACCGGAAGCGCCGTCGCACAATCATTGTTTGGTGAAGGCGCCCTGTGTTCGATACGCATTGTAGGGCATAAGTCGCCCTCTACAGTAGCAAATACACCAGCTACCTGGGCGTAGTACAGTTGCCCTGGCACCAAAGGCGGCAAATGCAGGGGGCTTCCCTGGTGATGCGTGGCCACCTCCGTTAGCGCCTGGCAGGTACCACTGTACACGGTGAGAATATGCGCGAAATTAGCTTGAGCATCCAGCACGAGCACTTCTCCAGGGGCCAACGCCGGAGCGTGAAAAGCGTACCACACATCGGCGCGTGCCAGGCGGTTGTGTGAGGGTTGCCATGAGCTGGTACTCGCGTACCTGTTAGTACCCTTTGGGCAGGGAGCATCGGGTGCCAATATATGTGCTTTTGCACAGACATCATTGGGCGGCGGAGCCGGCATCTGGCTTGCCATCATGATGCGCACACATGCTTGCCCGCGCGAACGACCAAACCCGCCAGAAACTCCTGATATCCTGATGTAGTGCTCCTTGCCCTTCTGGGCCTGGAAATACACCGTCTCTCCTGTAAAGCCATGTTCGTCGCGATTGGCGCAGAGCACCCAGGAGAGCGATGTACAATCGCCCGTGAAGATGCTCACCGCATCGTTGAAATCGCCCTGCACCGACAGTTCCGCTGGCCCGTCAAAATCGGCCAACCAGCGCAACCAGACGCTGCCTTCGCTGGGCACCGAACAACCACCTGAAGGACCGTTAAAAAGAGCATGGGTATTGTCCACAGCCGTGCAGGGCGCTCCTGTGGTGAGTGTCAGGGCCTGCTCGCAAAAATCTACTGCAGCACCGCGACCTACGACCTTGACATTGTCGAGTCCCGCCCAGTAGCCGTGCGTACCGCCATCCTTGTACTCAAAGATGAGGCGCCACTGTGCCGCCCTGTATTCGGAAAGCGAGAAGGCAAAACGCTCGTAATTCGGGAAGAACGGGCCTGCCACCTTGCCTTCAGGAGCAAATAGCGTTACCTGCTGGCTCTGGTCATTTTCTAAGTAAACGGCTAAAGCCTCAGCGCCCGAATAGCGCATGATAGCCTCAAAAGTCAGCTCATATTCCATAAAAGCCACTCCGGTAAACCACGGTGAGTATAGGCGAATATGGGTGGGCGGAGCGGCATTGCCTTGCGCGTTATCGTCAAAGAAGGCAAAACACGTACCGTTCATGGAGCTGCCCTCATAAAAGGCCGACGAACCCAGCGGCACAAAGCCAAAAGACCACCCCGCCAACCCAGAGAGCACTTCGCCTGACCAGCCAGGGGGCAATTGGCAGCCGTCAAAATCCTCTTTCAGAACAAAAGTGCCGCTACCGCTCCCGACAACACGGATGTTATCCACTCCGGCATAGCGGCCTTTGCTACCCGCAGGGCTGGTGTAGCGCAGCACAAGGCGCAATGGCCCTACCCAGGGGAGAAAAGCCAGATCCGCCCTAAAACGAAAAAAATCGCTGCTACCTAGGGGGTCGTAGTTCGTCCGGAAATTGTCGTAGCGCGCCAATACCCGCTCGTGTTGTCCGTCCGTGGCTAGTACCTCGAGTACATCTTGGTCGCCGAATTTGAAGTGCACGTCCATTTGACAGTCTAATGTCGTGAAATCTCCGCGATTGAATGGCGGCGACACAAACTCCAACACGTGTGCCGGAGCCGCCTGTCCGCCGGCACTGCCATCTATGAAGAGGAAGCATGAGCCATCTATGCTTTGGTTTAATGCGTCGGGTATCTGAGCCAGCCCGACGTACCAGGTGGCTGCTGCATTATCGCCTTGCGCGCGCACATCCCAGCCTGCGGGCAGGGCACATGTATTGAAATCTTCTTCCAGCAAAACCACTGGCCCTGGTGCTTGTGCCAACGCTACTGAACAGCACAGGAGAGCAAGGACAGAAGAGAAGAGGAGACAGGGTAGTTCTCTGATTGTCATAGCACCATTTTCTCTGAAAACTCAAATTTCTAACACCTTTTCAAAGTGGCGCGCAAGAATGCACGCTATTGCCCGGTATCGGACAGGAATTCTCCATCCTCAACAACACTTGGGCAATACGCTCGGCAGCACGGCCATCCCAAAGAGGTAGACTAGGTGGTGCAGACTTTGGAGTGTGAAGAAAATGGTTGACCCAAGCCCTGACGACCTGCGGACATGGTCTGCCCACTAAGATGCTGGTGCCCTGCTGAAGAGTAATAGGGCGCTCTGTACTGGGGCGAAGCGTCAGGCAGGGTACGCCAAGCACTGAGGTTTCCTCCTGAATACCACCGGAGTCTGTCATCACAACACGAGCATTTTTCTGAAGACAAACCATGTCGGAATACCCCACAGGACGCACCAAAAACAGGTGCGGTCTTTGTACTAGCGTTGACCAAAGGCCGCAATCTCTCAGACGCCGCTCCGTCCGCGGGTGCACGACAAAAAGGACAGGTAGCCGCACACTGACATATTGCACAGCATCCATCAGCGCGTGCAGGTGAGCGCGAACGTCCACGTTCTCCGCCCGATGGAGTGTACACAGCACATACCCCAACGCGCAAGCGTCGGCGGAGAGAGGAGGCTGTCCTGGATAAGCATTGTGGAGCGCTATCTCTAACCAGGACTTTCGCTCAGCCTCGGGCAGCATGTGGAGCAAGGCATCAATGAGCACATTGCCGACCAAGTGAATGCGCTCTTCTGGGATGCCTTCGCGCAGTAAGTTGGCCACCCCCGCAGGTTCGGTTACAAAGAGCAATTGGGCAAAGTGATCGGTCAGGATACGGTTTCGCTCTTCCGCCATGCGAAAGTCTCCGCAGCGCAGCCCCGCTTCTACGTGGGCCAACGGAATGCCCAACCGATGGGCGGCAACAGCGCCAGCAAGGGTAGTCCTGACGTCGCCAATAACGACGACCCAATCGGGTCTGAGGCGTCGAAGAAAATACGTCAGGTGGGCTACTATGGTCGCATGGTTATCTGAAGAGTACGGAGCCTCACCGGGAAAGTCGTCGCAGCGTACGGGCTTGGGCAGCCCTAATTCCTGGAAGAAAACATCACTCATCTGCGCATGCCGGTGTTGCCCAGAGTGAACAAGCCAAGTACGCACGTGAGAGGCTTGGCTAAAGGCCCGCCATAAAGGCGCGGCCTTGATAAAATTAGGGCGAGTACCAACAAGCAGGGCTATATTCATGCGATAGGAGCGCCGGGCTTAGGCCTTCTCCAGCGTGAAGCCAAAGGTAGTGCCTCGCCCCGGGTTGCTCCGCACGTGTATGGTCTGCTTGTGCGCTTCTATAATGTGCTTGACGATGGAAAGGCCCAGCCCCGTACCACCGGCCTCGCGCGAGCGGCTTTTATCCACGCGGAAAAAGCGGTCGAACAGGTGCGGCAAATCCTTGCTCTCAATGCCGATGCCATTGTCGCTGACCTCCAAGAGGATGTGCGTATCCATGTCGTAAAAGCTGACCTTGGTAACGCCGCCTTCTCGGCCGTACTTGATAGAGTTGTCCACCAGGTTGATGAGTACCTGGCGGATGGCCTCCTTATCTGCGCGCACACGAAAATGCTGGGATGCACCGTCCTTGTAGGTGAGGCGTATGTTGCGCTCGCGCGCTTTCATTTCCATATCGGCAAATACCTCATCGGTCAGGTTGCGAATATCAAACTCGCGCAGATCGAGCAGCATTTGGCCCGACTCCAGTTTGTCAATAGTCTCTAAGTCCTGCACGATGGCCTCCAAGCGTTCCACGTTTTTCGCAGCGCGCTCCAGGTAGGTCATTGCTACCTTAGGGTCATTGAGAGCACCATCAATCAAAGTGTGGATAAAGCCCTGAATATTGAAGATGGGCGTTTTCAATTCGTGGGAAACATCGCCAATAAAGCGGCGGCGATAAGCGGCCAGCTTCTGCATCTCCTCCATCTCGCGCGCCTGCGCTTCCGCCCATTCGTGCACCTCCTGCTCCACATTATCGAGCAGATCGGGTTGGGTGCTTTTCTGACTGCTTCTGTCTCCAGCGCCTTTGTGCCGATGGATGATCTTGTAAATCAGCTTTACTCTACGGTAGATATAATGTTTTACAAAGAGATAGTTGATAGTAAACCCCGTTGCAAACACCGCCAAAGAAACCAGGGCCAACTCCCATGGCGGCAGATGCACGCGAGGGTTAAAATACCCCAAGACGGCCAGTACTATAGCAACAATAATACTGGCTGCTGAAGCGGTAATCAACGCCAACTGCTGTGGACTTTGATTCTTAAAACGAGACGTCATAAAATCCTTAGCGCTGAAAAAACCGCGATAGGCCCTCTTAAGTGGGCGATCTTTAAAATTCAAATTTGTACCCAATGCCTTTCATGGTTTTGATATAGTGCTCACCAATGCGTTCCCGTAGCTTTCTAATATGTACGTCTATCGTTCGATGCCCCACAATGACATCGCTGCCCCAAATCTTATCAAAGATCTCTTCTCGAGTAAACACACGGCCGGGTCGAGAGGCCAACATCCACAGGATTTCAAACTCCTTTTTGGGCAACTCTATAGGAGTGCCATTGCGAAAGACCAACACCCTCAAGCGATCTATGACCAAATCATTTGCTTCAATAACATCCTGCTCTTCATTTTGATAAGATGCGCGCCGTAGCAGGGCATTGATGCGGCTGACAAGCACACGGGGCTTGATAGGTTTGGTAATGTAATCATCGCCTCCCACATCCAGAGCGGTAATTTGGGAGAAATCCTCATCGCGCGCTGTCAGAAAGGCAACGGGCGTTTTGGCAAAAGCTTTGCTCTTGCGCAGCTGCCGGCAGGTCTCCACTCCGTCCAATTCAGGCATCATAATGTCTAGCACGATAAGGTCAGGCTTTTCTCGTTCGGCCACTTCTAAGGCAGTCTTTCCATCAGGAGCGGTAATGACTTCGTAGCCCTCCTTAGCAAGGTTGTAGCGCACAAACTCCAAAATGTCCGGCTCGTCATCCACCAGCAGAATTTTGGGCGCAGCCTGTACATCCTTCTCGGTTTTCATGATGCAAAAGTAGGATTGGCTCAAAAAGACGCTATTTAACGGCGAATTTAAGTAAATGTTAATTCTGAGTCTGCTCCCCCTCATTCCTATTTGAAATGGGCGCCCTCGCTTAAGACTCGGCTAAAGACAAGTCATACTTTGCGTTCTTTGCGCAGCATCCAAACAGGTTAGTCTCTATTATGTCAAAAAAACGCTTGTATCGCATTCTCAGTTTAGACGGCGGCGGCATTCGCGGCCTCCTAAGTGCTCACATTCTGGCGGCTTTGGAACAAAAGCTCAATGAAAAATGGACCTCAAAACACGGGCAACCACCCGAAAGGCCGCTGCGGCTGGCGCAATTTTTCGACTTGATAGCAGGCACCTCCACTGGCGGCATTTTAGCCTGTGCCATCCTCTGCCCTGACCCACAAGACCTCACCTCCCCGCGTTACAGCGCCCGCGAAGCCATCAGTCTGTATCGAGACTATGGGCGGCAGATTTTCTCCAAAACCCTCTCCGGACGCACTGGCGTGGCTGCCTTCCGCTGGGCGCGCTACGATAGCAGCCCCTTGGAAAACATCCTGACAGAAAAGTTCGGCGATGCGCGTCTCAGCCAGCTCCTCCGCCCTTGCCTCATCACCAGCTACGACATCGAAAAGCGCCGGGCCATCTTCTTTACTTCTCACGACGCCAAGGAAAAAGGCGCCATGTACGACTATCCGCTGCGCGACGTGGCGCGCTCTACCTCAGCCGCGCCCACCTATTTTCCGCCGCATCACGTAGCCTCCTTGGGCGGGCTAGAAACCTCCGGTATTGATGGCGGCCTATTTGCCAACAACCCCACTATGTGCGCCGTCGTAGAGGCCCTCAAGATTTTTGGCTCCAAAGGCAACGACGGACGCCCTCGACTGCTCGAAATGGACGAACTCTTCATCCTCTCTATCGGCACAGGCGTTATCAAGAGACCCTATTTCTTCCGAAAGGCACAAAACTGGGGCCTCTTGCCTTGGGTTGCGCCTATCATTGACATCATGATGACCGGCGTAGCCGAAACAGTGGACTATCAGCTGCGCAAGCTGTACTCAGCCCTTCAGCGCCCAGAGCAGTATGTGCGCATCATGCCCGACCTGGGCACAGCCAGCGATGAAATGGACGACGTATCGCCCAAGAACTTGCAAGCGCTTAATCAGGCCGGTATCCAAAATGCCTACGATGCAGACGGTACTTTGGAAAAAGTAGCCGAAACACTGCTGAAAGATTTTGAAGGCTGAACGCCCTGCTTCATTTTTCGCAAGCAAGCGGCGCTATTCATGTCGGCGCGCTTACATTAGCGCCCAATAACGCGCTTGCTCTATGATTAAGATGATCTGCCTTATCCTGGGCGGAGGTGCCGGCTCAAGGCTATATCCGCTTACCGAAAAACGCGCCAAGCCAGCGGTGCCCATCGCCGGCAAATATCGCCTCATTGATATCCCCCTATCTAATTGCGTCAATTCTGGCGTACGACGCATGTTTGTACTCACACAGTACAACTCCGCATCGCTCAACGCCCATATCAAGAATGCCTACAACTTCGACCATTTCACCCACGGCTTTGTGGACATCTTAGCCGCCGAACAAACCCCGGGCGATTTCTCCTGGTTTCAAGGTACGGCCGACGCCGTACGCCAAAGCCGAAAACACTACGAACGCCACGACTTCGACTATATGCTCATCCTCTCTGGCGACCAACTCTACCAGATGGACTTCGAGGAAATGGCGCTGTGGCATATCGAAAAAAAGGCCGACCTAACCATTGCATGCCTGCCCGTCAATGCGCGCGATGCCGTCGGCTTTGGCATCATGAAAGCCAACAACCAGGGCTACATCTCGCGCTTCATCGAAAAACCCAAAACCGAACAACTCCCTGACTGGGTTAGCGACGTCAGCCCCGCCTATCAGCGCCGCGGGCGCATCTACATGGCCTCCATGGGCATCTACATCTTCAACCGCAAAGCCATCTCCAAGCTGTTCGATGACCACCCGGAGGCTACAGACTTCGGCAAGGAAATCATCCCAGCAGCCATCGAGGGCGGATACCGCGTCGCAGCCTACCCCTTCGATGGCTACTGGACTGACATCGGCACCATTCGCTCCTTCTTCGAGGCCAATCTGGAACTCACCGAACACATCCCCTCCTTCAACCTCTTTGACCAACGTAAGCCCATCTACACGCGCGGGCGCATGCTGCCACCGGCCAAGTTTTACGGCGGCACACAGATCAATCGCTCCATCGTAGCGGAAGGCTCCATCATCCACGCCCGCATGATAGACGTGGCCGTCATCGGTCTGCGCTCGCGCATCGGTGAAAATTCCGTCATCAAGGAAGCCATCGTCATGGGCAACGACACCTACCAGACCCTCGCCGAAATCGCCGCCCATCCCGATGACATCCCCCTTGGCGTAGGTAATAATTGCCACATTGAGCACGCTATCTTGGACAAGGACTGCTGCATCGGCGACAACGTCATCATCAAGGGCGGAAGCCACTTGGCCGATACGGAGACCGATGCCTACTGCATTCGCGACGGTATTGTAGTGGTCAAAAAGGGCGCCGTCATACCGGCAGGCACGCGCATCATGTAAACGCGCCCACAGACACGAACATACCAGAGCCGCCACGACGACAATTGTTTTTTGGGGAAAAACGGCCCTGAAGCCATTGCTCGGCCCCTACGCGTGCAAGCAAGCCGGGGTGCGCTGGCTTTTGGGCCAAGGCGCGTGCCCGTCCCGCCCTTGGGCGCTAATAATGGCGTAGCAGCATCTTGCCGTCGCCGCACTCAAGCAAAAATGTCGGCGCGACGGTGAGCCACGCCGAAACTACGGCTGCGCCGGTTTTTTTTAGAAAAACGGCCTCTCAGCCTTTGCTTTGCCTTTTGGCGTGCAGGCAGCCCTGACGCCTTAGTCTGGGCCTTAGGTGCGCGCATCCCGCTCTTGGCCTCGACTAATGACGTAGCGGTGCGTGAGCGTCTTCGCGCCTGCCAACAACGGAGCTACCCAGATTGCTGTTACGCCATTATTAAGGCCCAAAAGCGAGACGCAAACGCGCACGGGGCCAAACAGGAGCCACGCCCCCGAGCAACGGCCACGACAACCGCTCCGAAGCCGGAAGCCGTTTTTTCCCCAAAAAAACGGAGGCGGAAAAGGCGGTGCTTGCAGCTGGGCTTGGCTCAGTGCAGATAGACCGCGACAAAGCGCGCGTGGGCTGCTGTACGGCCCTTATACAGGGCTAATGTATCGTTTTGCATGGTGTAGTTGTCCACGCCCTCGAACATCTGGAGGAATTGCCCTTCGTACGGCACGTCGGGGCAAGCCATGAGCGTGGAGGCCATCTGGCTAAAGCGGATGCGATTGCCATCTTCTATGGTATGGCTGCCCATGAGCCGATTGCAGCCCGTGCTACCGATTGCCCTGCCGCTGAACTTGAGGATGATGTGCGGTTCGCGCTGGTGGCCTTTGGTCATCTCGATGGGCTGGCCATATAGCTCGATGAGTTTCCAGTACTTTTCCCGGATGTCGGTGGCGGCATCGTGCTTGGCAATGCGATAGAGGTCTGCCTGCTCGCCCTCGATGCGCTTGCCGTCCTTGTCTAATTGCAGCAGGGCGTTTTCCTGCACTTGATAACGCAGGTCGCCCGAAGGGCTGTCGGCTCCGACCAGGCGAATGAAGTTGCCCAAAGCATCCCATTCGATGGTGCCTTTCTTGCGATATATTTCCTTGCTCTTGCCCAAGTACTGGGTGGCAAGGTCGTAGGTGTTGTCGGCGCGCAGCTGAATTTCGGTGAGGATGCCCTCGCAATCGGCGCAAGGGAGTACGCCCACGTACATGCCGGGCCAATCCAGTGAAGTGCGGGCATTATCCCCTGTCGGGAGCTGTTGCCCGGTCTTTTGTTTGGTGCTGCAGCCCATGCTGATGATAGCGAAGACCACCGCGCAAATACCTGAGCAGCAAAACGAGAACTTTTGAAGGTTTTGAATCATAAGAAATTATCGTTTTAAAATGGTAGAATAGCCCGAATGAGCCGTAACGATGTTGGCCTCAAAGGTAATTATGGGCCAGATACTATACGACAGAATGCTGGTTTTTCACCTAAATCACTCATGGCTTATGCGTACGCTTTCCTGTGTGTTGCTACTGTGGGCCACTGTACTCGGCGCAGATGTTTTTGGCCAAGAAGACTTGACTATCGGCCAGAAGAGGCTCATTCTGGCTAACCGGGATTTTTATCAAGCCCACGGGATATCTGTGTCAGACTATGACTTTAGTAATCCTGAGCTGAATGATGCGCTCTATAGAGCATTAAAACATCGAGACCGCTCTGAAGACAGGCTCAGGGCCGGGAGGTGGTTGAGGATTGCAGGTATCAGTTACGGTGGTATTTTCGCTGTTTCAACCCTCTTTAACATTTTAGGTTATGGTGATATTGGCATAGACACTTCCAGTCTATTGGGTATTGCACTGATAGGAGGTTCTTCCTTCGAAAGAGGCGAGCGCTTTATCAGGGAAGGTAAAAGAGAGAAGGAACTAATGTACGAGTGTTTGGAGCGGGTGCGCCAGCTGAGACAATAGAGTTGTTCTGAAATAAGACATTTTTTAAATATAGGCATAGTTTTGGCCTAATTCATTTGAGATTATGCCCTTTTTCTCGTTCTTTG
>FWWM01003144.1_pt1 | contig 42042 bp, 44 predicted proteins | sample 2228351 | NCBI WGS metagenome assembly FWWM01 (sample SAMEA103939774, study PRJEB20133) | metagenome
AGGCGCACCCCATTTCTGTTTCTGCACACGCCTCCCTTTCTCAAAGAAGGAGAAGTGTATACTTAAGAGCTTTACTTAACAGCAACCATAGCTTTTTAAACCGGCTGCCAAATTCCACCTGCTTGCATATGGGCTACGAACTCATAATTACGGAAAAGCCGAACGCTGCAAAAAAGCTGGCAGAGGCATTGGCAGACGGCAAGCCATTGAAGGAAAACTACAAGGGCGTGCCTTACTACAAGGTCACGCATGGCAAGAATGACATTGTTGTAGGCTGCGCAGTCGGCCACTTGTTTGGGCTTGCAGAGAAGGAAAAGAAGGGCTTTCGGTATCCTGTTTTTGACATTGAGTGGGTGCCTGTCTCTGAAATCTCAAAAGGCGCTGAGTTCAGCCAGAAATATGCAGATGCGTTGAGGAAGCTTGCAAAAGGGGCTGACTCATACACTGTTGCGTGCGACTATGACGTTGAGGGCGAAGTCATCGGCTTGAATGTCATACGCTACATCTGCCACAGGAATGACGCAAGAAGGATGAAGTTCTCAACCCTTACAAAAGACGAGCTCATTGAGTCTTATGCTAAGGCAGCCTCCCACCTTGACTGGGGCCAGGCAGAGGCAGGCGAAACAAGGCATTATCTTGACTATTATTACGGCATTAACATTTCGCGCGCACTCACTTCCGCAATAAAGGCAGCCGGCATGTTCAAGATAATGAGCACAGGGAGGGTTCAGGGTCCTGCGCTGAAAATCATTGTTGACCGCGAAAAGGAAATCAGGGCGTTCAAGCCGGTGCCTTACTGGGAAATAGAGCTTGATGCGGAAGCAAAGCATGGAATGATTACCGCCTGGCACAAGGGGGGGAAATTCTGGAAAAAGCACGACGCGGATGCTGTGATGAAAAAAGTGCACGGAGCAAAAGAGGGGGTAATATCTGGGGTGGTGCGCAAGAAATTCAAACAAAACCCTCCACATCCTTTTGACCTCACAACCCTGCAGACAGAGGCTTACAAGTGCCTTGGCATCAGCCCAAAGGCAACCCTTGCAATCGCGCAGGAGCTTTACACAGAGGGATTCATCTCATACCCTAGAACGTCGTCACAGCAATTGCCTCCTGCAATCAACTACAAAAAAATCCTTGACCAGCTCGCCAAGCAGTCAAGGTATGCGCCATTGTGCCAGAAGGTTTTTTCGCTTCCAAAACTGCAGCCGTACAATGGCCCAAAGACAGACCCTGCGCACCCTGCTATTTATCCGACAGGGATTTCCCCAGGCCACTTGGAGGACAGGGAGTTCAAGGTGTATGACCTGATTGTCAAGCGATTCCTCAGCACTTTTGGCGAGCCTGCGCTTAGGGAGACGATGAACGTTGAGATTGACGTCAACAATGAGCCTTTTGCTGCAACAGGCACAAGGACTATTGAGAAGAACTGGCACGCGCTTTACGAGCCATACGTGAGGCTTGAGGAGGTTGAGCTGCCTGACGTGCACGAGAATGAGAGGGTAAAGGTGAAGAAAATCCAGATGTATGACCGCGAAACCCAGCCGCCAAAGAGGTACACCCCTTCATCAATAATCCGCGAGCTTGAAAAGCGAAACCTTGGCACAAAGGCAACAAGAGCTGAAATCATCGACACTCTTTTCAAGCGCAATTACGTGACAGGCGAGCCGATAACAGCAACCGACTTTGGCATAAGAGTGATTGAAGTCCTTGAAAAGTACGCCCCGAAAATCATTGATGAGGAATTGACAAGGCACTTTGAGCTTGACATGGAGTCAATCAGGGAGCGCGCAAAGAAAAAAGACCAGATACTGTCAGAGGCAAGGCATGTCCTGCTCGATATCCTTGGCGACTTCAGGAAGAAGGAAAAGCAGGTTGGCAATGAGCTCAGGACAACTTTTACCGAGACAAGGGCTGCAATGACAACAATCGGGCCATGCCCTGTGTGCAAGAAAGGCGAAATAGTCCTGAGAAAAGGAAAGTTCGGCAGGTTTGCTGCGTGCAACAAGTATCCTGACTGCAAGACCACTTTCAAGCTTCCATTGTCAGGGCTTGTTGAGGTCAGCAAGGATGCATGCAGCCATTGTGATTATCCAATGATTGTGATGATAAGGAAGGCAAAGCGCCCTCAGCAGGTGTGCATCAATCCTGACTGTCCTTCAAAAAAGATTCATTTCGAAGAGGGCAAAAAGTGCCCGAAGTGCAAGGAAGGTGAGCTTGTCCTCAGGAAATCTGTTTACGGGCAGTTCATTGCGTGCAACAAATTCCCAAAATGCAGGCATATTGAGCGGGCAAAGAAAGAGGACAAGGGCGAAGCAAAGCCCGGGAAAAAAGCAGTAAAAGCAGGCAAGAAAACAAAAAAGTCATAAGCCTTAAAAGCACCGGGCTTGTTTCTTAACAGATGAAATTCCTCGCGTGGGTTTTGGTATTATTGCTGGTTCCTTCTGTTCTTGCGCAGTCTGGGACAATAAAGCTCCTTGCGCTTGCTGAGGACGCCGGCGGGAAGTCATCTGGCGCTGTTGCTGACCTTGACCTGCGCATTGAGCCTGGAAAGCAGAGGGTTTTTCTTGAGACCTTTCCATTGACAAAGATAACCACGCAGATTTCAATGCGTTTTGCACAGCAGGTTGCCTGCAAGGAACTTGATATTGACTGCTCTGACAAGGATTTTTTCTTCACGATCAGGGCATTGCAGGGTGTTGTTGGCGGTCCCAGCGCGGGAAGCGCGGCAGCAGTCCTTACCGCATCATTAATCGGCGGTTTTCCCTTGAGGAATGACACTGCAATAACAGGCACAATTAACTCAGGGGGCATTATCGGGCCTGTTGGCGGCATTAAGGAAAAGATGGAGGCGGCCGCGACCTCAGGAATCAGGAGGGTTCTTATTCCTCGGGGCTCGCGTGAACTGAATGACTCAAACACCACAACAGACCTTTTCAGGTACGGTGAAGTGCTTAGCATTGAGGTCATTGAGGTTTCAACGCTTCTTGACGCCCTGCGCGAGTACACAGGCAGGGAGTTTCCGAACGTGACAGGCGAGCTCGTGATTGAGCCGCGCTACCTTGAGACAATGAGGGATGTTGCGATTGGCTTGTGCAACAGGACAGAATCAATAAAGTCATTGCTGGAAAAGCACGGCAAAAACCTTACGGGCATTGAGGATCTCGAAAAAGAGGCGGTTAACATGAGTGCAATGGCTTCTGAGGCGTTTGATTCCGGCCAGTATTATGCGTCTGCCTCTTTTTGCTTCAGGGGGAATGTTGCTTACAAGCGCGCTCTTGCAATGCAGCGCAACTGGACAGAAAAGGATGTTGCCTCAGCCAGTTTGGTTCTCAAGAGGGCAATGGCAAACTTTTCCCGCAAGACAGATGCAAGGGACATAAGCACGATTACGGACCTTCAGACTTATATGGCTGTGAAGGAGCGCTTGGCAGATGTTGACGAAATAGTCCTTGATATTGCATCCAACCTGAACAGCACAGATGACAATATCCAGCGCCTTGCCTATGCAGAGGAAAGGTTGTTTTCCGCAAAAACATGGGCAAGGTTCTTCAACAACAATGACGTGAAGTTCGTGATGGACTCTGCAAGTCTTAAGGCGTCCTGCATGGCAAAGATTTCAGAGTCAGAGGAGAGGCTGAATTATGTCCGCTCATTCCTGCCTGATGCATTGGCTGATGCCCGCAGGGAGCTTGACAGCGCTTACAAGGACTTGGAAAGCGCGAATTACACAATCTGCCTCTACAAGGCATCTAAGACAAAGGCAGAGGCAGACGTTATCCTCAGCCTTGTCGGTGTTGAGGCTTCAAGGATTGACAGCCTCATCGACCTCAAGCTCGGCATTGCGCGCAACGCGATTATCAGGAGCCAGCAGAAAGGCATTTTCCCAATAATCGGCTACAGTTATTACGAGTACGCGGGCTCATTAAAGCCGATTGACAAATACTCCTCCTTGCTCTTCGCAGAATACGCGCTTGAATTCTCAAACATGGACATTTATTTCGCAAGAAAAAAGCCAGTAATGCTCACGGTCTGGCAGGCAATAGAGTCCCACATGCTCTGGGTGCTTGGCGGAATCATACTCGGCATACTTGTTTCAATAATTGCTGAGTCAGTGCAGGATGCTGTTGGGCAGATGAGAAAAAAGAGGCGTTAAGCAGAATTCACAAACTCCTGCAGTCTTCTTATTGCGTTTGCCTTTTCCTTTTCTCCGAGCTTTGAGTCTGCTATTGCTCCTTTTAGTATTTCTATTGTCTTGTCGTAGTGCTGCTGGCTTATCCTGTATGGCCAGCCGTCTTTTCCTCCGTGGGCAAATGAGTATTTTGCAGGGTCTTTCCACGAGGCAGGAGCCCCATAGACAAGTTCTGAAACAAGCGCCAATGCCCGTATTGTCTTTGGTCCTATTCCTTGCAGTGCGACAAGTTCTTCATAATTCCTTGGCTGCAAATCATAAGCCCGTCTCAAGGCGTTTTGTGACTGTGCAGAAAGGTCTTCAAAGTGCAGGGCATGACGAGCTGGCATTGCTATTTTCCTCGTGTTCCCGAAGAATTCTGACAGAGTGCTCTGCCTGCGCAACAAGATGCGGTCATTTACTGCGTCAATGCTTGCCTTTCTTGCCTGAAATGCCTCTTTTGCAGTCATGTTCAGCGCATTCTCTGTGCGTGCATCGCAGCAAATGGCATAGTGCGGCTCGTCCACAAAGCTGTGCACGTTGTCAGAAAGCCAGTGGTACCGCCTTGCATACCCGTTTCCGTCATTCATCCCCTGCTGCACAACAGCCCAGTGAGCTTTTTCGTCGAGAACGAAAGAATGTGCGTAAATTTGATATCCTGCTTGTATTAGGGAATTATCGACCTTGGCTGCCATTTTGCTGGCATACTTCAAATGTTCAATTTTTGAAGAAGACAAGGAAAAAGCGTTTCCCAAAGTTTCCAGTTCATCAGGGGTTTTCTTTGATGCAGCGCCTTTGCCGCCTGCAACAGCCAGCCCGTGTTCTTCTGCATTTAATGCCCGCTTTAGCGCGCCCATTGTAACAGTCGTGCATCCGCTGGAGTGGTGGTCGAATCCCAGCACGCAGGAAAATGCCTGGAACCAGAAGGGATCTGACAAATTTCTTAACAACGCATCTGTCCCCTGATCAAGGATAATCATTTCAGAAACTGCTCCCGCTAAATTAACCATTCTTTTGAACAGCCAGGGCGGTGCATGGCCGCTATGCAATGGCAGACTCGCTATCCCTGTTTTTTGCATAATTATTAATAAATTCAGGCAATTTGTGCAAGGTATCTTGAGTAAAGTATGCGTCAGAGAAAAAGAACAGTTTTGGATTTATCTCCAGATTTGTGAATAATACAAGCAATAACCGACAATCTTTGTGGGTTTTTTTAATATCGTATAATCGGTGGTCTAATTCACGTATTCTTCTTTCAACCATTAGTGATCGTTTTTCATGATAGCTTGTAATCTTAGTGACTTCGATCACAAACTGAGGTTTCTGTTTTGAAGGAATCACGAAGTCGACATTGACTTCTCTCGAGTAGGCATTCAAATAACTATGGCTTTGAAAAGGAATTCCAGCGTTATGTAAAATTGCCGCCACTGCACTCTCCGTTTCGTCTAAGGGTATATTTTCTTGCGCCTTGTGATAGTCAAGGTGGTTCTTCGGCGGCACAGATAAAGCAAGTCCGCGTTTTCTGCGCTTTTTTAATTCCTTAAAGTCTATCTGCCTCACTGCAGGGTGCTCCCTCAGATAATTCTCAGTTAGACTATCAATCTTCTGGCAAATGGGTCCGTAATGTGGGTGGTCTAGAGGAAATGTTTGTTTAGCTAAGCAGGCAACAAGCTGTGAACGGGATATTCCTATTTTCTGGCACAATCTATTCTCTGAGAGCATCATCATATGACGGAACACTATCAAATAATGTGTATTTTCTGCCAGAAGTTTTGGAGATATGCTTGTGAAATTAAATGTCTTTGCCTTGACAAGTTCGAATAATGCCCTCAATCTTTCGCCATTATAATTTCGTGGTGTATAATGATAATTCTTGAACCATCTCCAAATTGTGTGCGCCCTTATGCAAAGAATTCTTGAAATTTCTTTATACGACTTCCCCTGCTTCTTTAATTCTTTGGCTTTCGTCCGTATTTCTTCCGGAAAGTGTATGGCCATAATCGAATGATTGCCATCTTCATTTAAAAGCCCTGCGCAGCTGTGTCCAGTGGCTAGTGCTCCCGCTGAGGGTTGTTAAACCCCTGCAAGCGTCCTTGCGAACGCCTGCCAGGGAAAAAGAGGTGATTGGTATGTTCTTTCCGAAGCGCCGGTTGCCCGCGCTCCGCTTTGACGATTTTCCGGGTTCCGGCGTGATTTAACGATTTCCGGCCCCCGCGTAAACGATGATTGTAAACCCACGCAGGCACCCGAAGGCGCCTGCGCGGGAAAAAGAGGTGATAGATAATGATTTTTGAGCAAGCTTTTGGTCTATTACCCCCCTTATACCCTCTGACATAGGTATTGTAGTATATAAATCTTTCGATTTATATGCTACTTGGAAGTAGTAGCATAATAAACCGGCAGAGCCCCCTGTTTGCTCTTCCAGTCTGCTTCCTAACCCCCTATAAGCTTATTAATGGGCTTTCTACTATATAAATATTATGCACAAAACGACCTGCCAGTGCGGAAAGCCTGCCAAGGTGTTTTTCCCCCATCTCAGCCCCCTTTGCAGGAAATGCTTTGCACTATTGCTAAGAAGGCGCGTCAGAAAGGCTATTAAGGACTATGGCTGGCTCAAGCCAGGGCAAAAAGTCTTTATCGACGGCAAAGGACCTCTTCCTGTCCTCTTCAAAGCAGCAGTAACAGGCCTTCCCCTGAAGTATGTCCCAAAGGCAAAGGCAGAAATAATTATCGTCGGCAAGACAGCCGATGACGAGGCAGTTGAGTTCCTTGAGCAATTATTCTCGGGAAAAGCAGCAACTAAAACAAAAGCTCTTAACATATTCGCAAACATCACTGCAAAAGAGCTTGGCAGGTACTGCGAGCTTGAAAGAATAAAACAGGAAAAGCAGCCAAAATCCTCGTTAAGAAAATCCCTTGAGTCTCTCGACGACAAATACCCCGGAATAATGTTTGCCTTGCAGAAGAGCAGGAGGTCAACGCTATGAAGCGCCTGGTTTTCCTGCTGCTCCTTCTCGCTGCCTGCGCCAAAAACATTCCGATAGAAGCAGGCCCTCCGATTGAGGCTTACTTCTGCCTGCGCGACAACTGCACTGCCCTGCTTTCAAGCCTGATAATCAATGCTGATGACGTGAAATGCGCTCTTTATGACGTGAGCCAGCCAGAAATATTGAACGCACTAAAAGGCAGGGAATGGAAGACAGAGGACGGAAAAAGCCCTTTAATGCACAACAAGTTCTGCGTGATTAACAGCAGCGTTGTCTGGACTGGCTCGTGGAACCCGACAAGGACTTACAGGGCAAACAATGCAGTAATAATACACTCACCAACGCTAAGCCGCAATTATCTCGACGAGTTTGCAGAAATTCCAGGCGGCAGGAAGCATGTTGTTTATCCCAAAATCAAGTACAACAATGCGCTTGTTGAGAATTATTTCTGTCCAGAAGACAGGTGCAAGGAGCATGTTCTTGATTACCTCAGGAATGCAAAACAGGATATTGTGTTCATGCTTGCTGACATTACTGACAATGACATAATCAGGCAATTGCAGAGGACAGACATTTTCGTGAAAGGCATTATTGACAAGTCAGAAAAGGAGGCATTGAAAGCCCTTCCTTTTGCAAAGAACGGCAGCATCCACCACAAGGTTTTCATTATTGACGGAAAGACCGTCATTACTGGCTCTTACAATCCGACAAGGAATGGCAATGAGTACAATGACGAGAACATGCTTATCATTAATGACTATGCAATCGCAAGGAGGTTTCTTGACGAAGAAATTATTTTATCAGCTGGTGCTTCCTGAGGAGTTCTTTTAATCTTTCAAATTCAGGGGATGCCTTGAATTCTGAGAGTTGTTCTGGCGGCAGTTTTTTGGTGATATGAAGGGCTATTTTGGCGATTTCCTTCATGTCCTTGCTGAGTTCGTCTTTTGCAAGCATCTGCTGGACCTGCTTCTGGGAAAGCGGGTCTGGTGTTTTTTTGCCGCCGACAAGTCCGACTGACTCCAGGATTTTTGTGACAACCCCTTTTTCGGGCTCAGCTTCCTCCTCGCCAGGCATTGTTTCTGGTGGTTCTGCAGGGCTTCCTTCCTCGTACTTCTGGATTTCAGGCGGCAGTTCTGGTTCTGGCATTTTCTTCTTCCTCTTGAACATGTTTAAAAAGTCAGGCAGCATTATTTTTGCCCTTCTGCGCTGGGCAATGTACTGCTCCATTTCTTTTTCAAACTCTCCCCTGACCATCGCCTGCCAAAGAATTGCTGTAGTTTATTAATGTTTTGTGCCATTCTCATTAACAATTACGTTTATAATAAACAGAACATTAAATGCTTTATAATATATTTCATAGAAGATAAACGTATTATACGTAGAACATTCATAACTTTAAAATATACTTCAAAGTAGCCACGAATCGCTTTTTGAGCTGTGGGAACCTCATTGCGGCAGCGGGATGAGGCGCCATAATAATCCTTCGTCCATTAAGCACAGGCTCTTTCCTGATTGACTTTGCAAGCCTGCCCATCAGCACAACAATTTTTGGGTTGACTATCTCAATCTGTTCAAGCAGGTAAGGCAGGCAAGCGTTGACCTCGTTCCTTGTGGGCATCCTGTTTGCAGGAGGGAAATGCTTGACAACGGATGTTATGAACACTTTTTTTCTGTCAATCCCTATTTCTGCCAATTGTTTTGTTAGGTATTTTCCTGCCCTTCCGACAAATGGTTTGCCTGTCCTGTCTTCTTCCCTTCCCGGCGCCTGTCCAACGAGGAAAATCCTTGCGTTTGGAGGTCCTTCTCCCGGCACTGCATTGTGCGCCTTTTTGTACAACGGGCATAGCTGGCAGCGTGAGATTTTTTGCTTGATAATTGAGAGTGTTATTGCTGTCATAATTTCATCTGCTGCCAGGCGCAGAACTTGCATTTTTCAGATGGTTTTGGCATTTCCCCTGCCAGTACCTTGAGTGCCTTCCTGAAAAGTTCCTCTGCATCCTTTACTGAAATATTCATCCGAACGAGTTCTGGATGGAATTTTACCCTGCAGTCTGCATCAACGCTTTCAGGGTGGTAAAAGAGCAGGTATGCATGGTCTTCTGTCTGGTAGCCGTTCTTTCTCAGGAGAAAATTGTAGATGTTCAGCTGGTTCTGGTAGAATTCAGGCGTGTCCTCCTTTGTTGGGTATCCTCTTGTCTTGAAGTCAAGCACAATGAGCTTGTTGCCTTTTGTGAGCAAATAATCAACAGCGCCCCTCAGGATGTTGCCTTTCTCATCTGTCCATGTTATTCCCTTCCTGTTGTTTGACCATATTGCGAGTTTTTCTGCATCCTCAAAAAGCTTCACTCCTGAAAGTCCTGCAAGTTCTGGCGGGACCTCTCCTTTTTCCCTGTGCTTGTCAAAATGTTCTTTGAGCACCTTGTCCATTCCGCCCGGTAGGGAGGGAAAAACGCCCTCTGGCCGCTTTATTCCCTTGTTGTGCTGGAGCCAGAAGCATCTTGGGCACTCGTCAAGGAGGTGCAGTGATGATGGTGACAGTTTTGCCATGGCCTGCAAAGACTCCGATAAAGTTTATAAACGTTCGCCCGCAACCAGTGCCTCATGGCAGACCAGCTGTTGGTTGGAGCAGCCCTTGGCGGCGCAGGCGGCTTGCTGCGCGCAATGGTTGGGCTTGGGAAAAGCCTTGCCGCAAAAAGAAGGATACGCTGGGGCTATTTTTGCATAACAGTCATTATGGCAGTCATTATCGGCATAATCCTTGGAATTCTCACAAGCATAAGCCGTCCCATTGCATTCCTTGCAGGCTATTGCGGAACAGACATTCTTGAGAGTCTTGGAAAGATAATAAAGATAGTGCCGGTGGAAATAAAGTGAAGCGTGTTTTCATAATCCACGGCTGGGGCGGGCATCCTGAAGAAGGCTGGTTTCTATGGCTGAAGAAAGAGCTTGAAAAAAGAAGCTGGAGGGCAGAAGTGCCTTCAATGCCTGACACGAATCATCCCAAAATCAGTTCTTGGGTCCAGTATCTTGCAAAGCTTGTCGGAAAGCCAGACCCTGACACAATCCTTGTGGGCCACAGCATTGGCTGTCAGTCAATAATGCGGTATCTTGAGACGATAAAAGGACTGGTTGGCGGGGTTGTCTTTGTCGGCGGATGGTTCACGCTGTATGAGGAAAATCTTGAGAATGACGAGGAAAGGGCAATAGTCAGGCCCTGGCTCACAACGCCGATTGACACGGAAAAGGTCAAGAAGGCAGCAGGCAAGTTTATCGCAATTTTGTCTGACAATGACAAATGGGTGCCTTTGGAGAATGCAGGAATGTTTGAGCAAAGGCTTGGCGCAAAAATCATCATCCTGAAAAACAAGGGCCATATGGGCGGAAGCGACAATGTCACAGAGCTTCCGGAAGCGCTGGATGTGATTCTGAAAATGTTCCGCTAGGCATCACAAGAGCAACATCAATTTCGCCTGTTTGCGTTCCATCCTCAAAATCGTATGTCGTTTTCGCAAAATACGCGTTGTGCCTTGATGTTATCCTGCCAGCCCTGACTGTGCCCCTGAAAGGGTGAGTTGCGTTTATCAGCTTGTGAAAGCGCATATTGTCCATTCTGACTATGAGCATATTAGACAGCTGAAGTTTTTTATAGTCTTCAGGACTGATTTTGGACATCCCTTTTATCCTTCCATTCCACAACGCATCTGCAAAAAGCACATAGCTGAGTTGGTTGTAGCAAATAACAAGCTCAACGGCATTGAAATGCCCGGTAGAATCAATGTAGAAACTTTCAGGAATACAGAATACCCCCTGAGCAACGGGCCAGTCCAGGTCCGCCTCAAGCAGATAGCGGCATCCCTTCCTGGCATAGGGTGCAAGTATTGAGTCCAAAGTATTTTGGTCGGATTTCATAATTATTATCAAAAGCCGGCAAAATTATTAGTTTTACCCGCAGTATTGCGGGTTTATCGAGAAAGCTTTTTATAGATCAAACGTGTTGGTTTCTGTTATGTGGGCTGCAAAAATAAGGATTCATGGTGAAGGGGACCTGATAGGCAGCAAGACGCTTAAGCATAAGGTTACTGTATCAGGATATCCCATTCAGGCTTATCCCCAACGCAAAAAGATTCTTGCTGTGATTGCAGGACTTGTTTTTGGCGAACCTGCTGCAAAAAAATCATTTATTGAGGACTTGAAAACAGACTCGCGCGTTCCCGAGATGGAGCAGAAGAATGATTTTGTCATTGCATTGATTGAACAGCCCAAGTGGATGAAAGCATTCTTCAACCCGTACATAATTCACTTGAAGCCTGCAATTATTGGTCCTGACGGGAAAGGAACATATGAATTCGGCAGTTGGGACAGGAAAAAATTGGAAAATCTGGTTCTTGTCCTGAAAAAGCACAGGGATGCTGTACTGCTCAGGTTTTCAGAACAGTCAATAAGCAACATAACCCTCCTTGGAATGCTTCCTGAACTGAGCAGGCAGCAGAAAAAGGCATTGGATCTTGCAGTCAGTAAAGGCTATTATGATTATCCAAGGAGGATAGAGCTTGCAGAACTCGCGGGGCTTATGAGAAAATCATTGTCAACCTATCGGGAACATTTGCGAATTGCAGAGAAGAAAGTTATGCCAAAAATTGTTTAGTCGCTGAACCAGTCCTCAAATTCCTTTATCTTACGCCGCGCTTTTCCTGCATATATTGCCTCGAGCCAGTGCTGCCTGTCCTTTTTCCTCATCCTTCTCCAGACGTGCTGGGCAAGGACAAACCTGACAAGCGCAGAAACAGGAATTTCCTTTTTCCTTGCCTCTTTTTTCAGGGCGTTGAGGATTTCTGGCGGAATGGTTGCATAAAGCCGCGCCATTTTTTTAGTAAATCTGCCTGTAGAATGCGTCCATTGGTGGGATTGACGATCTTAGGCGGTGCACGACATCCTCCGGCCTTACCCTGTTCGGGATTAGCCCGTCGTATTCTGTGATTTCAAGCGGACCCTTCACTATTTTCACGGGCAGGCCGACAGAGGGGTTGAAGTACATTTCTGTGCCGTCACCGAACTTCACGCGCACGGTCTCAACGCCCTTGATGAAGTACTTGCCGTGCTCTTCGTCAATGACAGTCTGGCTCATGTATTCCTGCGACCAGTCATCAGGTGTCTTCGGGCGGTATTGGTCGTACAGCAGGGTGAACGGCACTTCAGAAAGCCCGAGGGTGATGCATTGCTTGGCTATGTCAGAGACATAGCCCGAGCAGTATCCTGTGGCTGTCTTTTTTGCGCGGTCAAAGATTATTTCGTCAATAAACACGTCGTTGTAGGTCTTGCCGTCATACACCACGTTGACTAAATGGATTTGCTTTACTGGAAGGTATCTGAGCTTGTCCCCCCGTATGAGGACAAGCCCCTTTGGGCTCTTGTAATGGTAGGAGTCAAGCTTTTTGTACACTGCCCACATGTCAGCAACGATTGTTGTCCTGTTTCGCAACGGCAGGTGCTGGGGCTGTGAAAGCGCCTCTATTATTTTCTGCTCCTGCTCCTCTGCAAGCCTCTCTGCCAAGTCATCAGCGGGCTTAGCAGCTATAACGGGCTCTTCAGCAGGCTCCACGACAGGCACTGCTGCCGGCTCAGAAGGAGGAACAGCAACAGGCTCAGAAGGCGCTGTCGGCTCAGAAGGAGGAACAGCAACAGGCTCAGAAGGCGCTGTCGGCTCAGTGGGAGCAGCGCATGATGCAAGCACCAGCAGCATTATCAGCGCAAAAATCCTTTTCATCAGCATCATCTCGTGTTTTGTATTATATTAATCTTACTGAGGAACCATGCTTTCCTGGAAGCCGAGCGAGTTCTTTGAAAGCAGTCCGTAATGGTACTCAATTCCATTGTCAACAACAGCAACAGGCAGCCCTATTACGGGGTCAAAGTAAATGTCAACGCGCCTTGTCTGGGTCTGGTGCTTCAAATGAACTGTTTCAATTGGAGAAGCCAGCTTTGGGCTGTCAGCAACAGTCATGTACAGGTTCTGGTACCCGGCAAACCAGTCCTCAGGAAGCTGTATCTTGAACTGGACATAAGGCACTGAGTATTTCTTGCCCAAAACACCCATCTGGGCGCACTGCCTCTTTATCTGGGTGTCCCTTCCCTCGCACACTCCGACTGCAGTCAGGTTTTCAAGGTCAAAATAAAGGGTGTCTATGAATGGCGCTTGGTACATGTTCTCAAGCACCCTGAAAGGTATCATTTTTGCGCGCTTGCCGCTCACAAACCACTTGTCGTTCTTGTACGTGAACTTGTAATTCTTCACGTTGTTCCTGAATATTGCCTGGTATTTTGCCATGCTTGGCGGCGCCTCAACAGGCGGCTCGTAAGCAGTTGGCTCATTTGTTTCGGGCTGCTCGCCTATAGCCGGCTCTGTGTCATTTCCTGGCTTGTAGACAACTTCCTCAAAAGGCGCAGTTGTCTCATTCGCAACAGGCAGGGTTTCGGTGGATGGCTCTGTCGTGTTTTCAACAGGCATCTGCTCGCCCAGCGTTATGGGCACAAATGCCTTTTCCCTGCAGCCCGCAAGCAGGAGAATTACCAGCACCGCAACTGTTGCCCATCGCATGCGCCCAAAAATAAGGCAGGAATTTATAAAACAAGCGATTTTTTACTGTCTTTTATGCCCGAAAAGGAAAAAAGCGCAGGTGTGATAATATTCAGGCGTGAGGAAAGCAGAATCCTTTTCCTGCTTTTGTTCAAGAAGTACAAGACAGAATACTGGGATTTGCCAAAAGGAAACATAGAAAAGGGCGAGGAGCCCATCAAGACCGCAGAGCGCGAGGCAGGCGAGGAAACAGGAATCACAGACCTCACCTTCATTCCAGGCTTTAAGGAAAAAGTGCAGTGGTGGTACAAGCTTGAGGGCAGGCTGACCCAAAAAACAGTCACTTACTTCCTTGCAGAAACGCGTGAAAAAGAGGCAAAGGTCTCTGCTGAGCACATAAAGGCAGGCTGGTTCACGCTTGGGGAGGCAGAAAAGGTATTAAAGCACAAGGACTCAAGGGAATTATTACGGAAAGCCCAGAAATTCCTTGAGAGGAAGGAAAAAGAGGGATTGTCAAAATTCCTATGACAAAAAACTCAGAGATTGCCGGCATCTTTTACGAAATGGCAGACCTGCTGGAAATGCAGGGTGTTCAGTGGAAGCCACGGGCTTACAGGACAGCTGCAAGGGGAGTTGATGCAGCAGAAGACATTGAAAAAACCTACAAGGAAGGCGGCAGGAAGGCATTGCTTGAGATTCCGGGAATTGGCGAAAGCCTTGCTGACAAAATCATTGAATACATTGAAACAGGAAAAATAAAAGAATACGAAAAGCTCACGGCAAAACTGCCAGAGGGCGTGCATGCAATGATGCACATAATGGGTGTTGGTCCGAAAAAGGCATGGCGCCTGTACAAGGAGCTCAACATAAGGGGTGTTGACGAGCTTGAAAAGGCATGCAAGCAGGGAAGGCTGCGCTCGCTTAAGGGCTTTGGGCAAAAGACAGAGGATGACATACTGAAAGGCATTGCCACCCTGAGGGCAGGCCAGGAACGCATTCTTCTTTGGAAGGCATGGGTGATAAGCCAGGACATAATACAACGGTTGAAAAAGCTGAAAGAAGTCAGGGCGATAGAACCTGCTGGCTCTTTGAGGCGCATGCAGGAAACAATTGGCGACATTGACATCCTTGTAATCTCAACAAACCCTGCAAAAGTGATGGACTCGTTCACCACAATGCCCGATGTTGTGAGGGTACTCGCGAAAGGCCGGACAAAAAGCAGCGTTCAATTAAAGGATGGAATAAATGCTGACGTGCGGGTGCTTGAGCCAAGGAGCTTTGGCGCTGCACTGCAGTACTTCACAGGAAGCAAGGACCACAACATTGCCCTCAGGCAGATTGCGATAAAGAAAGGCATGAAGCTCAGCGAGTACGGCTTGTTCAGGGGCAACAGGCAGGTTGCAGGAAAAACAGAGGAAGAGGTTTACAAAAAGCTGGGGCTGAATTATATTCCGCCGGAACTCAGGCAGAACACGGGCGAGATTGAGGCTGCTGCCGCAGGAAAACTTCCAAAAATCATCGGTTATGACTCAATAAAAGGCGACCTGCACACCCATACGAAATACAGTGACGGCGCAAACACCCCTGAGGAGATGGTTCAGGCGGCAATCAGGATGGGCTACGAATATGTTGCCCTGACAGACCACAGCAAGAGCGAGCATATTGCCCACGGGATGGAAACAAAAAGGCTGTTGAAATACATTTCTGAAATAAGCAGGCTCAGGAAAAAGTATGCTGGAAAGATAGCAGTGCTCTGCGGTTCTGAAGTGAACATCATGAATGACGGCTCACTTGATTACCCAAAGAAAATACTTGACCAGCTTGACTGGGTGGTTGGTTCTGTGCATTCCGGATTCAAATGGTCCCAAGAAGCAATGACCAAGCGGATTGTTGCAGCCATTCAAAGCGGCCAGATCAACGTGCTTGGCCATCCCACAGGCAGGCTCATAGGAACAAGGGCGCCTTATTCAGTTGATATTGAGAGAGTAATTCGGGCTGCAAAAGAGAACAATGTTGCGCTCGAGATAAATGCCTTTCCTACACGCCTTGACCTCAAGGACTCTCACACCAGGATGGCGGTTGATGCTGGTGCAAAGCTCTGCATTGGCACTGACTCGCACAACACAAGCCATCTTGCTGTTATGAAGTTCGGGATTGCGCAGGCAAGGCGGGGATGGGCAGAGGCAAAGGACGTAATCAACACAATGCCGTGGAAAAAACTGGAAAAGTATATAAGCAAGTGCAGAGGCTGAGTTGTTATGGCATTCAAGAATGTTCTCAAGGAAAAAGTGCCTGCCTATTTGCAGGAAACGCCTGAATTCCCCATAATCCTGAAAATGATTGTTGAGGCAAAAATAACAGGTCCTGAAAGCCTGCGCCACTGGCTTAATGTTGAAATGCAGAAATGCCAGAATGACCTTAAGGAGCTCAACAAGGCAGGCTCAACAGCAAACAGGAAGCGCGTGCAGTGCGCCAGCAGGGTGGAGCTTCTCAAGTTGATACAGGACAAAATTCTGCCTTATGTGAAGTAAATGATTAAGGATATTACGAAAAACAAAGTTCTTTCCAAGGAATGCACTATCTGCCAAAGCTTTTTCTCGCACTGTATTGGGTTGATGTTCAGGAAGAGGATTGTGCCGACAGTCCTTGCCTTCAAAAAGCCAAGTGCTGTTTCTATTCACACATTTTTTGTGCGCAAAAGCATTGACGTCATTTTTCTTGACGCCAATTGCAAGGTCACGAGCCTTGTCAGAGGGCTGAAGCCGTGGAAAATCCACACTCCAAAGCGCAAGGCAGTGTTCGTGATAGAGCTTCCTGAGAAAACTATTGAAAAATCAGGCGTTTCAGTCGGTGATGTCATCAGCTTTAAATAGACCGCGGGAATAACTTTTCTGGTATGCCGCGCTCTGACAATCTGATAAACAGGACAGTGCATGACTTGGACAGGTATGTGCGCAGCAGCTATTTTTTCAGGGAGACAGGAATAGTCCAGAGGAATGTTGCCTCAATTATTGGTGATTACAGCAATAAAATAACAGTTTATTTCACCCCTCCCGTGCCTGAAAAAAATGTCAATGCCTGGCTGGACACCTTGCGCAAAAGAAATGACAGCATTGATTTCAGGGTGAAAATACTCGGCTTTGAGGAATACTGCAATGCTTTCCAGTCGTGCTGCACAGGCAGGGACCCAATGACACGCGCCCTGATCGGCCACGTAATGAAGCACAAGGAGGATATTTTCGGCGCCAGCGGCGTTTACGAGGGCGTCCAGTTTTTTGAGAGCTGCAGGACCCTGACGGAAGTGGACATCGTCGCCACCGGAATGCTCGTAAAGATTGACGAGCCTTTGAGGCAGAAGCATTACCGCTCAGAGCACAGGGCGCGCAAGCACAGGAGCATGCGCAAGGCGCAGGAATTCCTCGCAAGGCACGATTACCCGTATTGCAGGGCTGTGAGGCTTGAGGGAATCCCCGTTGATGAGAACTGCTGGGAAATATCGCTTATTGACGCTGCAAATGGCGAATGCATTTCATACCAAAACAGGACCGGCGAATGCAGTGTGATAAACTTTAAATAGGGCACAAAGAGTCATTCTCAATAAAGGGCGTGTAGTATAACCTGGCTAGTATCGACGGCTCCAGACCGTTGGATCGGGGTTCGAATCCCTGCGCGCCCATATTGTTTTCTTTGAGAACTATTCAAGCCCAATCAATTTCTTGAACTGCTTCCAGAATATGATAAATGCAAGAATTACGAGCACAAGCAACGAGTATCCGAAAACTTTGCCTGCATTCTTCTTCCACCACGTTGGTATGACGTCCGGCTCGACTACAAGCTCTACAGGGTTGCTCTTCACAATCCCGCCCTTGCCGTCGTCAGCCAAAAACACAACGCGCTCAGTGCCGTGCCAGCCGTAGTGCGGAGTGAATATTGCATTGTTGCCGACAAACATTATCTCTATGTTTTCTGTCCTGCCTGAGCTGAATGTCAATGGGTCTCCGTCAGGGTCCTTGAAGTACTGCGAAAGGTCAAGGGTGTGCTGGGTGTCCTGCTTCCATACCTGCGCCGGAATTCCTATTGTCGGAGTCCTGTTGACCTGGACAATTATGGCCAGTGATACGAGCGCAATGAGCGCGACAATGACAAATATCGCCGGCAAGACCCACCTTGCAAGCCTGCATTCCTTCTTTGCCTTTTTGCCCGGCTTGCCTATGATTGCAAATTCTCCAAGCCCTTCTACGTCTGCAGTATAGTAAACGTACTTGTCATCTGTGCTTACCGGCTCTGCGACTATGCTGTTCCACCTGTCAGCTCCCAGGTGCAAAAGCCTTACTGCGCTTGGAGCGACATTGTGCCTATGCATCCAGGACTTTTTGACTTTGAACCTTATCCTTGCCTGCGAAACCGCATCGTTCTCGACGTTGGCGCTGACGACAAATGTCTGGTACACGCAGTCAGAGTACGGTGGCACAGAAGGCCTGCAGCGCCTTGCTGTCACGACGAGCTTTTCAAAGACGTTGTTGAGCTTGAACGCGACTTCTGTAAGCCCTTTCTTCCATTTTGTCTCAAAGTGCAGGAGCTTGTTTGCCAAGGCAAGCTTCCATTTCCTGCGGCAGAACCTCTGCCCTCTTATGCGGTGCAGAACAAGTATTAACAGGAGTATGACTATTCCAACGAGTACGTGCGCAGCGTTCTCCGAGAGCGTCTTGCCGTAAGTAATTCCGAGCGCAACTGCCGCAATGAGTATAAGCACAAGCAGCAGTTTTAGGAAGCGTTTGCCTGTGACCTTGAATCCAGGCAGGATTTCATCCTTCGATATGACGATGTTTTCGCGCCTGAGCTGCTTTTCGTATTCCTTCTGCGCCTTCAGCCTTTCGCGCTCAAGCTCTTTTTCGCGCATTTCTTCTTCTTTTTCCTTTTCCTTCTCCTTCCTTTCCTTTTCCTGTTCCCTTTGCCTTATTTCCTCCTCGCGCTCCTTGCGCCTGGCTTCCCTTTCTGCCTCGCGCTGCCTTCTCAGGCGCTCGCGCTCTGCCTTTCTTTCAGCCCTTCTTGCCTTTGCCTCTGGTGTATTGTACCTCTTCACGCCCCTCACAAATAGGATGATGAGAACAATAAGCAGGATTATTGCGCCGATTGTGTAAGGCAGGTATTCTGCGAACAATTTGTCGGCAAATGTTGGGTTTTTCAGGATGACTGTAAGCTCTTTTGTGTATTCTGTGCCTGTTTTGTCAATGACTGCAATAATCTTTACGGGATATCTTGCCTGGGCTGTTGTTTCTGTGGGCTGCATGATGAGCTTTATTGTTGCAGTGTCCCTTGCAGGCACCACGACCTTTTGCGGCTGGAGCGTAATCCAGTCAGCGCCCTCAAGGATAAGAGAGTATGATGTTGGGCTGTCGCCTGTGTTTTCAATCTTTATCTGGGCTTCCTGGGGCTCGACAAGCGCCCTTATCCTGTCCACTCCTGCCGCAATCACAGGTATCCCTGTGTTGCTGACGTGCAGGTACATCTCTATTTCTGCAAGGAGCTTTGTCTTTTCTGTTGAGACCCGGAGCACAGGCGTGAAGTCTCCTGAGAGCGCGCAGTCCTTGGGGCTCACAGTGATTGTTATCGTCTCGTTGTCATGCGGCTCAAGCAATATTTTTTTGTCGCTGAGCACAGTCTCCTCAGGCGAATCAGTGACTTTCAAGTAATATGTTTCTGCAAATTCCGCAGGGTTTTGCAGCAGGAAAACAAAGTCCGCCGAGCCGCACGGCACTATTTCCTTTGAATAAGCAACAGGGGTTAGCAATAGGTTGTTTGGGGTCTGGACAATTATGTCCTGGCTCAGGACGAGTTCAAGCTCGTCTGTAAGTATTGCGACTTCAAGTGTTTCGTCCTCTGCATTGCAGGGTATTGAGAAGAACTCCTGAACTATTTGGCTCTGGCCCGGCTGGAGTATGAAAGTTTTTGGCTCAAATGCCACCCAGTTCTTTGCCCTGCCTTCCGGAACAAGCTCGTAAGCGCTTAAAATGCTGCCTGTATTCGTAACAACTATTTGCCCTTCTGCAGGGCTGCACGCAAATGCTGCAATCCTGGCAGTGCCTGTTGCAGTGAAATCCTCGCCTGAAGGCGCGTATTCATCCAGGGACGCGTCAAGAATGTCTTCCTGTGCTGCTACAGAACAGAATGCGAGCAGGAACACGACGAACCATGCCAGCGTGTTTGTGCTTCTCATTTTGCCTGCTCCTGTTGTGCCATGTGGTTCAGCGCAGGGCACAAGGAGAAAAAAGGGAAAAAGCCACAAGCTTCAGTAATAAGCTTGCGGTTGCTGCTGCGGCTCTTCCTCATCGCCACCCTTGAGGCGGCTGAATCCGATTATCAGCCCAAGGATGACAAGCACGACAACGAGCAGTATGAGTCCCCATTCAAGGACTGACCTCATGACGCTCTTGCCGCTCTTTTCAACATTTGCAGTCAGTGTTATGCTCTCAAGTGCCTGGCTTCCTGTGCTGACTGTTGCAGTCACGACCTGAGCCCCTACAGGAGCATTCTTGTCTGCTGTGACAAAGACATAGACTGTCTGGGTCTTGCCTCCGTCGAGCACAAGTGTGCTTGTTGGGGATATCTTGACTGTTGCCCACTCGCCTGCCTCAACGCCCACCGTGTAGGACTTGCTTGTCCTTCCGGAGTTTGTTATCGTGATTGGGAATACTGCAGTGCCTCCCTGCGGGAGGTTTTCAAGCTGGCTTCCAAGCGCGATGGTTGTCTTTGCCTTTGCGGACGCTGCTGTGTCCTCGCAGGTTTCGTCGCCAAGGACCTCAATCGGCCTTGTGGTGCGCTCTTTCTTGAAGCCGTTGTTGTAGGAGACCTCAACGTTCACGTCGTAAACGCCTGGCTTTGCGCACCTTGGTATCCTCAGGTAGAGCTCCTCGGTTTCCTTCTCCTCGTCGTTGTTCTCGACTTCGTCTATGTAGTCGGATGCCGAGACCCCGAGCTGGGGGATGCTGACCGTGACCTTGACGTCTTTTTCGTCCTTTTCGCCGGTGTTGCGCACCCTGACAACGCCCAGAAGAGCGCTTCCTGCCTTGACGCTTCCGTCAGGGTTGAAGACAACGTCGCGTATCATCATTCCGTGCCTTGGCACGTCAATCTTTATGTTGTAGTTCTGTATGAGTTCTTCGCCGTTCCTGTCCGAGAATATGAGGCGGAGCTTGTAGTCGTCCTCCTTGAAGAACTTGTGAATGTCAATTGAGAGCTTCTTGCGGTAAGTGACTCCTGCGTCTGCGTCAAACGTGCTTGTCACGTCGTATGCCGGCAGGACATCATTGTGCTCGTCGCCGCTGAAGAATGCGTCAATCTGCATGTCATTAATGTCCTCTGAAGGTGTGAAAATGACCTCGACCTCTATCTTGTCGCCCCTCAGGACGTCAAACCTGTTGACTGCGTTTGGCTGCAGTTCAACGTCGTCAACCTCTACCTTGTCCACTGTGAGCGGCAAAGCGAGGGCTGTGGTTGCCAGTGCAATGGCCATCACAAGCATCAATGCGATTTTGAGTGGATTCATCTTCTGTATACCCCCATTGTTTTTGTGGTTCTTGTTGATTTGGAATGTCCAGCCCGTTTATAAAGCTTTCGTTTTTTTATCTATTCTATAGTAGTGAATACTTATTTATGAGTAGTCAATTACCTCGATTTCGCGGTGCACTATGCGCTGCGCGTTTTCGCTGTATATCTGGAGCCTTACAGGATACACCCCTGACTGCGTGTCTTCAGGAAGCTCAAGGTATACTGTTGCAGTTGCCTTGTCTCCTTTTCCCAGGTCAAGGGGACCGAATGCAGCCCTTACAGCAAGGTCAGGTATCATTACTATGACTTTTGTGCCAGACAGGCTTTTTGTGCCTGTGTTCTCAAATGTCACTTTCAATGGCACTGTGTTTCCCGCCTGTTCTGAAAACGGGTCGTGCAGGAAAATCTGGTGTATGAAAATTCGCAAATAATCCTCGCGGCTTGGCGCTGGCTCTGGCGTTGGAACCGGCGGCACCACAGGCGGTATTACTGGTATCTCTGCTGGAACAGGTGGGAAGTCTGTTCCCGGAGGGTTTCCTGGGATGTCATCAAGAGGTCCAAGGTCGTCGTCAAATGGGTCAAAGCCGCCTGTGCCTTCTGCTTCCCCTTGGTCAGTTGCGCCCTCTTGCTGTTTGGCATCATCAAAATCACCAATCCTGAAATCGTCGATGTCTCCAAAGCTGAAATCATCAAAGTCTCCGAAGCTGAAATCATCAAAGTCTCCGTGGGAGAAATCATCAAAGTCCCCAAGGTCAAAATCTCCGGCAATTGCGAAAAATCCTGATATGGCTGCAATTAGCACGAATGCTGCCAGCATTGTGATGTTCCATGTTCGTGCTTTCATACGGTCGCCTCGTGGTTAAAAATCAAAAAACAAGGCAGGGTTTACTTATTCTGTGCGTTGTTTATGTCTGCCTTTGGTTCTTGCTTTGGCTCGAGCTCAGGAGTTCCTGAGTACACGGCTCCGACAAGAACGTGCTTTGGAGTGCCGCGGACTTCGCAGTTCTTCACATTGCCGTCGTTGTATGCTGCCCAGACCTCTTTGTCAAGGTATGGTGCTGGCGAGCCGAGCTCTCCGAACTTGCCTCCTGCCATCTGCAGGTACATCGGCACGGTTGTTTCAGGGTCCTTTACGTACACGAAGTGCTTCAGGACATCCTCGCGCGGTATTGTGCCCTTTACGTTGTACCTGACAGGCTCTGTTGATGCGCGGCTCAGGATGGCAACTTTTTCATCGAGGTTGAACATCTCCTTGAACTTTTCACCCTTGCCCATCTCGTAGACGTTGTGCACGCGCTCTCCCATGTCAGACTCCATTCCGACATAGAGCTGCAGGGTTGACTCGTCAAATGCATTTCCAAGCGCTGCTTCGTACTTCTTTACGGTTTCTGCAGGCGCGTCCTTGATTTTCTTGAGCTCCTTGTATTCTTCAATGAGCTTTGCAAGCCCTTCATTCTGCCTGCCGCCAAGCGCAGCACAGCCGTTAAGGGCTATTGCAGCGCCTGCGCCTACAATGCTTTCAATGAATTCCCGTCTTGTATATGCCATTTTCATGACCCCCATATTGTGAATGTAATACTACTGTTGAGTGGTATTTTTAAAGCTTCTTATTTTGATGTTCCGTAGGCATTGACGCCAACACCCGCAAAGTACTCTGTTTCGTCGCCGTGGGTGCTGTGCTCGCCTGCGTTTACGCGGAGCGCTCCTGCCTCCCCCGTCAGGTCGAGGGCAAAGTTCTTTCCGCTCAGCAAGCGTATGCCTGCCTCTAGTTTTCCGCCAAATGCCTTTTCATCACTTTCCTTGCGGAGCTGTGCGAGCGCTGCGGTCCTTAGGTATCCCCAGTCTGCGTGGTAGCCAAGCCCGAGCTCTGCAGCAACCATGCGCTGCCTCAGGCCTGCCATGTCTTCTGTGAAGTATGATGCGCCGCCGTGCACTGCGAAATTGCCTCCGACCTTCAAGTGACCTTCTGCGTCGACGTTTGTTGCCTTGTGGTCTCCTTCAATATCTCCTGAAACGTCGCCTTTGCGGTGCGAGACCCTTGCGCGGGCATAATTGAAGTTCTTTGTGACTCCGAAATAATCCTCATTTTCAAGCCCTGTTTCTCCGACAGCAGCTTCTCCTGTGAAGCCTGTGCTCTTGTTTCCCATTTTGAGCTTGTTTCCGCTGTTGTCCTCAAATTCATAATCGCGGTTTTCTGCGTTTACGGCAGTTCTCAAAAGCAGCTTTCCGCCCTTGAATACGTTAAAGTAAAAGTCAGCGCCTGCCTCTCCGCGGATGCCTGTGCCGTTTGCTGTGATGTCATTGTCCATGTCCTGGTCAAGGTAGAATGCTGTTCCCTGGGCGTACAGGTTGGTTTTGCAAATCTCAAGTATTTTGCCAAGGTCAACTATTCCTTTTGCCTTGCCTGTGAGCTTGTCCTTGTTTGAGTCAAAGTAAGCCTCGAGGCCTGCTATTCCCCTGAAATAAATGTCGTTGTCGCTCTTGCGTGCAGTGCTCTTTGGCTCGTCTTTTGGTATGACTATTGTGCCTCCTTCCTGTGCTGGGAAGAGGTTTGGAAGAATTTCATCTGGCGCGCCCAAAAGAGCCTCAAGTGCAGGGTCTTTTGGCGGCTCTGAAGAAACTTCAATTGCGGGTGATTCCAAAAATGCGGCATAAGCAGGCAGCGCGTTTGCTTTCTCAGTCCTGGCTGCTGTTGGCCTGTTAAAGCAAGCTTTTGTGATGTCTGCGTGCGTTGGCTTGTCTTTTCCTGTTGCAAACAGTCCTGCGAGCAGTGCAAGTCCTTGTGCTGCCCTGATGTAAAACGAAGAATTTGACTTGTTTTGGTTGTTCATGTTGAAGTACCCCTATTATTAGTGGGAAACAAGTATTGGCAGGTCTTTATAAAACTTCGCATTTATCACTACTCAATAGGAGTAAAGGATATGTCCGCAAGCCTTAAAATCAGGCATTAAGTCCGGAAAGCCATGCGAATAGCAATTGTTGGAGCAGGACCATCAGGAAGCTATGCGGGATTTCTTCTTGCAAAAGCAGGCAATGACGTAACAATCTATGAAGACCACGAAAAAATAGGCGAGCCAGTAGCCTGCACTGGCATCGTCACAAAAGCGCTTTTCGAACTGGTTGAATACAGCGATGAATACATAATCAACGAGCTTGACGGCGTTGATGTCATAAGCCCGAAAAATGAAAAGCTCCATATCCCGCTAAAGGAATTTGTGATTTGCAGAAAAAGGTTTGACAATTACCTTGCAGAAAAAGCACAGAAAGCCGGCGCAAAAATACTCCTCGGCTACCGCTACATTGGAAGGGAAGGCAACACCCTGATTTTCAAAGCCAAAGGCCAAACATCCAGGCAAAACTGCGACATCCTTATCGGTGCAGACGGGCCATTGAGCAAGGTTGCTGAAACATCAGGGCTTGGAAAAAACCGCAAGTTCTATGTCGGACAGCAGGCAACAGTCAAGGCAAGGTTTGACCCAAAAGTCTTCACGACCTGGTTTGGCAATATTGCCCCTGGATTTTTTGCGTGGAGCGTTCCTGAAAGCAGCAGCCTCTCAAGGATTGGCCTTGCAACGACTAATGACAAGGACTGCGCTGGCTGCTTCCAGCGCCTTATGAAAATGTCAGGCGGCAAAATTATTGCAAGGCAGGCAGCGCCAATTCCGCTGTACGACCACAAAAGGCGTGTTGAGAAAGGCAATACTTTCCTTGTGGGCGATGCTGGTGGCTTTGTCAAGGACACAACAGGCGGAGGAATAATAACAGGAATGCTTTCCAGCAAGGCATTGGCAGAAAGCATAATCAAAGGCACAAGCTACGAGAAAAACCTGAAAAATCTGAGGAAGGAATTGTGGCTTCACTCAAAACTGCGGAGGATGCTCAACAAGTTCTCTGACAATGATTACGCACTGCTGATAAAATTGATGTCAGGCAGGCGCATAAAGAGTATATTATATACGCACCCAAGAGAATATCCTTCAAGGTTCCTCCTAAAGCTTCTCCTCGCAGAGCCGCGATTGGTTTACTTCGCAAAGTGTATTTTCTCATAAGAAAGTTTATGGTTGGTATATGTGGCGTAGCCACCCAATTAGCAGGAGTTCGCACCTGATGGAGTTATTCCCCACGAAAGCTTTTTAAGGCAACCGCAATCTGCGATGCATGGGGGGATAAGAATAATGCCCGGGGATGACGAGCTTTCAATTGATTTTGGCAAGATGGGCGACTGGCTGAAAAGGGAAAAAAAGCCGGAAACAAGCCCTGCTTCGCCTGCCCCTTCAGAGCCTGCGCCATTGCTTGGAGACAAGCACGCCACAGTTCCTCACGCAGAGCATCCTCCTGCTGAGAAAAAAAGCGATGATGAAATAACGATTGACTTCTCAAAAGTAGCCGGCTGGTTCAAGAAAAAAGGCAATGAGCCGCACGAGCCTTCAAAAGACGAGCTTGGCTTTGACTTCAGCAAAGTGTGGGGCTGGATAAAGGCGCATCCTGTACTTGTCATTCTTGCGATTTTGCTGATAATGCAGTTTGTTCCAAACCGTGTTGTGATTGGCGGCAAGGACTTTTACATGCCCTGGGGCGGAATCAGCATGCGCATGAGGCCTGAGACTCTTCCAATGGCAGACGGCTGGGCAAATAACCACGTAACAACCCTCCTCAAAAACCAGCTGTCAAGCGCAATAAGCCAGCAATACCCAAACCTTCCTGACGAGCGCAGGAACAAGCTGATTGAGGACGAATGGAGTAAGGTGTACAAGGAGCAAAAGGCGCAGATTGACCAGCAGGTGCAGGCTGTTGCCCAGCAGATAAGGTCTTTCTGGCAGTATGATGCTGACGGAAGGACGTACACTTACATGCCTGACATTGACCCTTACACTTACCTGCGATATGCGAGGAACCTGATTGAGAAAGGGCATATTGAAGATGAAGTCCGCAATGGAGTTCTTGTTGACAACCACATGAATGCCCCGTTGGGCGGTGACCTGACAATTGAGCTTCAGCCTTATGTGCTTGCCTGGCAGTACAGGATAATGCACATATTCAATCCAAAGATTACTTTGATGCAGGCAGCAACTTATTTCCCAATAATTTTCATCCTGCTCTCACTGATTCCTGCGTTCTTCATTGGCAAAAAGTTTGCAGGAATTCCTGGCGGGGTAATAACCGCAACAATGGTTGCAATAATGCCTGCAATCATTATCCGCACTGGCTGGGGCCATGCTGACACTGACGCTTACAACATTTTCTTCCCATTGCTCCTGACGTGGCTTTACGTTCTGATGATTGATGCAGAAAGCTGGAAAAAGATTGTTGGATTTGGCGTCCTTGCCGGCTTTGTCACAGGAGTATATGCCTTTGCGTGGCGCGGCGGCTGGTGGTACGTGTTTGACTTCCTTGTCGCATCATTCGCATTCCTTGTTGCGAGCGAAATCTTCAGGAACACAAAACAGCCGCAAAAGCTTGTTGAAATCATCAAAAAGCGCGCAATCCTTGCAGTTTCATATCTCGCGTCATCAGCTGTTTTTGTCAGCTGGCTTATGACACCCTGGGACTTTTTCATTGCGCCATTGCAGCCATTGCGCTTTACTGTCATCAAGGCAGCAGCCCACCCAAGCTTGTGGCCGAATGTTTACACAACTGTTGCAGAGCTCAACCCAACAGACATCTCGGGCGTCATCGGCTCTGTTGGCGGATGGGCTTATTTCTGGATTGCCATTGCAGGAATTGCAATGCTGCTGTTCCGCAGGGAAGACGGCAAATGGAAAATTGACCTCAAGTATGCGCCATTGTTCGCTTTGTGGTTCATTGCGACAATGTATGCGAGCACAAAAGGGGTCAGGTTCACGCTTTTGCTCGCGCCTGCATTTGCTGTCGCGTTCGGGATTGCGCTTGGCAGGATTTACAGCTGGGCTGTGCGCGTCAGCGTGAAAGACATACACCTGAACCCAAAGATTACGCACATCATAATGATTTTGCTCATAGGTTTTGTGCTTTCCGGCCAGGCGCGCGCAGCGTATGCTTCTGCCGGAAGCGACATTCCGATAATGAATGATGCATGGTGGAATGCCCTTACCGCGATTAAGGCAGACTCAAAGGAAAACGCAATCATCAATTCATGGTGGGACTTTGGCCACCACTTCAAGTACGTGGCTGACAGGCCTGTTACTTTTGACGGTGCCTCGCAAAACACGCCGATGGCTCACTGGATTGGCCGCGTGCTTGCTACAAGCAATGAGACAGAGGCTGTCGGCATACTGAGAATGCTTGACTGCGGCTCAAATTCTGCCTTTAACGTGATTAATGAGCAATTGCAGGACCCTGTGAAGTCAGTAAAGCTGATTTACAGGATTATCGGGGTTGACCGCAAGGCAGCTCTCGCAATACTCGCCCGTGAAGGAATCAATGAGCAGGAAAAAGTGCTGAAATTCACGCACTGCCAGCCGCCGGAAGACTATTTCATTGCTTCAGAGGACATGATTGGCAAGTCAGGCGTGTGGAGCCATTTCGGATTCTGGAATTTTGAGCGCGCAAAGCTCTGGATGGTTCTCAAAAACCAGCCAATGGAAACAGCTGTGCAGTCAATGATGAATGAATGGAATTACACGCGTGACGAGGCGGAACAATTGTATTTAAGCGCGCAGGGGCTTGCGAACGAGAATGACGCGAACGCCTGGATTTCGCCATGGCTTGGCATACCTGGCGAGGCGGCGGACTGCAACGTCAGGGAGGGTGTTGTCATTTGCGCAAACGGTTTTGCGTTCAATGCCTCCAACAATGATGCTATTGTCAGGACAGGCCAAGGTGTTGGAAAGCCCCAAGTCATAATCCAACCAACCGAAGACGGTGGATTCTCAGAAATCAAATTCAATGACTCAAACATTGGCGTGGGCGTCATGCTTTACAAGACAGGTCCTGAGAGCTACAGGTCATACTTTGCATCGCCGGAACTCCTAAAGAGCGTGTTTGCGCGGCTTTATTTCCTTGAGGGCCATGGCTTGGAGCACTTCAAGGAGTTTAACAGGCAGCGCCAGCTTACAGGTGGCGAAATCGTCACGTACAAGGTCAACTGGACTGGCATGGACAAGCCGCATGTTTACAGCGGGCTTGCTGCTGCAAAGCCGGCAGAAGAGCGAAAGGACGAGGGGGCAAAGGCAGGAGACACTGTCAGCGTGTACTACACAGGCGCTTTGCTTAACGGCACTGTTTTTGACAGCAGCATAAAGGACTGGAAGAAAAAGAACATCAGCATTGATTCATCTTTTGATGACTATGAGCTCAGCGCGCCTCTGACGTTCAAGCTTGGCGCGGGCCAGGTCATTGAGGGCTTTGATGCAGGAGTTACGGGAATGGAGGTTGGCGAGGAGCAGGTTGTCCAGATTCCCCCAAAGGCAGCTTACGGCCTTGACCCCAAGGCGCACTTCCTTGGCAACCAGACATTAAGGTTCAGGATACGCCTCGTAAGCATTGAGCCAAAAGAAACGTGAATAAATAACAGCTTCTAAAACGGGCTCCTTACAGTCGCATTACCAACAATAATGGAAAATTTTCCTCTATTATTCTCTCCGAACTCGTGCGGCATAACGGAGTTAGCCGCACATGAGTGAGGAGGCTCTTGTTGCGACCGAAGGGAGCCCTAAAGGAGTTTAATGCTCCTAACACAGTTTCTTCCAATGATGTTCTTATCCATAACCTTAATAAACCAACCAAGGCTCGTTTCAGCCCATGGGGAACAAGGTTTTTATCGTCATTGCCGCGTTTAATGAGGAGCGTTCTGTTCCAAAAGTCATCAGGGAGCTCCGCAAAGCAGGCTACAATAACATTGTTGTGGTTGATGACGGCAGCAGGGACAGGACTTGTGAGGCTGCTTTGAATGCAGGAGCAACAGTCCTCCAGCACGTTGTCAACAGGGGGCAGGGAGCTGCATTGCAGACAGGAATTGATTATGCTTTGGAGCAGGATGCTGACATCATCGTTACTTTTGACGCAGACGGCCAGCACCGCGTTGAGGACATTCCTGCAATGGTCAAGCCGGTTGCTGACGGCAAGGTTGACGTGACATTTGGCTCTCGCTTCCTCACAAGGCAGTCAAAGAAAAACGTGCCATTGCTCCGCAAAATCTATCTCAAGGTCGGCATCCTTGTGCTTTTGCTCTTTTATGGTGTTAAAATGACAGACGCGCACAATGGCTTCCGAGCAATATCAAGGCAGGCTGCGAAGAAAATCAGGATTACTGCAGACAGGATGGCGCACGCGTCAGAGATTGTTGAGGAAGTCCACCGCCTTAACCTCAAATACAGGGAAGTGCCTGTCATTATCAGATATACGGAGGAAACATTGAAAAAGGGGCATGGCTCATTCCGCGAGGGCTGCCGCATACTTTACACAATGGTTGTCAAAAAGTTTTTGCTGAGGTGAAAAAATGGACATTTCGGTTTTGCAGGTTGTTGTCGTTGTTTTCGCATTGTTTGCGTGGAGCAGGGCATTATTGCGCCTGCGCGACAGGAAAGTGTCAATAGGCGAGTTCATTTTCTGGTCAATAATCTGGATTGCAGTGATTGTGACATCGCTTTTGCCACAGACAGCAAACATTGCCTCGCAATTCTTCGGCATAAGCAGTCCCATTGACCTTGCTGTCTACGTCAGCATCCTGCTTTTGTTCTACCTTGTGTTCAGGATTTACGTGAAGCACGACCAGCTTGAGCAGGAAATGACAAAACTCGTGAGGGAGATTGCAGTAAGATTGCCAAAAAAGAAATGAAGATAAGCATTTTCCGCTGGATTGACAGGATTCTTGGCACCCTGCTAATCATCCCGCTTTGGTTTTTTTCATTGCCGTTCCCAAAGGCAAGGCTGAAGCCTGAAAAAATCCTTGTGATAAAGCTCTGGGCAATGGGCGAAAGCATCCTGACCCTGCCTTTGATTCAGGCAATAAAGAAAAAATACCCAAAGGCATCAATCAGCGTCTTGTGCAGGAAAAGGGTGATGAGTGTTTATTCAGGCCAGAAATTCGTAAGCGAAATAATCAGCGCAGAGCCAATCCACTGGGTTTTCCTGATTCCAAAACTGAGAAAATTTGACATTGCCATTGACTGCGAGCCGTATCTTAACATTTCTGCCTTGTTTTCGTGGTGGCTTGGCAAGCGCAGGATTGGGTTCTCGCACGGCATAAGGAATCTGCTTTACACCGACAAAATAAGGTATAATGACGAACAGCACATCACGCTTACTTACATGGGCATGGGCGCGCCGTTGTCGGTTTCAGGAAAGCCAGACCGCCTTGTTCCAATAGCGACAACGGCAAAAGACGATAAAAGGGTTGACAGCCTCTTCAAGGAGTGGGGAATAAAAAAAACAGACAAGGTTGTGTGCATTGCGCCTGGTGTTGCTGAGTCATCAAGGAGCAGGATATGGCCTCCAAAGCGTTTTGCAAAAGTCGCAGATGCTCTCGTAAAGGAATTCCTTGCCAAAATCATTATCAGCGGCACAAAAGGGGAGCGGGCTTATGCAGAAGAGATTGCGAAAAACATGCATTATTCTCCAATAATTGCAGCAGGAGAGACTAATGTCAAGGAATTCGCGGCAATGCTCAAGCGCTGCTCGCTAACAATTGGCAATGATTCAGGACCAATGCACCTTTCTGCCGCAATGGGAACAAAAACAATTGGCTTGTTCTGCCCGAACACGCCAGTGAGGTGGGCTCCTTATGGTCCTGGCAATGATTTTGTGTACAAGCCTGTTCTTCCAAAGCCCTGCATAAACACCCACCTTGGGCGGATGCCTGAGTGCAAAGACCACAACCACATGAGCTTGATAACGAGCAGGGATGTTATTGAAAAAGCAAGGAGGCTGCTCCATGCAGGACATTATTAAAAAACAAATCCAGGACTCAATCGCAGCAAAGCAGGAAGTACTGGCAAAGCTAACCCCTGAGATAGAAAAAACAGCAGGCACAATCATAAATGCCCTTAAGGCAGGCAACAAAGTGCTTGTTTGCGGCAATGGAGGCAGCGCGGCAGACTCCCAGCACCTTGCAGGAGAACTCATCGTCCGTTTTGAGACAGAGCGCAGGTCCCTTCCTGCAATCGCGCTCACAACAGACACGTCTGTGCTTACTGCAACAGGCAATGATTACGGCCTTGACTCAATATTTGCGAGACAGGTGGAAGGCTTGGGCAGCAAGGGAGATGTCCTGATAGCAATTTCCACCTCAGGAAACTCCCAAAACATCCTCAAAGCCATTGAGGCAGCAAAAGCAAAGGGAATGGAAGTCATTGGCCTCACAGGCAAAGACGGCGGAAAAATGAAATCCCTCCCAATCCAGAACTTGATCATTCCCTCTCCAACAACAGCAAGAATCCAGGAATGCCACATCCTGATTATCCACACGTGGTGCAAGCTTATAGACCGAGCATTTGCACGATAGGTTTTTAAACATGTTAAAGCAGGCATAGTGGGTGAAACGATGGGGAAAATTGTCAGCAGGGAAGAACTTGCAAAAATTGTTTTAGAACTGAAAAAACAAGGCAAAAAGATAGTCACCACAAACGGTGCATTTGATATTTTGCACATAGGCCACATCAGGTCATTACAGCAGGCAAAATCATTTGGAGATGTTTTGATTGTTGGTGTAAATTCTGACAGTTCAATAAAACAGTACAAGAGCGATAAGCGACCTATAAATCCGGAAAGCGACAGGGCAGAGATGATAGCTGCACTGGAATGTGTTGACTATGTTACTGTTTTCATAGAAACAACACCATGTGAACTGCTTGAGATAATAAAGCCAAACATCCATGTTAAATCAGGATACAAGCCGGAGGAAATGCCTGAAACAGAGGTTATCAGGAAAAATGGGGGCGAAATAAGAATCGTGCCCTTTGTCCCTGGAAAATCAACCACAAACATAATCAAGAAGATTTGTGATGTTTATGGACAAAAAACTGACTGAAAAGTTCAGCGAGAAGACAATTCTTGTACTTGGCGATGTCATGCTGGACAGGTATGTTTGGGGCAGGGTCAGCAGGATTTCTCCAGAAGCCCCTGTGCCTGTTGTTGAGGTGCAGAGCGAGTCTTATGCTCCAGGAGGGGCTGCAAATTCCTCAAACAACATTGTGGCGCTTGGCGGAAAGGCAGTCCTTATTGGCTTGGTGGGTGATGACGCTCACAAGGAAATCCTCATCAAGGAGCTTGAGCAGCGCGGAATTACATCGCAGCTGGTGCTTGACAACCGCCCGACAACCACGAAAATCAGGGTTATGGGGCAAAAGCAGCAATTGGTGCGGATTGATTACGAGCACAAGCACCCGATTGATGAGGAGGCAGGCAAAAAAATTCTTGAAGTAATCAGGGACACCCCGTGCGATGGAATAATCATATCAGACTATGCAAAAGGAACAATCACCCAGGAACTTTACAATGACATAATCCACCTTGCTGAAGCATTGAAGGTGCCTGTTTTTGTTGATGCAAAGCCAAGGAGGACAATAAATTATTCCGGCGCTACAGTGATAAAGACAAATCACAAGGAGGCATGCGAGCTTGCAGGCGTTGAGGAGCACAATGGCGATGGCATGGAGGACATTGGCAAAAGGCTTGTCCAAGAGCTCAAGTCGCACATTGTCATAACAAGGGGGGAGAAAGGCGTGAGTGTTTTCAGCACAGACGGCAAAATCACGCACGTGCCTACTGTTGCAAAGCAGGTCTTTGATGTCACAGGAGCAGGCGACACTTTTCTTGCTGCATTCGCGCTTGCATACATTTGCGGCGCAAGCCTTGAGGACTCTGCAATGCTGGCAAACAGGGCAGCAGGAATCAAGGTTGGAAAAATTGGGACAGCAAGCGTGAGCGCAGACGAATTGAGGCAGGATTTGCAATGATAAAACAGATAGTGAAGACAATCACTGTCACAAAAAAGCAGGCATTCAACATAAGGCCGATAAGGATCTGCATCTTCAAAATCGGCGCAATCGGCGATGTCTTGATGTCAACTCCAATGGTGCATGCCTTGCGCCAGAGGTATCCAAAGGCAAGGATTGATTACTGGACAGGGCAGTGGTCTGCAAAAGTCCTCCAGGGCAACAGGGACCTTGACAGCGTGATAGCCTTTGATGACGCAACCTTCTTCAAGAAACGCGTTGACCTTGTTATCAGCCTCGCAAGGCAGATTGCTTCACAGCGCTATGACGCAATGTTCATCCTTGACAAGCACTGGTCCCTTGGCACTTTTGGCAGGCTGTGCAATGTTCCTGTCAGGATTGGGTTTGACCGCAATGGCGAGGGCTTTGCGCACACAATAACAGTCCCTTACCTGCCTGTAAAACACGAGGTCGACTATTATTTGGAGCTCGCGTACAAGGCAGGCGCAAAAAGAGTCAGGCAGCCAAAGCTTGAGTTTGCCCTGAGCAGGCAGGACATCAGTTTTGCAGAGCACTTTTTCAAGCAGCACGGTCTCAATCCGAGGAAAACAGTCTGCATTGTCGCAGGCGGCGCAAAAAACCCAGGCCAGAACATGCCAATAAGGCGCTGGCCGACCGAGTATTTCGCGATTGTCGCGCAGGCATTGGCAAAAGAAGGCTGGCAGATATTATTGGTTGGCAAGTCTCCTGGCGATGATGATGTTTTGCCTGTCATGCTCGAGGCTGTTCCTGATGCTGTCAACGCAATTGGCGACTATACGCTACAGCAGTCCGCTGCCCTGATGAAAAAATGCAGGGTGGTGGTATGCAATGACTCAGGACCCATGCACATTGCTGCAGCAGTAGGCACTCCGACTGTTTCTATTTTTGGCGCAACAGACCCGCACAGGAAGGCGCCTCGGGGTCCAAAGCACTTGTGGGTGTGGAATCCTGTTAATTGCGTAAGGGCAGAGGCATATGGCGAATACAACGAGCCGCACATTATTGAAAACATCCTGAAGGTGCAGCCAAAGCACGTGCTCAGGGCAGTGCACAGGCTGCTGAAAAAATGATTGACCTTTCCGAGAACAGCGCGTGGTGGGAGCGTTTTGCCCTTATTGCCCTTCTTGGCATTCTTTTGTGGATGGGTCCTGCAAACATCTGGGACAAGCAGGTTGAGCACGGCTATCCGTATGGGTTTTATGCGCAGGATGCCTTTATTTTCATGAGCTACCAGCCTTATCTTGCTGAGTCAGGCAGCTGGTCAAACCTTGCCCCTTATTTGTCGCGCGGATACACAGATGTCATCCAGTCCCAGCCCCCTGTGCTTGAAATTCTCAGCGTTCTTTTGGCCCAGGCAACTGGCTTTGGCTATTACACAACAACATATTTGATAGTGATGATTCTTGTTTTGCTTGCTGTGCTTTGCTTTTATTTCTTAATCCGCACATTTAACCCGAAAGTTGCTTTGCTATCCCTTCCTCTCAATGTCCTGCTCTTCTCAAACGTGTTCATTTCTGCATTTACGTGGGGAAACTGGCCTTTTTTTGCAGGGTCTTGCATGCTTGTGCTTTTCTTTTGGTGCCTTGCAAGGATTAAGGAGCGCTGGATTCCTGCTTTGGGTGCTTTGGCAATGGCTGCTGTTGCTTTTGGCCACACTTCTGAATACATTTTCATTGTTCCAATACTTGGCTTCATGTTCCTTGTTGATATTGCATCACGCCGGTTTGATTGGGCAGAATGGAAGCGCATTGCAGGAATGATTGTTGGCTCTGTAATACTTGCTGGTTATTACCTGATAATTTTTTTCAGCACTTTTTTTCACGGCTACGAGCCCCAGTACATGGCTCCTGATGTTGCAGGAATGAGCCTTTTTGTAAGAGTCACAACTCCTGGCACTTGGCTTGTTCTTGTCATGGCTGCGGGCTTGCTTGTTGGGCTCCTTATGCTGAAAAAGCACCGCGTCATCCAGATTGGCCTGATGATGTTCCTTATCGGCTTCACGAATTACATCGGCACAGGAAAGCGCGGTTTGGAAACAAGATACCTCTGGCCGGTTTACCTCAGCATTTTCATTGGCTTGCTGCTTTATTTTGTTGGAACAAAAGTGGCAAAGCAGTATTTGACTTTAAGGACCTGCGCAATTGTCAGCATTGTGCTCACAGCCCTTCTTGCAAACCATTATTATGCTGAAACAGGAGGTCCGGGCATTCTTTTCAAGGAAGGATGGAAGGGGATGGAATGGGTTTCAAAATCAACTCCAAAGAATGCGACAATACTTTATGTTTACGGCGATGCTTACAATCAGGCAGCGATTTTGTTCAATACCCAGCGCATTTCAGATGTCATTCTTGTTGATGATTTTGTCTCAATGGCCCAGTCAGGCGCGCTTAGGAGGAGGGTAAATACAGAAAGCCTGTTTGACCACACAAACGCATTGCCGTACAGGAAAGGGCTTTTTGACTTCGGCTTCCACTGGACAGAGGACAATGTGCAGGCGCGCGGCGAAATGGACTTGTGCGGTTTTGATTATTACGCGTTTGACAAGGTCAGCAGGATTCAGGGAGCAGCGCAGTACAACCAAGTCATTGCAAGCCATTTTGTGACAAGGGCAAACTTCACAAAAGCATACGAAAATGACGGAGTCATTATTTTGAAAAACCCGAACCCAGGAGGTGACTGCATTGCAAACTCAACAGTTCAGCCTTAAGCAGGACCTCACCTGGGTGATTGCAGCCACAATCATAATAGGCATAATGCTGAAAATCCTTTTCCCAGTCTCCAGCATGACAGAAATTGCAAAGCTCATTGGGGCTGTTTTCTGGCTTTTCACCCTGCCCGGCTGGTGCATTATGCTGCCGTGGCGCAATGAAATTGAGCTGAAGGAGCGGATTGTTGTTGGAATGCTTGCCGCAGCAGGATTGTTTGCGATTGCGAGCTATTATTTTGGCATTTTAGGAGTGCATGTCAGGATTCACACTGTTCTTTTCCCGATTATTGTGCTTGTTATTGCCGCAATTCTGTTCTATAGCAAAAGGTTTATGAAGCGCGCGCAAGCTTCGCACTAAAGATGGCAACAAAACAGGAATTGCATGCTGCTGAAGTTGAGGCGATTACGAAAAGCTGCCCTATGGAATACTTGTGCAGCCATCCTTTTTTCCTCATTAGGTGGATTGAGAGAAGCCGCAGGGAGCTTCTTGCCAGGACAATTGCGCCAAAACTGGGCGAAACAATTGCTGACATTGGGTGCGAGCGGGCGCATTTGCTTTCATTGCTCAACAAGCGCTGCCCAGGGCTGAAAAAGCTTTACGGAATTGACCTTTCAAGGCACGCATTGGGCGAGGCAAAGAGGATTGCAGAATGGGAAAAATGGGCTTCAAAGTGCGAGCTTATCCATGGCGATGCATGTGACATTCCACTTCCTGCCAACAGCGTTGATGCCGCGATTTCCTCAAACGTGCTTGAGCATTTGCACGACCCGCAAAAGGGCTTTGATGAGCTTGTGCGAATAACCAAGCCGGGTGGAAGGATTATCCTCAACCTGCCTAATGAAAAAAGAATCATTGCGCTTAAGAAAATGTTTTTCAGGCTTGGTTTCAGGAAGCTTCTCGGCAACCTTACCCTGATTACTCCCGGCCATTTGCATTATCCCGACAAAAAATTCGTGCGCCAAGTGTGCAAAGGAAAGGGAATAATCAAAAAAATGTTTTTGGGACCAAGGATTTCCCTGCTCGGGCTCTACATTTACGCTGTCATTGAGCCTAAGAAATAGATTTTTCTCGTTATTGTTTAGCTTTCTGAAGCGCCGCTCTGCCTCGGCATTTCGCCGAGGTGATTTCTATCTCCCCTTGACTTGCGCAGGGGAGATAGAAATCAATCCCAAGGACCAGAGCGGCTCTATTGAGCTTCAGACTGCTAAAGTGTTATTTTTTCTCCTCATCCATATAAAGAAAGGAATTCCTGTGGCAATCAATACTGCCACAAGCACAGTAATTGTTGTAAGCCGGATATTTAGGAACAAATTCATGAAATACAGCAGTACAGGGACTGTAATTGCTCCTGCAAAAAACCCGAAAATGACTCTTTCAACTGGCTCAAGGTCAAGCAAAAGCATCCAGGTGTAGCCTGGCAGGAAGAAATACAGCAGTAGTGCAAGCGCAAGGCTCAGCCACGTCATGGTGCTTGCAGGGGTGAAAATGCCTGCAACAAGTGCAGCTGCAAAAACAACCGCCACTACAATGCCAAATGTTTTGCATTCCTCTGGCAGCGGCGGTCGCGACCGCCAGCCTTCGGAATTTGCGAATTCCTCAGGAAGTTTCATTTCGCGACCTCCAAGACTGCAAACTGGTCATTTTTCCACACGACATTGTGCCCGCGGTTTGCTGATTCGTTAATGAAATACGCCATGCACGGGTCTGCCTGGGTGCCTTTGTACTGCAATACAACATAATCAACAGCTGACAATGGCACTTCGTCATTTACAGACGCTATTGGCGTGGTTGTTCCTGGCCTGTAAAGCGTTGCAAACGGGAAATTGAGCAGTCCTTTGCGCGAGGGGTATTCCAGCGTCCCATTGACCTTGCCAGGGCGTGCCGAGAATGCTGCCCCCCACTGGCCTGCATAGGTCTCGGGATACTGCTGGCTGCAGAGCGCCACAATGTTTTTTTGCGTGAAGCCCAATCCAAAGTCTCCCTTGTAAACAACGCGCTCTGAGAGCATTTCAAACTCGTGCTCAAACCCGAACAAATAAAACACTCTTGCGTCAGCAGGCGTGTTCTCCCTGACCCAGTCAAGTGCCTGCCATCTTTGGGGTGTTGCCATTCCGCTGCCAGCCACCCCCTTAAGCCCTGCAAATGTTGGCGAGAATGACAAAAACAGTATTACTGCAATAATAGCAAGGTCAACCCACCTGAATGCTTTCTCGCTGATCTTGGATTTCAGCAGCCTTGACAGGGCGTAAATGCCTGCTGCTGGAATAAGAGCGAGCAAGGGGTATGCATTGTAGTACTGCCTCATTGTCCTTGAGCCGTCAACTCCAATCAAAAAGCTCAAACTTATTCCAATCATCATAATGACAAAGATAAGGAGTGTTGTTTGCGCAGGAGTTGCCTTTCTTTGTATTAAACGCAATGCAAGCACTATGCCTCCAATAATTGCAAGCCCAATGAGCACCCACCCAAGTTCAGGCATTGGGAAATAGTCAGGTATTGGGTTTCCCGCAAGCAATGTTCCTGCAATGTTTTCTCCTGTGAGCCTGAGCAGTTTTAGGAGCAAGTACTGGTAAAGCCCAAATATGCCTGCAGAAGCGCTCATCACAACCCATGACAAGGGCAGCCATTTTTTCCTTGTGCGCCACCACATTACTCCCATTGCTGCTGAAATGAAAACGTACACGTAAGCGCACTCTATTGGACCGTGAATCATCAGCTGTACAGCAAGCGCAGCTCCTGCCAGCGCAGAAGCAAGCAATGATTTTCTGTCATAGACATACATCAGCATTAGCAGGATGAATGGCACGAATGCAAATGCCTCAAGAGATGTTGTGAAGCCGATTGTGTACTGGAAAAGCCAGGCAGATGTTGCAGGAATCAGCGCGATTGCGAGCGCAAACAGCGCAAGTGAGGGGTTGAAGTGCCTTCTTGCTAGCGCATAAACCCCTAGGCACATGAATATCTGGAAAAGCACTGCAATAATTGCAAAAACATTGTAAACAGGCGCTTTTGTGAGCATTGCGACTGTTGCTGGAATGCTGTATGGCAATGGCGGGTCTGCGAGCACAGCATCAGTAATTCCCATTGCCCTGTGTGGCGCATATACCCTGTGCTGTCCTGTGTCATGCACTGCCTTTGACATTAATGGATGGTAATAATTGTCATAAGTCAGGCTTATCGGCACGACATTGCTGTCAAGGTTCTGCACAAAAGGGAAAACCATTAGCACAAAGGCAGCAAGGCTAAGCACAACAACAGCCAATAACTCCCATCGCTCCATCCCCCGCATGTAAGAAAAGGCACGAATGATTGTTTAAAAACCTTTCCTGTTCATGGTGATGTTGCAAAGTTCATAGAGCACGAATTTTTTGGCAGCGCGGAGTCGCTGCCAAAGGTTATGCGCTAAGGCGCAGGTTGCTATTTCTGCGCGGCGTGACCTGACCTTACGTGCCTTGAGCGCCTCACCGAACTGGTGTTTCCAGAGCTTGACTATGGTTTCTGCGTGGTTGCGCTTGCCGTATGTCTTTTCAGGAAAATGTGTAGCGAGTTTTCGACGATGTTTTCCTTTGCGCCAGCCGCGGCGGACTGGCGCAATGCTACGCACACCTTGCGCGGCAAGCCATTGGTGGTGTGCTTCGCTGTCTGCTGCACCGTCCCAGATGAGGGTGCTGGGCTTGCGTGCGAGCTTGTTCCAGATGCGGCGGAGGATGTGTAGTTCGCCACGTGGGAGGAGGCGGATGCCTGCTCCAAGGATTAGGTTTTTCGTCGTGCTGACGAAAACGAGGCGCGCGTAACCGCGCCTCTTTCGGCCATTCTGGCCGAGAATGCGACGAATGTAGTAACTGCTTGCATGCCGTGTTTGCAAGCCTGTTCCGTCGCCGACAGAGAACACGCGCTCGGGCAGGATGGCTTGTATGAGCTTCACGTTTGTGCTCTCGAGCCATTCGAGCAAGCGTGCTTCTTCGCGGCATAACGTGCTTGCATTTGGTATTTCTTCGAGCCCGATCCATTCCGGCAAACGCATTGCCGGAAGCCAAAGCTCGACGAAATCGTTGTAAGAAACATTGTGCATCCTGCGGCGGAATACGAGCAAGACCGCATGTTGGTGCACTGTATACGTCTTCGGGCTGTTCTTGTGCCAGTACTCGGGCACGCGTGCTGCTCGGAGTGAGCGGCGCAACAAACTTATACCTCTTTTTGCTTCGCATGTCATGTAGGGGCCTCCCCCCACAAACCCTTTGATGCTCTGTTCTAATGAACATGCATCAAAGAAGGGAGAGCCCCTACATTAACTTTGCAACGCAACCGAATTATAAGAAAACTTAAAAAGCAACTCCTAATCCAAAGAGTAAATACCGCAGTGTTCGCGCCTGTGGTCTAATGGTAGAATACGGCCTTGCCATTTGCGCTCGTGAGGACGCAACCTGCCTCACTAGCAGCAAAGAGGCTGAGACGCGGGTTCGATTCCCGCCAGGCGCATACCTCTCTTTTATCTCAATAATGAATTAAGCTTTCTAAAAGCAGCCTTCTGAGTATTCCATTCAAGCAGGTTCAGCACCTCTTCAAAATCAACCCATTTGTAGTCGTCGTGCTCCTTGCAGACATTAACGTCGAGGCGTACCTTGGTATCAGGAACAACTTCAAAACCAAAAACTTGCTCGGTTATCGGTTTCCCGTCATCAAACCACGTGAATGCATACACATTCTCAATAATCCGAATTATGCAATCCTTTCTGATACCGGTTTCCTCAAGCACTTCGCGATAAGCCGCATCCTTAATCGACAGGTCTGTGCTTTCAACGCTTCCTGTTATTGGCTGCCAACTGCCGCTTCCAACGCGCTTCAACATAAGAAATTCGTATTTTCCATTATTACTACGAAACAGTATGCAGTTGACTTTTGAGCTTTTGTTCATATCCTGAAGGAAATCTGCTTGGGTAATAAATAATTTTATATACGGCTCAGCAGTCCCATAGAATAATGGCCCTTTAGCTCAGTCCGGTAGAGCAACGGTCTTATATGACCACTGACGGAACAAGTCTAAGAGCACCGTCGGTCGCCGGTTCAAATCCGGCAGGGGCCACTTTTATTTTTTTCCTGTGCGATACCTTTTTAAAACAGCTTAATTCCTTACACAACATTGCCCCTGTCGTCTAGCCCGGCCAAGGATAAGGGCCTTTCGAGCGATAACGCAAGGAAAGCCTTTGACACGGGTTCAAATCCCGTCGGGGGCATATGGTCATCCGGGAGACAATTCTTAGTTATTACGCAGGAGAAAAAGTAAAGATAAGCAAAGCAGTGGAACGATACAGACAACTAAGGGAATTGCTGCAGGAGAATGGGGACAAGGAGCTTCTTGAAATGCTTGACGATGTTGTCAGTGCATGCAGAAGATATGTCGAGGCAGTCATCAAGATGGAATACAAGGCAATGATGATAAAGAAAAAATACGGCACAGAGGACCCTCTTGCGTGGAAGATGGAAATAGAGCCCGCTGACCGCGACAGGCGCGTGGCGCACGACGCGCTCATTTCATACCTCGAGGCATTCAACCGCAATGCCGCAAAAAGATACGGCTGGGAGCCCGAAGGAAGGATTCCAATAGGCGGGATTTTCACGCTAGACCCTGACTTTTTGTCTGATCCCTATTCCAAACGCTCCAGAGGGGCAATTGCTAACTGGGCATTCTACCTGACACTAGGCTTAGACACAGGGTGAACCTTTAAAAACAGCACTCATGTTACCGCATGTATGATGGTAAGTGGAGAAACAAGGGGAAATATTGAGTGGCTTTTGGAAGAAAGCCCTGAACTGTTCTCAAAACTTGCGGAAATGTCAAGCTTCTACGTATGCAGGCCAGATGAACGTATGAAGTGGCGCGATGAGTTCGGCGACATTGTTGGGAGGTATAATATGGTGGCAAAGGCTGCTGGAATGCCTGCAGTTCCACCCGACGAACTTAGCTTGTTTGCGCAGGAAATCTGCAAATATTTCTGGAACAAACACACCCGCTAATCCTGAGAGAACTTCAACAATCATTATGTCCCTGCGCCTGTAAGGCGCAGTTATTAGTATTCGCAGTGTGACCTCCTCCCCGCACTAAAGTGCGGGGCTTCCGGCGAAGTCTGCTAGTTTTCTTTGGTGTATGTCCTCTTGGTGTTTG